>Ga0105240_10003400_pt1 | contig 24748 bp, 20 predicted proteins | sample KBSC54metaG_FD_80426 | JGI IMG/M metagenome (GOLD analysis project Ga0105240, IMG submission 80426) | Corn rhizosphere microbial communities from Kellogg Biological Station, Michigan, USA - KBS C5-4 metaG | ecosystem: Host-associated > Plants > Roots > Rhizosphere > Soil | place: Michigan, USA...
TACACCGATGATTTAACCTCCGGCACCTGGAGCCCACTGGGCTCCTCACTGCCGGGCACCGGCGCTTCCCTGAGCCTGACCAATACGCTCTCTGCTTCCACCCAGCGCTTCTTTCGGTTGAAAGTCGTGCCCTGACTAAAACTTTAGACAGAAAAATTTGGAAACAGAAAGATGTCCCCGATATCCCCGATATTTTGGTAATCTTTCTGTCTCTTAATTTTTCTGTCTAATCTTTCCGGATCCGGGTCCCTCAGAACCGCCCTGCCACGCAGGCATTCCACCCGATCGAGGACCGAATCAGTGCGCTGACGCGGCGACAAGGACGGAGATTTCGGAACTATCTCCCGGGGATTCCCCGGGGGCATATTTCGGATTCCACCGGTATTACGACCCACGGTTGCCCCGATTGTTGGCAATTCTATACGCGCTAGAGTCAACACAGAAAATTCGAGAGCGTATGAGAAAAAATAAAACGATAGTTAGTTCGGTTCTACTAGCAGCCGCCTTCTCCTTGTGCACAGCGGCCACAGGGATGGCGAGCGGCCGATTGACGATCACGGCGGCAACAGGCGGCGCCGCGATTTCTGCCGATACCGCCGGAGGCGCTTGGACGACGTTGGTCGGCCCGATCGCCACGGAGGGCGATGCCGGCTCGGCTAGCACGGGCACGATCGTGCTGACAGCTCCTGCCGGGTTTGAATTCAATCCACTTGCCACGGTGACAGTCCGCGTCAATGGCCTCGGTGGAGCTCAAAACATCAATGGGATCTCCGATGGCGGAACCATCCCGGTAACCGTCACCAAGACTCAACTGACCATCACCATTAATTCCAGGAGCCGTGGCGGAGATAATGCCAACACCCTGACCTGGCAGAACATTCAAGTGCGCCCCACGGCTGGGCAGCCCTTGGCCAGCGGTAACATCACCGAATCGGGGACGAGCAGTTCTCCGACGCAAATCCTGACCACCGGCACCTGGGGTTATCTCCGGGAGGTGGGTGGAAGTTTGGCTGGCTACAGGATTATTGAAACTTCGGGCTCCGGGCCAATAACTGCTGGTTCCCCGATCACCATCACTGTCCAGAAAGTGGATGAGTTTGGAAACCCGCTAAGTGACGCTACCCCAGAGACTTTGACGTTTTCAGGGCTGGGGACAATCGGAAGCAACGTTCCGACCGTGAATGGCGCTCCGGACGGGTTCGCGGGCGGAACAACGGTGAACTTTGACAGTAACGGTGCTGCCACTTTAACGATCACCCCTTACCTCGTGCAGGACAGCACGGTCAATGTCACGGATGGCACGTTCTCGACCACTACGGTTTCGGGTGGAGGCCTCCCCCTCAGCGTGGTTGCCGGGCCGGCGAATACGCTGCAATTCAGCTCAGCGCCTTCTCAAATCTCTTATGGCTCGACTTTCGCGGTGACGGTAGTAACGACGGACACTTATGGTAATCTTTCGACCACTGGCCTGGGTTCCAGCCAAAATGTGACCTTATCCTTGAGTAACGGCACCGGCATTCTGAACGGCCTGGTGACTGGCGACCTCGGGACTCTCGCTGGCAACGGAACGCTCACCCTGACTGGTCTGTCCGCCAGCGCGGCCTCGGCGAACTACATCTTGAGCGCCAATGCCACCGGGTTCACTTCCGCCACTTCCTCCTTGAACGTCACACCGGTGATGGTTACCCCGACGGTCACAGTGGCTGACAAAGTCTACGACGGCACCACTTCGGCCGACATCAGCGCTCGGTCGCTCAGCGGTGTTTTGGGTGGTGACAACGTTAGCCTGGGCACGAGCGGGATTGGCAACTTCGCGAGCAAGCATGTCGGCGCTAACAAAACCGTCACGGTGACTGGCCTGGCGCTCACGGGAACTGGCGCAGGTAATTACCAACTTTCTTCCAGTTCAGTCAGCGCCCTCGCAAGTATCACCCCGCGGGCCATTACTATCGCAGCGGTTGCGATCACCAAGGCATATGATGGAACGACTCACGCTCCAGCAGCGCCCACGATCACAGCGGGTAGCTTGGCCGCCGGGGATTCAGCGACCCTGACGGAGAGCTTCACCGACAAACTGCCGGGATCGAGCAAGCAGCTGATGCCCACGAGCTCAATTAACGACCTGAATGGAGGAAACAACTACACTGTAACGTTAACGGCTGCTGAGTCTGGAATCATTGTTCCCCGTGCGATCACCGTCACGGCGGTGGCCGACTCGAAGGTTTACGATGGCACGACCAGTTCAGCCGGTGTGCCGGTCATCACCTCGGGAAGTTTGCTGAGCGGTGATACCGGCTCCTTCGCCCAGGCGTTCGCGGGCCAGAACGCTGCCAGCGGAATGTCCTTGATTCCAACGGGTTCAGTTAACGATGGCAACGGCGGTAGTAACTATATTATCACCTTTGTTAACGCTAATGTTGGCACGATTAGTGCCCGTCCTATTTCCGTGACCGCCATGGCTGACACCAAAATTTATGATTGCTCGACCAGTTCGGCCGCGGTCCCTTCAATCACCTCCGGAACCCTGGTTACCGGTGACGTTGCCAGTTTCACGCAGAGCTTTGCGGATAAGAGTGTGGGCGCTGGCAAAACGATGATTCCTGCTGGATCGGTTGCCGACGGGAACAACGGGAACAATTACAGCGTCAGCCTGGTGAGCGTGAACACCGGAAACATTACCGCACGGACTCTCACGGTTCGCGCGGACAACCAGACCCGGCCCTACGCGGCAGCTTGCCCGACCCTCACCGCCAGCTATTCCGGCTTCGCGCCCGGCGAGACGATGGCCAATTGTGGCCTGAGCGGCAGCCCGAGTCTGTCGACGACCGCCGATTCTAGCAGCATGCCCGGGACGTATCCCATCACTGCGGCTGCCGGGTCACTGACGGCGGGCAACTACAACTTCAACCTGATCGACGGGGTTCTCACGGTCGCCCCGAGCACGGGTAACTCACCTGGTGATATCAATGACGGTCTCTCGGTGTGGATCACTCAGCGAAATGGCACCAATTACCTGGCCATGACATTCAAGCGCAACAAGAACGCCGCCGCGCTGAGCCTGCAGTATCTGCCGCAGGTTTCGGGGGACAAACAAGCCTGGCTCTCGGACACGTCTAACGTGCTGGAAACCAGTGTATTGTCCTTCGACTCCCAGTTCGACTCGGTCACAGTCCAGGACCAGACTCCAATTACCACCGCCACCCCCCGGTTCGTTCAACTCAAAGTGCTCTCCAACTAATAAAACCAATCAAAAGTCTTGCAATTTAACAATCAAAACTCTACTATGAAAAGCTACATGACGTTCGCCTGGATGAGCCATGACGCCGAAGATTCTGGCGCCCCCCTCTCTTCGTCCAAGCAATATCAATTCGGAAAACGTACTTTATTTATGAAAAGCCAAAACATACGGAACATCATGAATGTTTCAGCCTTGGCGCTCGGCCTCGTGGGGGTGGCCGGCTCTGCCTGGGCAACTGTTGAAACCACTTCCCCCGTCTACGTCGGCGCTGCAACGACCATCCAAGGGAACGGGGGCAGCGGAGCTCATTACACATACTTTTCCCAACGGATGGTGAATCCGATTTCGTACGCCGGAAAGATCTCCAACGTTCAAGGGGGGAATCTGGTGGACACCAACGCGAGCTGGGTCGACAGCCAATTTGGCACGAACGGCACTCAAGCCTACGTCGAGTTCGACAACGGCATGATGGTGGACGTAGCCACGACGAGCGCTGGTGCGCAAAGCCTGGTTCTGGCCGGCGGATTGAGCGGAGTCGCTTCGGCGGGTGATGCTTACCGTGTGCGTGCACATTGGACCATCGCCAGCCTGTTTGGCACCAACAACGAGGCGGGGTTGAAAGGAAGCTTCACTCCGTCGAAGGCGGATAACATTCAGCTCCAGATTCCTCAAACCCAGCAGACGATGACCATCTTTTATCTGAATGCAGGACTGACTCCGGGCTGGTACCGAGCGGATGGAACCCCGGCGGCGAATCAGATCGTGTATCCTGAAGAGGGCATCATTGTGAAGCGCACCGACGTGAGCGACGTCAACCTGTTTACCTGCGGGCCGGTCAAAGTGGGGACCACGGTTGCACCGGTTGAAACCGGCTATAATTTGGTAGGGACGCTTAAGAGTCTCACCGACGTGACGCTCGCAAATTTGGGCCTCTACACCGGCAACCCCGCCACGGGCCTTGCGAGTGGCACTCGGCCCGGAACGGCTGACAGTTTGCTAGTTCAGCAAGCGGACGGCTCCTCGAAGACCTACTTTTATCTGACCTCCGTAGGCTGGTTTGATAATGTTGGCAACCCTTCGGACACGGTGACTATGAAGGCTGGGAGCGCGTTCTTCATCAAACGCAATGGGAGTCCGTTTAGCTGGACCATCCCCGCTGAGTAAGGTTTACCGAACTAGAACTTCCTTTTCATAGTGGGTTCCGCATGGCGGAACCCACCTTTGTTTTGCGGGTCTAAACTCACGATCGCAGCCCCGATCTGAACCATCCGACGGCGAGGTGGTTCGTGAGACCGCAAAAAAAAGCAATAAACTCTTGACAGTTTTGCCGCTTTATTAGAAAAAGCTCGTTGTAAGCGCTAACGACCATATGAAAAACCGTATTCTCGGAACCATCGTCTCCCTACTACTTGCGAACGCGGCTAGTCATGCTCAGCAGGTGACGGTCAATTTATCCGGGAATTTCCCGGGTGAGCGAAACGTAGTGGACGCGGGGGGGACTGCGGCTAATGGGTTAGTGGTGCAGGTCGGATATTTCGATACGACAGGCGGCTTCAACATTGGCACCGCAGGTCAGGGGTCCCTGGCTGACCTGCAGAATATTGGTGCACATTGGCATCAGTTTGGAAGCACTCTATCCACGAGCCACTCGGGTTTGAGTGGTTTTGATGGCACGTTCAACTTCAGCAGTTCAGGGACCTCGCCGGGAAGTCTCCAGATTGATCTTTGGGTTTTCAACACTGGCGGAGGAGCCCTCCAGGGAAACTTCGCAAACGTCACTCAATACGGTTTGTTCACGGGCCCGTCATCGGCAGACCCGACCATTTCGTGGATCTTCCCTACTTCCCCCTCTCTTCCGAATAATACGACTTCAATCAGCACTGTGGACGTGAATAACGGCACGACGTATTACGGCTCGGTCGTTTCTTCTGCGAACCCGGCCGGCAGCCTTCAATTGGCTTCAGTGACTCCGGCCATCCCCGAACCTGCCGCCGGCGCGCTGCTGGTTCTTGGGCTTGTCCTCTCTCGCGTCGGATCCAAGCGGGTCCGCGCGTAAGTCTGGCTTCGGCTTGGTCGCTCTGCCTTCGAAGATCAGCAGGCAGTTCGGGTCTGGCCGTCCAAACACGATTCTGGCCTTTGCTTGGCGCCTCGACTTCCGGTTGAGGCGCTTATTTCTTAAGCAGCAGCTTAGCCACTGCTTCTTCAAGCGCCTCTCCTCGTAGATCTCTGCCGATGATCTTGCCCTCGCCGTCGATCAGGAAGGTCGCGGGGATGCTTTGGATACCGTATTTCGTCGCGAGTTTATTCTCCCACTTCTTGCCATCGAAATACTGCGGCCAGGTCATTTTCTGTTCAGCGGTGAAGCTCTTCAACTTTGCCTGATCCTCATCCAGGCTGATGCCGATTATTTCGAAGCCCTGGTCGTGGTGCTTCTCATAGGTTTTGATCACATTGGGAAGCTCAGCCCGGCAGGGAGGGCACCAGGTAGCCCAAAAATCGAGCAGCACGACTTTCCCTTTGTAATTCGCAACGGAGAGAGGCTTGCCGGCAAGGTCTTTCTCATCAAAATCCGGGAAAGTAGCTCCGGTGACCAGGGTCTTCTGAATAGCCTTAGCTTGCTCCTGCTTTTTGATGGAATCCAGGATCCCATCGGCCTGTTTCCCCCATTTGGTATCGGGATAATCCTTCTTAAGCTGCTCAACCAAAACGGCTCCCTTTTCGGTATTATCGAACACCTCGATGTAAAGCTGGGCCTTCATGAAGAGGATGCGGGCCACATCGTCCGTCTTCTCATCCTTATGCCTCGCCAGCAGCGCGTCGAACTCCGCCAGTTCGGGTGCCAAATCGGCCTCGGAAGTTTTGCCGGCCTTGAGCTTGTCATTAACCTTTGTGACCACCTCCTTGAGTTCGACCGAGGCATCGGGCTTTTCCGCGGCCGTCCCCACGGCAAGGGAACAGAGGAGGGCTAAAGCAGTGGTCACACTAATGATTCTTTGTTTCATACGATGTTTATTTCCGGGGCAAACCCGAGGCACGATGCTCCGTGAGGAGGCTGGAGTCAAATTCCCAATGATAAAAGAGAGATCCTCTGCTTCACTCACGTTTCTACTGAATCAGCGTCCGGCGGGAATGTTGTCCTTGCCGGACGACGACTAACCGCGCTGAGCTTCCTTTCCCCACGTGTCCTTAAGGGTAATCGTGCGGTTGAACACCGGCTTGCCCGGCGTGCTGTCAGGATCCAAAGCGAAATAGGCGAGCCGTTCGAATTGGTAACGTTTGTCGCGCGTGGCTTGTTGCAGGCTTGGCTCGCACTTGGCCTGCACGCGCTCCAGCGAATGCGGGTTCAAATGATTCTTAAAATCACCGTCGGCATCCGGTTCCGCCACGGTGAATAGGCGATCATAGAGCCGGACCTCGGCGTCGACGGCATGCCTTGCACTCACCCAATGGATGGTGCCTTTGACTTTCCGGCCAGCTGTCGGTCCGCCGGTCTTGCTCCCCAGGTCAGCCGTGCACCGCAGCTCAACTAACTGGCCGTTGGTGTCTTTGATGACCTCGTCGCACTTGATGATGTAGGCGTATTTGAGCCTGACCTCACCGCCGGGGCGCAAACGGAAATACTTCGGCGGGGGCGTTTCCATGAAGTCATCGCGGTCGATATAGAGTTCCTGGGCAAAAGGAATCTGGCGCGTGCCGGCGCTTTCGTCCTCCGGGTTGTTGACCGCGGTAAGCTCTTCAACTTGCCCTTCGGGATAATTCGTAAGCACCACTTTAATCGGGCGGAGCACGGCCAGGCGCCGCAGGGCCCGGGCGTTGAGGTCCCCACGGATCGCATGTTCGAGCACCGAGACGTCGGTCACGCCGTTGTATTTAGTGATCCCAATGTGGTACGCAAAATCCCGCAGCGCCTGGGGTGTGACCCCACGCCGGCGCAGGCCGCTGATGGTCGGCAGGCGCGGGTCATCCCACCCGGAGACCAATTTCTCCGTAACCAATTGCATGAGCTTGCGCTTGCTCATGACTGTGTAGCCCAGGCTCAGGCGCGCGAACTCATATTGGCGCGGCAGCGGGCGCGGCAAGTCCAGCCGCCCAAGGATCCAATCATACAAGGGCCGATGAACCTCAAATTCGAGCGTGCAGATCGAATGGGTGATGCCCTCCAGGTAGTCACTCAAACAATGGGCGAAATCGTACATCGGATAAATGCACCAGCGGTTCCCGGTATGGTGATGCTCCGCATGGCGTATCCGGTAAAGAATCGGGTCCCGTAGCCAGACGTTCGGCGACGCCATGTCGATTTTCGCCCGCAGCGTTCGCGCACCATCTGGGAATTCGCCGTGCCTCATGCGCGCAAAGAGGTCGAGACTTTCCTCCAGGGGCCGGTTCCGGAAAGGGCTCTCCTTGCCCGGCCGGTCAGGTGCGCCCCGGTATTTGTCAGTGTCCTCGGCGGACAAATCGTCAACGTACGCGGCCCCTTTGCGGATAAGCTGAACGGCGTATTCGTAGAGTTGGTCGAAATAATCAGAGGCGTAAAAAGGCTCGAGCTCCGCAGCCGGCCGAGTCTCGGCACTTGCCGACGCCAGATAAAAGTCGGGCTTTCCTTTGACCACGCTGTGGGCCGGGGAGGTGCCCTTGGCCTTCAGACCGAGGCGTTCGTCCGCCCATTCACCAATCAGCCAGCGCACATCCTCGATAATCGAGTCGACGTACTCCACATCTTCTTTGGTGGGATTAGTATCATCCATCCGCAGGTTGCAAATACCTCCAAACTCGCGGGCGATGCCGAAGTTGAGGCAGATCGATTTGGCATGACCGATATGCAGATAGCCATTGGGCTCCGGAGGGAACCGAGTGTGAATCTGCGGGTATTTCTTCTCGGCGACGTGCCCCTTCACGATATCACGAATGAAATCGGAGGGGGCGCAAACCGCTTCCGCCGTTGCCGCTACGCCTGGGGTTTTGTCTGCCATACTCATGAATGCAGCCAACACGGTAACAGGCAGGGCGGGCGATGTCTATGCCCGGTGGCGGCCTCGGGCCAGCCGTCGTCAAGAGGCAATCGAGCGGTTGGATCGCGAGCGATTGGGGTCCCGCCGGGAGGGGAAAGGAACTCTAACCTTGTTAACAACTTTTTATACTTTTCGGTTGCACCAAGCGGCCAGCGGGTATATTTAACCTTATGGTTAAACGTGAATCGAGCCGGCTGGACCTGGTCTTCGCCGCCTTGGCCGATCCGACCCGGCGGCGGATCCTGGAGCAGCTCGCAGAGGGACAAACTCGGGTGACGAGGTTAGCGGAACCCTTCAGCATGTCCCTGCCCGCAGTTTCCAAGCATCTGCGCGTGTTGGAGGGGGCTGGGCTGGTGAAGCGCCACCGTCGCGGTCGTGAGCACGTTTTGGAACTGGAAGCCGGTCCTATGACAGGGGCGTTACAATGGCTGGAACGCTACCGACGATTTTGGGAAGGGTCACTGGAGGCCCTTGCCGATTACCTGGAAACACAGCAAACAACTAAAGGAAAGAAAGGACAAGCATGAGCACGAATGTTGCACCGGTGGCCACCCTGCGGGTGAGCCGCCTGATCAAAGCGCCGCGGGAGCGGGTCTTCGCCGCGTGGACCACTCCGGCCGAAATTGTGAAATGGTTTGGTCCCGAAACCTGTCGCGTGTTATCGGCGAAGGTGGATTTAAGGGTGGGCGGAGAATACCATTTTCGAGTGAAGGGGGAGGGCTGCGAGCCAGGGAAGGAGATGGGTGAACTGGATTTGCGCGGGATTTACCGCGAGGTCAAGGCACCCTCCCGCCTGGTGTATACCTGGAGTTGGCACGGCGACCCGTCAGTGGAGCTGGGCGAAACCCTCGTGACGGTGGATTTCCTGGACAAAGAGGGTTTCACGGAGGTGCAGATTACTCATGACCGTTTCCCCAATCCCGAAGTGCGGGAGCAACACAACTATGGTTGGACGGGTTCTTTGCAAAAGCTCGAGCACCAGTTGGTCGGGACGGATGACTCCACTCAAGCCTGTTCGGAACCGGGCACGTTCTGTTGGAACGAACTGCTCGTGGCCGACACGGGGAAAGCGGCAGGGTTCTACACGAAACTTTTCGGGTGGAAAGCCGAGGCCATGCCCGGCGGGATGAATTACACGCTGTTTAAACAGGGTGAAAAATCCGTGGCTGGGCTGATGGCCAAACCGCACCCGCAAGCACCTCCGCATTGGCTGGCCTACGTAATGGTGGAAGATGTGGATGCGAGCTCCAAGAAAGCGGGGGAGTTGGGGGCCAAGATTCTTATGCCGCCGATGGACATTCCGACGATTGGAAGGATCGCGGTGTTTCAGGACCTCGAAGGAGCGCCGCTGGGTCTCTTTCAGCCGGCCAAGCAATAAAGGACCGGTTCTGCGTTGAGCGTAAGAGGCCGCAGCCGCACAGGCGGTTGCGGCCCGCTCATTTTCCGGCCGGGGCTTTCCCATTGCCTTTCGGACGTCCGGTCGACAAGCTTGGTTCGATGCACCAGAGAACTTTTGTGACGGTCGGGCTGCTCGCAGCCTCGCTGACCGTTCAAGCACTTTTCGCCGCCGAGGGCGATACTAACGCGGCGGCTGCGTCGGGCAGCGGCTCGGAAAAGGAGCACGGCAGCGCATCCGCGAAGGACGCGGCGAAAGACAAGAGCAAGGAACCGGAGGAGAAGCGAGTGGAGACAGAGCACTCGGTGACCATCAACGGACGCGAGGTGAAGTACAAGGCGGTGGCGGGAACGATCTTTTTGCGCAATGACGAAGACAAACCCACGGCGTCCATTTTTTACATTGCGTATACGCGCGAGGACACGGACAGCTCGACGCGTCCGGTCACGTTCTCGTTCAATGGGGGTCCGGGGTCGTCCTCGGTCTGGATGCACCTGGGCATGCTCGGGCCGCGGCGGGTGCGCCTCGCCGAAGATGGCTCGGCGTTACCGCCGCCCTACCGGCTGGTGGACAACGAATTCTCTCTGATCGACGACACCGATTTGGTCTTTATCGACCCGGTGAGCACCGGCTTCAGCCGAGCGATGCCACCGAAAGAGGCGGATAAATTCCACGGTCTGCGCGAAGACACCGAGTCGGTTGGCGAGTTCATCCGGCTTTATGTCACGCGCAACAAACGGTGGAGTTCGCCCAAATTTATAATCGGGGAGAGTTACGGCACGACGCGTGCCGCCGCGCTCTCGGGTGAGTTGAGCCAGCACCTGAAGATGAATGTAAATGGGATCATGCTGGTCTCGACCGTGCTGAATTTTCAGACGCTGGACTTTGGCGAGGGGAACGACCTGCCGTACATCATGTATGTGCCGGCATACACCGCGACGGCCTGGTTTCACAAGAAGCTTTCCGCCGAACTCCAGGACCGCCCTTTGGCGGAGGTGTACGCCCAGGCGGAAGCGTTTGCTGCCGGCGACTACAGCTCGGCGTTGTTCCAGGGCAGCTCCCTGCAACCCGAGTCCCGGCGCAAGGTAGTCACCGAGTATGCGCAGCTCACGGGTCTGAGGACCAATTACGTGGACCGCGCCAACTTGCGGATTTCTTTGGGCCGCTTCGCTTCGGAGCTTTTGGCGGATGAGAACCGTGTGATTGGCCGCTACGACAGCCGCTATACGGGGTACGTTCGTGACCGGTTGGCCAATCACATGGAGCAGGATCCCAGCTACGAAGCCGTGGCCAGCGCCTTTGCCTCGACGTTCAACAATTATGTCCGGACCGAGCTGAAGTACGAGACGGACCTCACGTACGAAGTTCTGGCCTCGGTGGGGCGTTGGAACTGGGACCAGTCGAACGGTTATGTGGATGTGGCCGAGACACTGGCCAATGCGCTCACCCGGAACCCCTTTTTGAAGGTGCACGTCTCCAGCGGCTTTTACGACCTGGCGACACCCCTGTTCGCCACGCGTTACACGTTTGATCATCTGAACGTGGACCCTGCCTTGCTGAAGAATCTGACTCTCGATACGTACACCGCGGGACACATGATGTACCTGAATTTGGCCGATCTGAAAAAATCCAAGACCGACCTGGCGCGGTTCATTTCCTCGAGCGTCACCAGCAATTAGGTTAGGGGCGCGGACGCCCCGCGGCTTATGCTAATCGCACCTAAATCGGAGCCGTGGCTCACTCGTGGTTTGCTTTCCCTAAGTCCAGGCAGATGAGTCGATCCTGGCCACGAGCGTAGAAAAAACCATCGGCGACGGCAGGAAACGCGCGCACGAGGTTCGGGAAGATCTGCGCCCGGCTTTTCGGGAGAAACTGATCCGGTGTGGCGACGATTTGGATCAACTCGCCCTTCTCCGTGAGGATCAATAAGCGCTCGCCCACACGCGTCAAAGTCGCGGCTCCCACGGTGTCGCTTTCCCAACAAACCTTTTTGGTGTTCAGGTTGACACAGCGCAGTGCCGCGCTTGGGCGGTAGCCCGGATCCGTACGACCATGGATCCCAAAAAGGAAGCCTTTATACTCCACACTGGTGGCGTAATGGTTGGAAAGCAGATCGTCACCCGACCACAACTTCTCGAGTTGGTGGTCGTGGGACCGCAGTAAAATTGCCCCCGTGCCATACGAGGCGGACAGGAAAATGGTATTTCCGAAGACGAGCGGCGTGGCGGCGTTGACTGACATGCGGTTTTGCGAATGCCAGGAGTATTGGAAGCCGATGTTACCGGTCACCGGATCGGCGGCGACCAAGCCGTTGCGCGTGAAGAAGACGACGTAACGGCGAGCCTCGATCGTCGCTGCCGTTGGGGAAGAATAGCTGGCCTCATCTTCGGAATTTTTCCAGAGCAACTTTCCGCTAGTCTTGTGGAAGGCGACGATGCCGGCCCCGTTGGGAGCACCCAGATTGAGCAGCAGCGCTTCGCCTTCGATCAGCGGGGAACAGGCCAGCCCGAAAAAACCATTGGGGGGTCGGAAATCCTTTTGAAGGTCAGCGCTCCAGAGGTTCGTTCCGGTCATTAGGTCGAGACAGTGCAGGCTGCCTTCGGCACCAAAGGTATAGACCCGGTGGTCGGAAACAACGGGAGTGGCGCGCGGGCCATCATCGAAGCCGAACTCATCCTGGTACTTTGTCGGGTAGGCAAAATGCCAGATTCGGGAACCGGTGCGCGCATCCAGACAATCGACCTGTTCTTCATCGGCGCGCCGGTGGAAAAGAATCACTTTGCGCTCGGCAACCACTGGCCCGCTGAAACCATGGCCGACCGGCGTTTTCCACACCATTGGCGGGCCGTTGGTCCCCCAATCCAAAGCCAGAATGGGCCCCTCACAGGCACCGTTGCGCGAAGGGCCGAGGAACTGAGGCCAGTCGGCTGCCTGCGTGGAGGCCAAAAGGTTCAAGGAAAGTGCGACGGCCAGGACGGGCTTTTTGGGCATAGCGCACTTTAGCCCAGGAGGGCCAGGGTTTCACATGAAAACCGAGCCGACCGCCTGGCGCACCGCCGATATTGCGGTCGGGGGTGCGCCGAAAGGCCGGAGCCGGGCAACTTCTGGCCCTGAGGCCGTCGATGCATGACCGGGCCGGGCTACCGGTTAGAGCGCGGGAGCCTGACCGGTGCGCATGGCGCGGACGGTGCCCGCTCGGGGATCCAGCAGGATGATGGCGGCTGCCAGCACCCCCATCACCCCACAGGCGACCCACAGGAGCAGGTGGTTGGCCGAAAACAGCCACATTCCCAGGCTCGGGCCAAAGATGAAGGCCAGGGCCCACACGGTACCGTAGGTTCCCATATACAACCCCCGCTGATGCGCGGGCGCGAGCTCAGCAACATAGGCACCCAGAACAGGCATGCTCACCATCTCACCCAATGTAAACAAAGACGTGGTAAGCAGGAGCAAAGGCAGCGTACGAACCAGCACGTTCGAAGCGAATCCCACCCCGATCAGAACGAAGCCCAGGGCGATGACGCGGCGCGCCGGGTAACGTTTTGTGATCGTGGTCAAAGGAAGTTCACAAAGAACCACCAAAGCTCCGTTCATCGAGACAATCAACCCGTAAACAGATGGGGAAAACCCGTGTTGCGTGATCTCCAGGCTCATGGTGGAGAAGACCTGCACAAAGACCACGCCGATGGCCAGCGAGGCGAAGATGACTTGGCGTAATCGACGGTCGTCTCGCAGGAGAGCGAAGGTCTCGAACAAGGCGTTTCCCGCGCGAGCGCCACGCAGACCGGCAGGCAGCGCGAACCACGCCACCAGGCCATAGAGCAGGGACGTCGCGGCGTCGCCGACAAACAGCCAGAGAAAGGACTTTTTCGCCAGCAAGCCAGCCATGGCGGGCCCGAACGCCCAACCCGCGTTGAAGGCCACGCGGTAGGCAGCAAACGCCGTGAGACGCAGTCCGGGTGGGACGAGGTCGGCCAATAAAGCGTTGCTCGCAGGCCGATAGAGTTCCCCGGCGAGTCCCGCGACACCGGAGAGCAAAACAATCATGGGAAGGCTGCGCGCCTGCGAGAGGCACAGCATCACCAAGGCCGCGGAAAACATGGAGAGGACAATGGTCTTGCGGCGGCCGATTCGGTCGGCCAAGTATCCGCCGGCGAGGCAGGCAGCCAAGGTGCCGACCCCATAGGCCGCGATGGCGAAACCGGATTGAGCGGCGGTATAACCCAGCCGCGTCAGGTAAATCGCCAGGAAGGGCAAGACGAACGTCCCGAACTTGTTAAGGAATGTGCCGAAGAACAGGATCCAGGCTCCCCGCGGCAGGGCGCACAGGTTCTCTCGAAGGTTGGCTTTTGTTTCGTCCATAGGTTGGTCCGCCTCGGTCGGTGGGAAGACACAGAAAAACCCACCAGCCTTGCAGCGGGTGGGTTTTTCCAAAGTCTCCTGGTCTTAAGCTATGAAGCTCCTCCACCCCAACCGCGACCGTGGCGCTTGACCGGGCGCACCACGAGAGGCCAAGCATAAATGCTCGGCATCAGGGCAACGCTGCGGTTCCGCGAGGTAAATTGAGGCTTAATGGTCATTATTCGCAGCCACACTACGACATTCGCGCCGGGAGTCAAATGGAGGAGCGGTTTTATGGGTTATGAACTGGCACTGGTGTAGCGTTTGAGCGAGGCGCGCCAGCCCCACTCAGAGACCAGGAAACAAGCCACACTCATGACCAGGAGCAGCAGCAACGGACCAGGAGAGGATAGTTTGTTGACGAGAAGGCGCACCGGGACATTTGTGACCAACAGCATGGGGATGGCGAAGGTGAAGATGGCCTTGAACACGCCGCGGAACGCCTCATCGGGCAGGCGCGCGATTTGGAAAAGGTTGTAGTAGCCCCAGACGATCCCCTGCGCTTTAACGGTCCAGAAGCTGATGCTGGCGAGCAGGAACATGAGCGAGTAATGGATAACGATGCCGGCGAGGCAGAGGAGGAGAAAGGCCACCACCTGGAGCGCGGTTGGGACCAGGTGCATTTGTCGGGCCGCATAGACCATCACGCCCACGGCCGAGACGGCGTTGACGAAGGCTCCCAGGTCCACCTGCCGCAACGAAACCACGAAACGGGTGTTGACCGGCAGCAACAGGAGAAAATCAAGTTTGCCGGTCCGCACCAACTCGGAAAGGTTGGTGCAGTTGATGAGAAAGAACGCCTGGAAGATCTGCTGGATGAAATGGCTGGCGCCAATGAGCAGGATAACCTCCCACTTGGTCCACGTCCCGATATGGTCGGTGTGCAAATAGAGGACGCCGATAAAGCTCAGCTGCAGGCCAAACCAAAGCAACTCCACCACGATCCAGAGCAAAAAGTTGCTCTTAAAGATCATCTCCCGCGTGACGGAGTTCCTCCACAAGGCCGCATAGATGCGTGGATAACGCGACCAACCGCCCGCGGAAGATAATCCGCCGAGCGAAGGTGTTTGGGGATTCGGTTCCGGGCTGCCAGGCGCGCCCGTTGGGTTGGAATGGCTGGGTTTGGTCATCTATCCTCCAACGGCGGAATATTTCTTAATACCGCGCTGCCACATGAAACGCGCGAGGGCATAGGCGGCGAGCACCCAGGCGAGTTGAACCACCAGGCCTTTGCCGAGTTCCACCCCCTCGACCTTGCCCATATATACGGTCACTGGAAAATAAAGCTGATAGGGGAACGGAGTGAAGTAGAGCACTTGGGCGAGCCCTGGGGGCAGGATGTCGAGCGGGAACAGATGCCCGCTCGCAATGTATTCAAACGCGAAAACGATAAAAATGAAGGTCGAGACTTCCAGAACCCAGAACGCCAGCATCGCCAGCGCATAGGAGATGAAGAATTGCAGCAGGGCGGTCAATATGACCGACAACAGGAAAGCGCCAAAGGTGATCCCGTTCGGTGGCAGAACGAAGTATTTGCGAAGACAAAAGACGAAGACAGCCAGCGGTACGGCCGCGACGGCGAGGTAGGTGAGGCGGCCGGAGAAAAACAAGCAGAGGCGATAGATCAAATAATCGATGGGTTTGAGGAGGAATTGGCTGATATTCCCATCCTTGATGTCGGCGGCGATTTGCCAGTCGTCTTCATTAACGGCCGTCAGCGCATCTACGATCGTCGTCAACAGGTAATAGGAGATCATCCCGGCCAACGTGTAAGAGCCCACCATGGCCCCCTGCCCTTTGCCGGAGTAAATGGTTAACCACACGTACAGCACCGCGATCAGCGGAATGAAACCGAAGAGCGTTCGTGCCAAAAAGTTGAACCGGTACGTCAGGTTGTTCTGAATCCCGACCCCGATTACATGCCAGTATTTCGCCATAATAGCCGCATCGGCCAGCAATATGAATCAAGGGCCACCCGGGCGCCAGCCAGCACAGCGCGGCGGGACGTGTTATGTTATCCAGGGTGCACGATGAAGCGACCCTCCAAAATCAAATGTCCGAGCTGCGGACGGCCGGGCGAGTGGTTCGCTGGACCTTACGGGCCATTTTGTTCCCGTCGCTGCAAGTTGGTAGACCTGGGCAAATGGTTTGGCGAGGAGCATGTCATTTCCCAACCGTTGCGCCCGGAGCATCTGGAAGAGGAACCCCCGCCGGAGAGCGAGGCGGAGTGATCCGGGGCCGACTTCTTCTGTGGAATCGCCCCAGCCCAACGCGGCTTCGGCGGCCCCGGCAGGGACAGGCCGAGGGGGGGATCGAGATTTTGTAAGGTACAGGCATTTGTCCCCGACACCGGAGTATGCGAACATCTAAAGTATTGATGAAGCGGAACACCACATTGCTTTTGTCGATGGCCTGCCTCGCTGGGGCGTTGGCCACCGGTTTGTCCCAAACCAAAACTATGCCGAACACGAATCATTCTACTGAGACCGCCACGCTGGGCGGAGGCTGCTTCTGGTGCACCGAGGCGCTCTTTCAAATGCTTCCTGGAGTGAAATCGGTGGCAAGTGGCTATGCCGGTGGAACCACGGAAAACCCGACCTATAAAGAGGTCTGCAGCGGGCGCACCGGGCATGCCGAGGTCATCCAAATTGAATTTGATCCCAAAGTGGTTTCCTACGAGAAGGTCCTGGAAACGTTTTGGGAGGCCCATGACCCCACCACCCTGAACCGGCAAGGTGCGGATTCCGGAAGCCAGTACCGGTCGATTATCCTGTACCACAACGAGGGGCAGAAGGTTGCGGCGGAGAGATCAAAAGCCGAGGCGCAAAAGCATTTCAGCAAGCCGATTGTCACCGAGATCGTCCCACTGAAGCATTTCTACAAGAGCGAGGATTATCACCAGGATTACTACCGCAGTAATCCGGACCAGCCCTATTGCAAGTACGTGATTGCACCCAAGGTTGAGAAGTTCGAAAAGAAGCTTCAGACCCAGAAGCACTGATTTAGTTGCTCGCGTCGCTCGGGCACCCGCGCGTCACGCCGGTTCTGCCTCCGGCTTCGGAGAGGTCCCGAGCTCCGGTCATCGCCTCGGGGTGGCGGGCTTCGGACGGAATTCATCCGCATAGAGGCCGATTTCCTCGACGGGTATCCGGGCAAACCCGGGGCGGTTGAGGAGCGGGCTGTCCGGGCGGAGCGAAGTGTCGCCTTCGGCGAGGATCGTATTGCCGAAAAGGTCAACTGTTCCGGGACGATGCCGGAGGAACTCACCGCAGCGAACCAGCACGTTGCGATAGACGGCATTCGTGTTCGGGTTTTCCGCGAGGGTCGCCAGGGCCGGGTAGCGTTTTCCGTAGAGCGTGAGGTCGATTTCGCTGTTGGTAGCGTACGGGGCGACGTAGTTGCGCCAGCGCTTTTCCTCCCAGGGACTGAAGCTGAGGGCGGCGGCGCAATCAATGAATAGGTTGTTGTCGATGATGTTGTCCTTGCCGCCGTGGATTTGCACGCCGCCAAAACCATTTTTGCCGGTCGAGCACCGCTCGAAGACGTTGCCGTAGATCAGGGTCCCGCAAATTGCATCGTCCAGGCGCACCCCGGCCTGGCCGCACTTGGGCTGCTCGCCGAGCGCGCGCCAGTTGCCGATATGATGCCAATAATTAAAGCGGTAGATGTTACCGCGAAACGTCGGGTTTCCAAACATGTCCACACCGCCCTGGTCGTCCGATTCTTTGACGACCTCGAACACCTCATTGTACTCAACAACGTGCTCGTTCCCGCCAATGTTTAAAGCGCTGCTCAGGATATCATGGAAGCGGTTATGCGCGATGTGATGACCCACCCCGGAGCAAGCGACCGCCGGGGTGTAGGTGTGATCGATTCGCGAGAGATCATGGATGTCGCAGTTTTCGATCACGTGACCGCTTGGGGTCAGGGTCTTGCGGTCGCCGCCGCGCAGCACGACCCCGCCGCGGCCGAGAGAGTAGATATCGCAAGACAGCAGGCTGTGCCCGTGACCGCCGTTGAACTCGACACCGGTGCCGGCGAAATTGCGCACGACACAGCCCGCAAACACGCAGTTAGAGCCGCCGCTGAGGTGAATGGCGTCGTTGCACCCCAATTCCCAAGTCAACCGCTCGAAGCGGACGTGCGAGACTTGGTCCAGGTCCACCATGAGCTGGGCGAATACGGAGAGTTCGAGGTTCGTTTTCTCGGGGTCGGCCGGCGGGTAAAAGATCGCGCGCAGCTTCTGCCGATCCAGGTAATATTCGCCCGGAAGATCGAGCTCGCACAGGGCATTGACCGCGTAAAAAGGCGCACCGACGCTGTAGCCGTAGGTGTGCCACGGTTCCTTCAGAGTGATGAGGCGGGCCTTCAGGTCGATGCTTGCCACCGGTTCATACGAATCCGCCCAATCCCAAAACCAATACCCATAGAGCAGGAGGTCAGGTTCGTTAGCCCAGCGCCCAGGCAAATCGCCGCGGTAGTAGAACTTGCCTGTCTTGCTGCCTTCGCGGTCATACCCTTTGGTCCCATCCTTGATCGCCACATCCGCGATTCGCAGGAAACCTTCATTCGGCCCGCGCGCCAAACTCAGGGGACGGCCGTTGAAGAATAGTTCGTGCGCCGGATGGGTCTTGAAACCACGTCCGCTGGCGAACCCGCCTAATTCGAGCGGAAGCAAATTCGTGATGCCGGCGGCTTGCAAGTCGGCTTCGAGAGCCTTTCCTCTGGACTGCCGTGGCAGACGTTCCAGCAGCTCCCGGTCGGCAACTGGTCTGAGGTCGTGAAGGCGGACCCCGCCACTGAACCGAGGCGTGTCCCCGGTCGCGGCCCGATAGACCACCGGCGATTCCACGGTCCCGGAGTCCTCGGTTTCCAGTCGGAAGGTTTGCGTCACGCGGTACTCGCCGCCGTGGATCACCACCACGGATGTCCCCGTGGGGAGCGAGTTGGACTTACGCAAAATACGCAGCCGGTCTCGAGCCCCGGTCAACGACGCCAGAGGTTTGTCCGCGGTGCCCTCGTTCGCGTCACTGCCCGTTGGTGCAACGTGCAATGTGGCGCCGGGGGCTGGTGCCGGGGGGAGATGGAAACGGCTGGCGTTGGTATCCACGGCGGGCAACCCAGCCTGGCGCCGCTTGATTTCGGTAATCCGCCGGCGTGCTTCCCAAATCTGGTATTCGAGCACCCCAGGTAAGGTGGGCACCTTGGCGAACGCATCTTTCGCGGCAGCCAATTGGCCCGCTTTGAGGAGCGTATCCGCCGCGGTCAAATCGGCGAGTGCCTGATGCACCGGAGACGCAGGCTGGAGAGTGGTGACCTCAGCGCTAATGAGTGTAGTGCTGCCCGCGGACCAACCCAGCACAAGGCTGAAAACAATGGCCGGGCTCGCACCCCATCTCAGGCCTCTGGGTCTGGAGCGGCTGGCAGGACTGTCATCAGTACGTGCGGTAGCGAACGGTTCAGAGCAATCGGTCATTTTCATAAAAGGCAGTCCACGAAGCGGCCGCGTGATGCTAACCGGACGACTATTTTTCAAAATCGCTCCCAGGCCGGTTGCGCCGAACCCGCTTAGACTTTCGGGAGTAATTCCGGCAGTTGGCATCCATACGCTCGTTCCGGGTGAGGGATCTCCATTCGTGGTCGCGGGACCGCTCATAGCTAAGCAGCTTGAACAGCTCATCGTCGGAACTGGAGTCAATAGCTTCGGTGGTGAGGCCCATGCGACGCTTAACCCCTGGATCAACTAACCAGCCGTCTATTGAACCGATGGCTTGGCTTCTTCATATAAACTGTTCGACAGCGTCAGCTTACGTGGAAAATTGAAACAAAGTCAATCCTTAAAGCTCAGCCGACTCCCGCTTTTGGGCCTGATAGGCCGACCATCGTTCGTCGATCCATTCGAGCTGAATAAGCGGTCATGCTTTGGAAGTAGTAGGGTTTTGGCGCGGGGCGACCAAGTGTGCCAGGGCAGACGAATGATCGAAGTCGAGGCCCGACCCCTTCTCCTTGGGAACGATGTTTTATCGTCTCTTGGCGCGGTAGATCATTGCCTGTCAAGCACGGTTGACACTCCGATGGTGCTCTGCCAATCTCGCGCCATGCTGAGTGAGCTCGAAGACCGTCCGCCGTCGGCCCACCCCGCCGATTCGCCCCTCCGGAGCCCCAGCGGGGGCGGCCGAAAATAGCCCAGGGCAAGGCCGCCGAGGCCGCCATCTTGGTGAACGGCTTGGCAAATACAAATCCCCTGGTACGCCAGGACATTGTGAGCTCGCTCGGTCGCCTGCATTCCGAGCCTGAATTGGTCGTTCCGACGTTAACCAAAGCCCTGAATGACCCGGCCGCCAGGGTCCGACTTACTGCGTGCCTCGCGCTAGGCCAGGTCGGAGCTGGGGCAAAGCAAGCTGTCCCCGCTCTGGCGAAAGCTCTAAATGACCCGGACCCGAGCGTGGCAGGTATGGCGACCATGGCTCTGCGGCAAATTGATCCCGAAGCTGCCGCCAAGGCAGGCACCCAATAGCTCAACACCCTGAAGGTCTTCGTGTTAATACGGCGAGGACCACGAAGCCCTTAAGCCTCGTGTCCTCACCATTGGGATGCGGACTGGACCAAGCACCCGCCCAGCCCAGTCCCCATCCCTTTTGCTTTTGTTTGTGGGTTTTGAACGGTGATGGTGCTTGGGGCGTCGGTGGCGTGGGGCAGCACTTACCCCTTGGAGGCACGGACTTTGGATTTGCTACCCTTGGCGGCTCTTGAGTCGAAGACCGATTCGATGCGGGCAATGTAATTGGCCACTGGTATGCCTGCGACGAGCTGGCCGACGACTTCGAGCGGAACATCCTCTAAGCGCTTGAACCGGATACAGCCGAGAATAAACTGGTCCTTTCCAAGTTCGAGGCGTTTTCCACCATCCAATTTCTTGCCAGCTTTCTCCCAGGCTTTCCGAAACCACTCGCCCAACTTAGCGTCGCCATACGTGCACATTAAATGCAGCGCCATGTAGTTCTTTTGCGAGCTAAGGTTCACAAACGGCAACGGGAGCTTGGGATTGCACTGGTAGCCCTTCGGGTAAATGCTGTGCGGAACCACGTATCCAATCATGCCGTAGCTCATGCACTCCTGGTAGCCCTTCGGGAGGTTGTCCAGGATGACCTTTCGGATGGCGCTGATGGCTTTACGGCGATCTTCCGGCAGGCCCTTGACGTATTCATCAACAGTCTTGGCGGCGCTTTTCATCGGTAATCGCACACCGTCACCTGCGACCTGAATGCTGTCAACACTGGGTGCCGCAAGAAGCTCGCGCTGCCAAATTGAACTTCCTCCGGATCCTCCCTTGACACCCCAGCCTCAGGGCTTGGATATCTCTTCAATTGTGCGTTTTAATTTTGGTGAAGTGCCTCATTCGATTTGCTGGCTGACCGTTCAGAATGGGGTTCATTGGCTGGCGGAGGAGCCAAGTCCATTGAGCAGAACAATGGGTGCATCAGAATTATCAATTTTGGCCATGACCGGACCGGGGCTATGCTCGCGGCATGAAAAACGAAACGGCATGCGACACCCGATTGGGTTCACCTGGCATGCAAGGCGAGGCTGAGCGGGAGAAAAGGAGAGGGCCATTTTTTGCCTGGAGCTCGCTCGGGCTCTCGGTCGCCAGCCTTATCGTGGCTGCTGGGATCTTTGCCACCCGTCCGCACGATAATTTGGTCGCCGCTTACGGTGGCCTTTTACTCTGTGGCTTGGTCTCGGTTTTCGGTCTGCTCGCTGGCATCATCGGCCTTCACTACAGGGAAAATCCGAAGCATGCGGCGTTAGCTGGTATAGCCTTTGCGGCCGTTCCTGTTGCTCTGGATGTTCTGGGCACTGTTTCGTTCCTTTCTTCGGTTGTTGGTTGGGGTGAAGGTTGAGTTGTCGGTTGAGGTGCCGGTGTTGGTCCCTCCATCCTGACCGGCATGATGACCATTTTCTTCCCGCCATTGGACAGGACGATTGGCGAGAGGGAGTCTTCGATTTCGAGCTTGTTCAGACCGAAGCGAAGTCCCTTGAGCAGATAATTGCGGTTCAGGGCGATTGCAGCAGGCTCCCCAGTGACGCTGACATCTTGGTTTTCGTGATGGGATTCAAGGGGCCCTCTTCGCCTTGTCCACAAGACTTGAGAGCGTCGGATAGGTGCAACCCGCTTATTCGCCAGTTCCATTCTGTTCAGGAGGAACTCCGTTCAACTCTACCCAGAAAATGCTCCCTCGCCCGGGCTCAGACTCAAATCCAACTTCGCCTCCCATCCGCTCGGCCGCCGTGCGCACAATCGCCAAGCCAATGCCAGTCCCTTCGTATTCGCTGGCGGGATGAATGCGCTCGAACATGCCAAAAATTCTGCCGCGATGCTCCGGTTCGATGCCAATCCCGTTATCCTGGATTTTCAGGCGCACTCTGCCGCTGGTCGATTCGGCCGAGATTCGCACCTTCGGCTGGTGTCCGGGAGCCACGAACTTTATCGCGTTGCCGACCAGGTTGGCGATGCATTGCGTCAGGAAACCCTTGTGACCGAGCACGACCGGCAAGCGGCCCTCGATCCGGACATCCGCCGTGGGGGGTTCCCATCCGGGATACGTTGCGAGCAGCTCCCGATTCAGTTTGTCCAAATCGACAGGCTCCAATACCGCGCGGTCACGTCCCACCCGCGTGTAACGCAGAACGTCGCACACCAGGATGTCCAGTCGCTCGGCGGCGCTCTGGATGCGCTCAAGCATTTGAAGCCCCTGCGCATCGAGACGCTCCCCGTACGCCTGCGCCAGCAGGACCGCAAAGCTGTTTATGGCTCGCAGCGGGGCACGCAGATCGTGGGCTATGCTGTAAGAGAAGGCCTCCAGTTGCTTCACCGTTTCGCGCAGGTCGGCCGTTCGCCTGTGTACCAAAGTCTCCAGTCCGGCTTGCGTCGTCTTGCTCTCCTGGATGTCCGTGCAGGTTCCAAACCATTTGAGAATACGGCCTGATTCGTCGCAGATGGGCACCCCTCGCACACTGAACCAGCGATATTCACCACAACGGTTGCGTAGCCGATACTCAAGGCCGAAAGGCTGCTTCCGGGCTGCCGATGTTTGCCATGTCTCGGACATGTGTTCGCGGTCCTCCGGATGCACGACTTCGATCCATTTCTTCTCCAACTGCGCACCCGAGGGAATTCCGGTGTAGACGCCCCATTGGGGGCTGATGTAGTCGCATTGGCCCTCCGGCGAGCAGGTCCAGACCAGTTGTGGGATGGTCTCGGCCAGCTGGCGGAACCGGGATTCGCTGTCCAATAACGACCGTTGGGCGCGCTTTCCTTCCGAGATGTCTCGCGCCAGCGCCGAGACTCCAATAATTTGTCCCGCTGCATCCATAATCGGGGACAATCTCATCGAGAACTCACGAAGCTCTCCATTCGTGCAAAGCCGTACGGTGTCAAACATCTGGATTTTCTGGCCTTGCCTGATTTTTGCCATACCTGCCAGTACTTCATCTTTGTCCGCTTCGATGAGTAACATGGCTAAAGGCTTGCCGATAGCTTCTCGGGCGGAGTACCCGTAGAGCCGCTCGGAGCCTTTGTTCCAACTGGTGATTATGTCCGCGAAATCCACCGTGACGATCGAGTCCTCCAGGGAGTCGATCACAGAAGCTTCGAAATCCTTCCGCCTCTCGGGTTTGCTCCGGCCACTGGAGAGGCGCTCGAACAGAAGCAGGAATCGCCCCGGTTTGCCCCGGGGATATTCAATTCGCCGGGCATCCACCAGCAGTTTGCACGGGTTTAAGTCCTGCCGGATTTCCTCCTCTCGCCGGACATGCTCCTGAACCACTGTATCGTCCAGCAATTGGTGAAACTCAGCCGTGTCCCATTGGCCATGGCCGAGCTCGAAAAAGCCCTGTCCGGCGACCTCCTGAGGTTCAGGGCAGAAGTCCATACGAAAGGCACTGTTGGTCATCTGCACCCGATACTCGCGATCCAAAACAACCAGGGGAGGGGCGGCATCGAGGATCGATTGAGCGAACTCCAAGGGCTCCTCCGTGACGGAAGGGTCTTTTCCTGCGGGTCGGGTCATAGTTCGGGGACCTTCAAAGCAAACTCAGATTCACGCGGCGGGTTCCAATCCAAACCGATGAGGCCTTCTCGCCGAGCGATTGGCCCACTACCCCGAAATCAAGGCTTTTATCCCTACCGGGAACATGGTGCTGGAACTTGGGATTGCAAGTGGATTAGCTCGGCGAATCGGCGAATTGCCTCACAAAGAAAGTTTCCCGGAGGTGGAGAAAGTGGTTGAGTACACCACTGGTTGTCTCAAAAGGGGGTGTTACCCGACATATGCGCCCTGGTTTCTGGTTGGGTCACGATGTGCCAAACGGTTGCGTTTTTTATGCAATACGTTGCAGAGTGGCATTTTGTGACGGCATCTTGAAACAAGAAACACCCTGAAACAGGCTCTGCATTACTACGGATCAGAAGGTTAATGGTTCAACTCCATTGGGGTGCACCACTCCCCCCGGTTCCAAACGTTCATTTCGTTGAACACAACCATCCGGGCACGGAAAGCTTGGTCTATCAGCCCAAAGACTGTGGAGGTTACCAACTAGACGAGCAGTGACGCGGCAAGGAGCGGCGAGGGCTTGGCTTAATGCCCGTGGCCCCCGTGAAAGCCGCCCCCACCATGGAAGCCCCCACCATGGAAGCCCCCACCA
>Ga0105240_10003402_pt1 | contig 24745 bp, 23 predicted proteins | sample KBSC54metaG_FD_80426 | JGI IMG/M metagenome (GOLD analysis project Ga0105240, IMG submission 80426) | Corn rhizosphere microbial communities from Kellogg Biological Station, Michigan, USA - KBS C5-4 metaG | ecosystem: Host-associated > Plants > Roots > Rhizosphere > Soil | place: Michigan, USA...
AAACTCGTATCCGTTTTTGCTTTTTGTATCTCGCGCACAATGCGAGCAAAGCGGAACCAAAAGGCATAAGCTGATCCCACTAATAGGATCAATAAGAGTAGCTTTCGATCGAGGAAAACAGCATCTGGTTAGATCCTTAGAAGGTCAAGTTTTCAAATCAGGTGGTACAGTGAATATCTTTTTGAGGAGCCGCTTGAAAGCCTCGAGGAGTTTTGTGCTTAGGCCGCTGAGATACGAAATACCGAACGGAAGCACACCACCCCTCCTTGCGACACTAGACTAGCGGTTGCCCTACTTTTTGCCTTGAACACTCCGGGTAACATAGCGTTGCTCCTAGCACGAGGCGATTGGGATCAATCTCGGTCGACGATTTCTTCGGCAACCCTTCTCAAGGGAAATTCGCCATTGGGCGCACCGTGCGCGATAAGTTCAGTAAATGTACGCTCCTTCTATTTAAGCCGCTATATTATGGCTATATTCCGTAAATATATGCTTGAAAATACCAGCTTTCGCCATTTATTGTGCTAAATTCTTATCTTCGCGACTCGGCTCTAAGTATTGGATTGAGGGCCGGGCGGCATCGATAAATCAAGAAGATTTGTAGAAGCCGCAATAATTCTTTGCACCCTGGAAAAGCTTGTTCCCGCTGGACAATGAGAACCGTGTAAGGTGCGCTGTCAATAAAAATGATGGTACTCATTTATGTTAAAGAGTAAATGGATGTAAAGATAAGTTGCGAAAGTCAGTTAAGTATGTCAATTCTCTAGGTCCGGAGCGACGACGGCTCCGGTTTCAACCATACGAATCAAGCCGCCGTTAGAGCGTGTCGAGATTACGGTTCTGCCGGTTGCACGAAGTTGTCGGAGGACGAAAGAGAATTACCCGCGCTCAATGACCGCACCGGCGGCTTTCATCTCCGCGATGGCACCTTGATCGTCGCCTGGCTTGGCATTAATGGGCCGGGTGGCGTCCAAGATCAGGTTTACTTTGAACCCCTGCTGAAGCGCATCCAGCACCGTCGCTCGCACACAAACATCCAAGGCCAAGCCACCAATCCACAATCTGCTGATCCCCGCTTGCTTCAGCCGGTTCGCCAATTCGGTGCGGTCCAGCGCCGAGTACTGGTCGAAATCGTTATGCGTACCCTTGGAAATGATCAGTGCGTCGCCAGGTAGGCGCAGATCCGGGTGAAAGTCGGCTCCGTACGTGTTCTGAATACAATGAGGCGGCCACGTCCCCCCTTGTTGAAGGAAGCTCATGTGGTCTGGCAGGTGCCAATCCCGCGAGGTGACCGTCATACCGGCCCCTTGCGCGATCCAGCGATTCAGGACGGGGACGACTGAATGTCCGTCGGGGATCGCTAAGGAACCGCCCGGACAAAAGTCATTCTGGACGTCGACAATCAACAGCGCGTCCTGAGCGGTCATGCCATTCATCATCCCAACACCGCGCGCCCCAGATTTTTTCGCTCTAACGGAGCCTCGCTTGGTCCCAATGTTCAACGATCTTTCCATCTTTCACACGGAAGGCGTCAAACGAAAACCAGTCGTACGTTTTCGCGGGATCCTTCGGATCCTTGTCGGTCCGCTTGAAAATCCACTGCACGAGATCCCCTTCCGCAATGATCAGAGCCGGCGGATCCTTCAAGGTATCTTCGATCTTGCCAGGCTTAGTCCAGCCCGGTCCAAAAATTCCGCCTCTCAGTGCTTTGACGATATGTTCCCTTCTCCCAGGGAACATCGGGTTGTGCTCAATATAATTCGCACTAGTATAGGTGTTGAAGTTATCTAGGTTTCTGGGCTCCCAGACATATCTGTAGAAGTCGTAGACCACTTTCTTATTTGCCTCTACGGAATTAGCTTTCGATTGCGCATAGGCAAAAACTGCCGTCAAAACGAGGCCAATGGCGACCAATGATTTCCAAAGTTTCATAAGATTCTCCTTCTCAAGGGGATGCACCGCCGTTACTTGCTTTTGGTCAGATCCTCATAAATCGATTTTACAAACATATCGCCGGTCCACGAAGGTTGGCCATAGCGAGGGTCGTAATCCAAGGTGAGTTTCGCGGCGAGGATCTTCTCCAGAGTCATCTGCTGCTGAACCATGTCCTGACTGCCGTCGCGAATGATAGTGACCATGTCCCGGTATTCGACGACATCCGCTTCGTCGCAAAGCCGTCCGTGGCCGGGGATAACATACGTACCGCCCTCCTGCTTATCTTTGGGAACCGTCAGTTCGATGATATGGTTCAGAGCCCCGATCTCGCCTACGATCGTGCCGCCGTTCTTGTCGTCCACGGGGAGTGGCATACATTGCCTCTCAGGCAGCGTGTTCAGCGGGGCATTCCAGCTACTAGCCTTAAGTCTGCCCGCCGGACTTAAAAGAATTCCCTCATACTCGCCGATCTCGGCGCCGGGGTTTCGATAACGGTCGTCTTCGTGAATCTTGAGCGGCCAGTCTCCGCCGATGTCGGTCTGCACGTATTGAACACCCGAAGGCGGAGCCGCCGTTTGGGCGTATCGAGGGCTGGAAGACAATAGAAGCAACAAACCGCCCAAACCACATTTCTCCGGGCTGAAAAGCATCGGGCGGGCCCTCCCTAAAACCATTTAATGAGTATACTCATTCTAAAGATAACGTCAACAGGGCCGTTACCTTGCAATCGGGATTTTACGATCCACCGGAACCGACTCAGTAGTATGCGCCAAGGCTGGTGATCTTGGTTTTATCGGGATAGAGCACTCCGGCGGCTGCATTCGCTGCGGACCGGGGCGTGTACCAGATGGCTCCCTGGCGGGTGATCGCGAGCTTGGGCATATCGCCGTCTTGAGGCGCGGGGAAATAAGTGAACTTCTCCGTTTTCGGATCGAATTTGATCAGCGTACCGCCCTGCCCATCGTCCGGGACCCATACGTTGCCGTCCGCGTCCGGCCATGCGTCGTAGGGTTGCGCATACGCGAGTGGTAGTTTGTATTCAACCACCTTTCCTGTGGCAGGATCCAGTTTTCCGAGCTTGCCGTGGCTATAAATTCCGAACCACACGATCCCTTTTCCATCCATTCCAAGGCGCCGGATCTGACACGGTTTTGTCAGCGGCGGAAACTCGGTGAACTTCTCGGTGATCGGATCGAAGCGCGTGATGTTACAGCCGGCGTATTCTGCGAACCAGACCTTGTCGTTTTTATCGATGAAGATTCCATAGGGATAGGAATTCTTTGTTGGTGGATCGTAAAGCTTGACCACCTTCTGGGTGGCGCGGTCCCATTTGCCGATCTTGTTTCCGATGATGACACTGAAGAATATATTCTGTTTCGAATCGAGCACTGGCGTGTGTCCCTGCGCACCTTCCATGTCGCCGGTGATGTTCATGTCGTACCTCTGCATTTCATTCGTCCTGGGATCGAGCTGCCCCAAGTGGAAACCTTGGGTTTCCGACCACCACACGTGGCCTTGCGCGTCGACCGTCAGCCCATGTGGGTCAGCCGTGGGGACGGGCAGGACATAATCGTGGAACTCGGCGGTGCGCGGATCCACCATGCCGATGCGGTTTGGAACCCCGCGGTCCGTATACCAGACGTTGCCGTTGGCGTCGAAATGCGGTTCCTGCGCACGGCGGCCTCTTCCCATCGGGCCGGCTTTGGCATCTGTCGACGGGGAATCAAGCGGCAAGTAATATTCGATATACATGGCGCGGCCCAAAGCTTTTTCGTCGATCGGGTAGTCTTCTACCTTCACCGATCTCGCTGGTCCGGTGGGGGGGAAATTCTTGGCCAGATAGGCGACCGCCGCCTCACGGTCTTGCGGGCTCATCATCGCCGGCGTGATCATCCCGGTGCCGCGCGTCGTCTTACCTCCGGCGTTCATCATCAAATCGAGTGCGGCATTCGCGGACGTCTGGGTCCAGCCGCCGCGGTGCGTCGGCAGAAAGTTGATGCCGTGACACGCAACACAGGTGCGCTCAACTACGGCTTTGCCGGGGCCCGGCGGATAGAGTTCGTCGTAGGAGACCGGCGTCCGTGGCGGGCGCGGAGTGCCCGGACCGTTAAACACCGCCAGTTGAGCGCGAGTGTACGAACCTTGCTGCAGCGCAAAATCGGCCGTTAGGGCAGACCCGGGGTTTACGTCCAACGTCTTCACGTCTCCAGAGAAACCGGTCTTCTTAATGGAGACCTTGTACTTGCCTGGCAGCAACTTCACCGCTTCGTAACGCCCGGCTTCCGTGTAGACCATGTAGAGCACGTGTTTATCGACGTTGCGAATATAGACTTCGGCGCCTTGAAATGATTTGGTCGCAGTGACCGTTCCTGAAAGGCTTCCGAGTTCCAGTGCGTCCGCGGCCCTCATAACCGCGCACGAGCCTCCAAGAGCCAGCGCACCGACTATTAACACCGTTACACCCAATCCAACGCTGGTACGGCGATATGGAATTCGCATTCTCATGAGTTACTCCTTCCCGCTACATCGTGCCTCCAGCCTGTTTCGATATACCGCGAAGCGGCCTGAGTGAGCATTCTTAAAAAGCGTGACCCGCTTTGCAGCGGCGCTTGATGTTCTGCGAAAAAAGCCTTGAAGCCGTGAGACTATACCAGGCTTTTCTCCTATCGACTTAGAAAATAACCTTAATCCCCAACTGCACCTGACGCGGCTGGCTGGTTGTTGCTGTCACCCGGCCGGCGCTCGCGTTCAGCGCGGTACCGGCGAAGATAGTCGTATTCGGTTGCTGGAAAGAAGGATGGTTCAGAATATTGAACGCTTCCGCTCGGAATTGGACCGTGAACCCTTCGGAGATCTTCCTGACCCTGAAATCGCGGATCAACGAATCATCCAAATTCCACAGATTCGGCCCGATGATAATATCGCGGCCAGCGTTGCCGTAGGTTCCGGCTGCCTGCAATGTGAAGCAACTCGTGTTGAACCATTGGTTGAGCTTTTGGAATCCGCTATATAGGTCGCACCCGGCAACTAAGTTGGGTCGGCCCGTGGGAGAGCCGGTTCCCGAAAACACGCGGTTTGCGGCCGAGGAAGGACTCGACGGAAAACCGGACAGGTATGTGAAAATCCCGGTGACTTCCCAGCCATTCAGGAGCGCGCCGCTGATTCCGCCGTGTCCAAAGGGAATTTGATAGACGGCACTGAGACGGAAATTGTGCCGTCGGTCAAAGTTGGACAACCCCCGGTCCGCCGCTACGTTGAAGGATTGGGAGGCGGCTCCGCCGCCGTTCGGCCCGAAGGCGCCCGAGGCGTTGTCGATGGATTTGGAGAAGGTGTAGGAAACCTGCGACTGGAATCCGTGCGAAAAACGTTTGTTCAAGCTTGCCTGCAGGCCCTCATAGTGCGCATCGGATAGTGAATTTCCGATCAGCAGCGAGTTGTAGAGCGTATCGATGCGCGCATTCGGAACCCCCGCGGCGCTGCTATAGGTAGGCGCACCATTGTAAAAGCAACCGGTCGCGCTTTGAAGAAAGAAGGGCTGGCCGGTTGGCATTTCTGAAGCCGAACGAACGCACGGGATGGGACTATTGATATCGGTCTGGCCCACTCCGTGGACATAGTGCGTGCCAACGTAGGAAACCATGGCGACCGTATTGCCTATGATTTCACGCTGGATGCTGAAGTTCCATTGCATCTGATAGGGAGTTGAGCTGATTCCCCAGTACTGTCCGTTTCCTTGAATGCTGAGAGTACCGTTGGTGGGAATGATGACGGCATTGGGGTCAGTTGCAATGGGAATATTGGAGAACGGCGTGGGATATAGCAGTCCCTGCGCGGCCGTCTGCGCCGCAAATAGAAGCGGTCCCTGGAACCAGGAGTTGAGTGCATTGGTATACATCACATCGTGGAAAACGCCGAAGCCAGCGCGAATGGAGGTCTTGTGATCGGAGAAAGGATCGAATGCCAATCCAATGCGCGGATCCCAATTCCGGAGCGAAGGATTCTTCTCAGTCTCCTGATTTTCTGGAGTCCAAGTCTGGTTGGGGAGAAAAGGATTGAGCAGCATGTAGGCGGGACGCCGCGCTAAGCCGATAATAGAAGTGGGAGCGTATCGCAGCCCCACGTTCATGGTAAGCTTTTTCGAAACCTTCCACTGGTCTTCTGCATAGAAATTGTAGGCCCAGTAGCGCCAATCACGGAACGACCCCTTGCCGCTTTGGGGAGATTGTTGATCGGAAACCTGACCCGCGACCGATGCCGCGTTCCCTTGCATAAAGGCGGTTAGGCTGGCGAACGTCCAACTCGGGCCCTGATTCAGAACGGTGAAAGTATCCTCGCGGAAGCGCGTGCCGCCGGCACCCAGTTTGATGGTATGCGCACCGGAGGTCCAAATCAAATCGTCTCCCAGGGAGAAGCGGTTAGGAACGAGATAAAACGGCAGACAGCAAGCTGGGCCGAGGCTTGAGACGCCCGAAAACGAACCAATTACGCCGTCTACACGACCGGCCGCAGTCCCGAAATACTGGAGGGGATGAGTGCCCGCGTCGTTAATTGTCGCCGGAGTCGCCACTCCATTCGACACTGTCGGCGAACCCGTGTCGGTGGCTTCCTCATAGGGACGGTCAAACCCGCCATGGATCAGATTAACAATCTTTGCCGAAAGAATCCGCCGGTACTGGAGTTGGACGAATTGGCCCCGCGAGTGGTCCACTTCCGGCCATAGCGCAAGACTGGCGTTGCCCGGAGCCACGCGGTTTCCGCGATCGTAGACGTAGCGTACGAACAAGGCGTCCTTGTCGGAGAGGTTATAGTCTATGCGCCCCAAATAGTAGTTCTCATCACCTGTATTCGGAGCGAGTGCGAAGGTCTGCCCCGTACCGCTCGGGGCGCCGCCGGCCAGCAGCTCGTTGAAGGCCGTGTTGGGCCACAGCGCCATAGTGTTCCGGATGGCCGCCGCTACGGCCGGGTTTGTCCCGAAAGGCGTGCCCGTCTGCGGTACTGGAGCACCGCAAACACCCGGCGTGGGCGTGGATGTGAGGAACTGATGCGCGCATTGGTCCGGCACCGTGACTAGGTTCGTGATTCCCTGACTGCGCCGGAGAGCCTCATAGTTTCCAAAGTAGAAAATCTTGTCTTTTTTGATCGCTCCGCCGATACTGCCACCAAATTGGTTCTGGCGGAACGCCGGCGGCGAGTTGCGGTCCGTGAAGTTGCGCGCTTCCAACTTGTCGTTGCGCAGGAACTCAAAAGCGGACCCATGAATCGCATTGGTTCCCGATCGGGTGGACGCGTTGATCACAGCGCCGTTACCGCCGAATTGTGTGCTGTATGTATTGCTGAGGACTTGAAATTCAGCGATGGCCTCGACGCCCAGCGCAGTACCCAGACCTCCCGCGCCCGGAACATTGCGCCACCAGCCGAGCAAATCCTGGCCGTCGAGCATCCACACGGTATTTGTGGGGCGCGATCCAGATATCGTGTATTTCAATCCGTTGCCGGCGAACGAACTGCCCGCCGCCGGCGCTCCCGCCACGATTTGCGTGACGCCCGGCTCGAGCGCCAACAATTGCGTGTAGTTTCGTCCGTTCAGGGGCAGTTCGCGCATTTGCGTACCTTCCACCAGCGCACCTATCGCCGTCGATTGTGTTTCGACCAAAGAGACCTGGCTATCCACCGTGATAGCCTGTTGCGATTGCCCGACGGGCAGTGAGAAATCCACGACCGGCTCGCTGCCGACCGTCAGCGTGACCCTGCGGACAACCGTCTGAAATCCGGCGCTGGAGGATTGAATCTCATAGTCACCGATGCCGAGATTAGAGAATCGGAAGCGTCCCTGCGAGTCGCTCGCCACAGTTTGGGCAATTCCAGTGCCAGTGTTCTTGGCTTGCACCGCGGCCCCGGCCACGACCGCTCCCGAGGAGTCTGTCACGGTGCCAACGATCGCCGCGGTGGAACCCTGCGCCTCTAATCGATTGGCGGCACTCGTCACCAGGAAAAGCAGCGCACAGAGCGCAAAAAACCGATTCCATAGCCTTGAATTCAGCTGCATGACGTCTCCTTTTTGAGCCCGATGGAGGGCAAAGTCACCTAACCCAAGAAACTTATATGTTCTTGGAATCTTAGGTCATAAATCGCAACGTGTCAAGTGCGCTCATCAATGAGTACACTCATAATATTCAGGCCAGCGATTCAAACGGGAGTTTGGTTCAATCGGAGGACGTGATCGCTACTGCGCTATCGGCTCGGCACGCGAAGCTACGCTCTGATTTTACACGGAACCGTTCCCCGACAGAAAAACTAAAGCCGTCCCGTAGGATGAAACTATTTATAAACGCCATCGGATCTATCAGCCAAGTTGTGCGGAGAATCCTCTTTGTTGTACTCTGATGGGCGAGGCGAAGGTACAATGCAGACCAGCAGCGTAATGAACGCACTCAGATTTGAGCAGGGCTTGACGTACGTCGCGTTTTTGGCCCAGGCGCTTATCAATCACGACAAATTTGAGGAGTACTATCGAAGTTCTCCTTTATCCGAAGATGACCTCGTTTTTTTTCGGAAGGCTGCTTCGATGCCTCATGGAGCCGTCAATATCTTGGCATTGGGGGAAGCTTGGTGCGGCGACGTATACCGCGAACTTCCGACAGTTGCGCGGATCGCGGAGGGCTCTGGGATGAAATTGCGAATTTTCCTTCGCGATGAAAATCCAGACATCATGGACCAATTCCTCAGCAACCACGGCAAGTCTCGCGCCATACCTGTTTTCGTTTTCTATACGCGCGAAATGGCGTATATTACGCGCTTCGTAGAGCGCCCATTGAGCGCTCAAGTACAAATCGACTCTATCCTTGACGACGTCAGTTCCCGCTATAACTTGGCGCCCGGGACGACGTTCACAAATCTGCCCGAGGCTGGGCGGAAAGAAGTGATTGAAACCATTTTGCCGCGCTTCGTCGATTGGCAGCGGGATTCCATCAGCGAAATGCGCGCGCTGCTCTCCAGCGCCCTCGGTCTCCCTAATGTCTGATCGACTGCCGGTCGTATATACCATCCGCGGGTGTGACGCTTGCGTAAAACTGATGGAGAAGTGGAACAAAGCGGGTATCTCCTACGAAGAGAAGCGCGTGGAACTGAGCCAGGCAACGCTGGATGAGGCTCGGCGTTATGGTTCCATGGTTCCGATCGTTGTCTGGCCGGACGGTGGAATCGAGGTAGGCTTCGAGAACCGCCTTGGCTGCTTTATCTGAGAGCGGGCCTTCTTTGGGATTTTGATTCCCGTGATCTAGCATTAGGCGTCTAGCGACTGATGAAGGTTCCAGATTTGAGGATGTATCAGAAGGAGAGAATGTGTCAAATCTTTATCCGCGGGTTGTGACCCACGTGGGCGTTACCGTCACCAACATGGTGAAGGCGATTGAGTGGTATCGCACCATTTTCGGATTTCAACTGCTGGCTGGCCCCGCAGAGCTTGTCTCCGACGATTCACACTTCGGCATGATCGGCCGGGATATATTTGGCGCGGATTTTCGCCGCGGCCAGTTGGCGCAGCTTACCGGAGCGAACGGCGTTTGCATCGAACTCTTCCAGTTCGACGAGCCGCGCTCGGAGGTCCGCCAAAATAACTTCGAGTATTGGAAGGCGGGAATCATGCACTTTACGATCATCGAGCCAGAGATTGAAAAAATGGTTCAAACGATCGCCGAATCGGGCGGCAAGGCGAGAAGCAAGGTGTGGACGCTTTTTCCCGGGAAACCTTATAAGATTGCGTACTGCGAGGATCCTTTTGGCAATATTGTCGAGATCTCCACGCATAGCACCGAGCAGACCTGGAGCAATTTGTAGAGTGGCCGTTATGAAAACGAGGCGTACACAATCTATCCCCTTATTCCGAAGCCTGGCGCTGCCGGTCTGTGTGATCGCAGCGGCATTTTGCCTCGTCGAACGTCCGGCGCTCGGGCAGAGTAAACAGGTTAAAGATTTGTTGATTGGTGTCTGGGAGTTGGATCTCTCCAAGTCGGATTTCACTCCAGAAACGACGATCCGTGTAAGGACGATGGTTTTTAGCCCTGTGGATAATGGCGTCGCGTGCAAAATAACGACAATCACGGAACGCGGTAATGGGCGCGTGACCACGGAGATCACCTACACCGCTCGTTATGATAATAAGGACGTGCCCATCGAATCCCCTTCTCTAGATACAGTGGCTCTTCGGAAGATCGATGCGAATACTTATGGACGTACCGGTAAGATTCGGGGGAAAGCCGCGGAGACTGCCACGATGAAGGTATCCATGGATGGAAGAATTCTCATCGTCACCACTACCGGTTCCATTGAAGGCCAGGATTACAGCAGTACGCAGCTATTCGTTCGCCAATAAAGCGGACGCCTCGGCACGCGGCCCTGAATCAACGTCGTAAATGAGCTTGAAAGATGGGGAGTGAGATTTCGCATACTGCCGCTTGACGAACGCGGCATTCGGCACCTAAAATGAGTTGACTCAACTATAAGATACTCGCGGCGTCGCGCTTTATTGCTCGAGACTCTTTGAGGGAACTAGGGGGACGACTTTTTATGAAGAGACTGATTGCTGTTGGTGTATTGACATTCCTTTCCGCGTTAGCGGTAGTCGCGTGGCAGCAGGGAGGCCAAAAGAAGGATCTTACGATGCCTTGGGCTTTCCCCGTTTACCCTGTCAATGTCGCCAAAGATCGTCCGCCGGTGGTGGATGACGGGAAGCCGAAGAGCATTCCCGGCAGTACGCTCGCGTTCACGCGCACGCAGATCAACGACTACTACAATACACCCGACTGGTTTCCGGGTGATCATCCGGCTTGGCCGAAGATCGTTCAATACGGTAGAAAGCCGGTGATCGCTTGTGCCTTTTGCCACTTGGGAAGCGGGCTGGGTCATCCGGAATCCGCCAATATCGCTGGTTTGCCCGCCGCGTATATGATCCGTCAAATGGCTGATTTCAAGAGCGGGGCGCGCAAGGACTGCGAGCCGATGAATGCTTTTGCCAAGATGGTCACCGACGAGGAAGTGCGCCTGTCTTGTCAATATTTCGCTTCACTGAAGCCGAGAGTTTTTTACAAGGTTGTGGAAGCCACCACGGTTCCGAAGAGCTATCTGGATACCGAATATATGCGTCTTCCACGGCCCGACGGGAGCAAGGAGCCGTTGGGCAATCGCATCATCACCCTCCCTCAGGAGATGGAAAGGACCGAACGGCTCGACCCTTACGCCGGATTCGTCGCCTATGTTCCCCCCGGCAGTCTGAAGAAGGGTGAAGCACTCGTGAAAACCGGCGGCGCCGGAAAAACGATCGCTTGCGAAATTTGTCATGGACCGGGCCTGAAAGGATTGGGAGAAGTACCGCGGATTGCAGGGCTTCATCCCATCTACATCATGCGCCAGTTGTATAAATTCCAGGATGGCCGCAATGGCGGGTCCTGGGCGCCTCTAATGAAAGCTCCTGCTGCGAAGTTGACTGACGACGACATTCTGGCGGTTTCGGCCTACGTCGGCTCTCTCGCGCCGTAAATGCAATTCTCGAAATCCCTCGCACGCGTGCCGCTCGCCGGTCTTCGGCCATCGTTCTGAGAGCCGCGGCCGGAGCGACACCCAAAACACGTTCCTGCGGCGTGTGAGATAGATAGGTAAATATGAGTGAACTGGTGACGATGACGACGATCCGCCGGATCGCGGTGATCGCAATCGATAATCCGCCCGTGAACGCACTGAGCCCGGGAGTTCCGGAAGGTGTCCAGAATTTGGTTAACACCGCGAACGCCGATGAACGCATCGATGGCATCGTGGTGATCGGGGCTGGGACCACGTTCGTCGCGGGCGCTGACATCAATGAATTCGCCAAAGTGGCTTCGGGCCAGGCGGCGCCTCTCAATCTTCGGGACATTTTCTTTGAGATCGAAAGCAGCGCGAAGCCCCTCGTAATGGCCCTGCATGGCACGGCGCTCGGAGGGGGGCTCGAATTGGCGATGTCCGGCCACTACCGCGTGCTCGCGCCTACCGCGAAGGTGGGGCAGCCGGAAGTGAACCTGGGCCTCATCCCGGGAGCGGGCGGTACACAAAGACTTCCGCGCCTGGCGGGCATGGCGAAGGCGCTCGAGATGTGCGCGTTAGGACAGCCCTTTTCCGCAGAGGAAGCCCTGGCAGCGGGAATCGCCGACCGGATCGTCAGTGGAGATCTGCTGGAAACTGCGGTGGCCTTTGCCGAAGAAATTGCGGGCGCTCCCATCTCTAGGACCCGTGACCGTGCCGTAGGCGCGCCCATCGCTCCGGCCGCGATCGAGGAGCTGCGTGGCAAAGCCCACAAGTCGATGCGCGGACGCCATGCGCCGGACGTCGCCATACAAGCGGTGACAGAAGCGGCCCGCGTACCGTTTGAAGAAGGCTGCCGGATCGAAGCCGAGCTTTTTCAGCAATGCCTGAAGTCAGCCGAATCGCGAGGTCTGATTCATGCGTTCTTTGGCGAACGGGAGGTCGGCAAGATACCCGGACTGGACAAGAACACGCCGACTCTCGCTATAGCCAAGGCGGGTGTGATCGGAGCAGGGACCATGGGGTCGGGGATCGCGATGGTTTATGCCAGCGCAGGGATTCCTGTGCGGCTGAGAGAAGTGACCCAAGAAGCTCTGGACCGCGGAATGAACTCGATCCGCAAGAACTATGCGAGCACGGTTGCCAAAGGCAGACTCTCGCAATCGGACATGGACACCAGGCTGGCGCTGATCACGCCGCAATTGGGTTATGAGGGCTTCGAAGAGCTGGACGTCATCACGGAGGCGGTCTTTGAGCAGATGGAGGCGAAGAGGAAAATCTTCGCCGAAATCCATCAGATCGCCAAACCAGAGTGCATCCTGGCGTCCAACACCTCTACACTCGATGTCGATGAGATTGCCTCGGTGACATTACGGCCGGAGATGGTAGTAGGGCATCATTTTTTCAGTCCGGCTAATATCATGCGGCTGCTCGAGGTCGTGCGCGGGAAGGCGACGTCGGATTCCGTCCTTGTCACTTCGATGGCACTGGCCAAGCGCCTCAAAAAAGTCGCGGTCCTTTCCGGGAACGCACGGGGATTCATCGGAAACCGCATTCTGCATCCCTACATCCGCGAAGCGCAATTTCTAGTCGAGGAAGGAGCGACGGTCGAGGAAGTCAACGAGGCCATCTACGATTTTGGGATGCCAATGGGCCCGCTGGCGATGTGCGACCTTATCGGGCTAGATGTTGAGTTTCGGATCCATCAGGAATCAAGGCTGCACCACAAACCCGGAGTCCGCGAGCCTTTGGGCATCGATCTACTATACGCCGAGGGCCGCTACGGCCAGAAAAACGGCAAGGGTTTCTCCAACTACGTCAACGGGCGACAGGCTGAAGCGGATCCCGCCGTCACGGAGCGGATCCATGCCTCGGCCAAGGGTCTGACGAAACGCTCGATCTCGCGGGAGGAAATCGTCGACCGCTGCATTCTTGCGATGGTCAATGAGGGAGCCCGGGTCCTCGAAGCGGGAACGGCGATGCGCGCGGTGGATATCGATGTGGTTTATCTTACCGGTTACGGCTTTCCGCTTTATCGCGGAGGGCTGATGTTCTATGCTGACGAGCTGGGGTTAGACCGCGTGCTGGCGCGCATCGAAGAGTTCCGGTCCGCCCATGGCGACGATCTATGGGCGCCAGCACCTTTGCTGATCAAGTTGGTGACGGAGGGCAAAACGTTCAGCTCCCTCGGTCCTGTGCTGAGGACGGCGAAGGCGTAAGCATCCGCGATAGGGAAGTGGCTAAGTGCGAATGGCAAATATTCTGTTCCCGGCGTTTTCTTTCCTCGTCGCAAGCGCTGCGGCATCGGCTCAAGCGATCATTGAGCAGCCGAGTTTGACCCTGGATGCCGTATGAAGCGGGTCGATGGCGCCAATCGCGTCGGTATCGAGACCGGCCGGATGAAAGCCGAATCAGCGCTCTACCTCTTCCGTCCCACCCGAGCGATTTCAAACTTTGCGAAGACCCCCGCGGGGACCCCTAATCCCTCGGGAGAAGCGATGCTGGTGCTCCTGCACGGCTATTCGTCGGTGGGCGGACTGCCGATTTTTGTGGATGGCGAGCTGGTCGGCTCGATCGGCGTCGGTGGTATGGCTCCTGACGCAGCGAGTGGCACCTATCCGGATGAGCAGTGCGCTCAAGCTGGAATGGACGCGGTATTCAAGAAGTAAACCCGTTTCATTGTAGGCGCGGACCCTAAGTCGTATAGCTTGCGGTAACGCCGTGAGGACAGATTAGAGACGACATTGCTGAAACGAGAGAGCGGAGTCGGCTAAAATTCTTCCCGAAGCCCGCTCATGGGAATGAGACTAGGGCCACCGCCGGGCGTTTCCCCTTTAGTGTGGCGAGGCCTCTTGCCGACGGGCGACTTCGGCCTTCATGCACTCCTCCATCGCACCTACAAATCTGGAGTAGCCGTTCTGCCCGACCACGAACGGATTCGGCTGCCCCGGTTTTCTTTGTTTGAGCTTTTCGAGCTTCTCCGTGAAATCGTCCATTAGCGGATGATTCTGAAGTTCCGTGTCCACCTTAGCCTGCTTCGTCACCTGCTTCCAATGCGCGATGGCTTTCAGATGTTTTTGCATCCCCGCATCGTCGGTGAGGGTAGTGATCAGCAGAACAGACCCGAACAGAGCAGCCATGTGTGTTTTGCCTGCGTCCTTCACCGGGAAAATGAAGCCCATCGATCCAGGGGTGTGGGGGGGCACCAAATAAGGCGTGATGCTCTCGCTCCCCAATACGATCGTTTGCCCGTCGGTGAGGATCATGTCGCGTTTCGGCCCTACGGGGGCAGGAGTTCCAGCCTTTCCGTTCCGAGCGGGGGGATGCTCCATCAGATTCCAATCGCCCTCGGCAACGTAGATTCGCGAGCCATAGTGTTCCTGGAAGTAGGCGGCGCCGCCGAAGTGATCTGCATGACCGTGAGTGATCAGTACCCACTTGACCTTCGCGGGGTCGAGGCCCAGCCTCTGAAATCCTGGAAGCAATTGCGTCTCAAGCTGATTCGGCCTTAGCGAATCGATCATGATCAGGCCTTCCGGCACGCTGATCACGTAAGCGACGGTCCCCGAGTTCCCAATCACATAGACGTTGTCGAAGATTTTCGCCGGCTCTATCACTGGGTCATCGGGAGCATCCGTCCGCGGGGCCTCACAGAAATAGCGCTCCGCCATAGCCCATTCTGTTCCGGCGATTTTCTTCGCCTTTTCAACGTGCTGCTTGATCGCGGGGCTGTCGATCTTGAGCGCGATCGGTTTGGGCTGTTGCGCCGATAGGATGCCGCACAAAACCATGGAAAGGAGCGAAATAAGGACTGTCCTGGTCACGTTTTTACCCTGACTTGCGCGATCACGGATGAAATTAGGGCTTCTTGCTTTTCGCAGCAACCAGATCCGCGTATACGGCTTCGATGAACTTGTCTTTGTCCCATTTTTCTGTCGGTGCGCCATAGCGCCCGTCAAAATCGAGCGTCGGCTGAGCGGCCTTGACCTGGTCAAGAGATTTCCCCTGGGCGAGCAGATCCGCGATACGGTCGCGGATGATCGTGACCATATCGCGATACTCCACCACGTCGGCTTCGTCCGCCACTCGTCCGTGGCCCGGAATCACGTAGGTTCCACCTTCCTGCTTATCCCTCGGAACGGTCAGATCGATAATGTGATTAAGCGCGGCGATCTCTCCGGTGATGTTACCGCCGTTCGCGCGGTCGATAACGGGATAACTGACCGTGGAGAAGATGTCGCCCGCGCTGATTACGTCGGAACGCCGAAAGAACACGATGCTATCGCCATCGGTATGAGCCTCTGGCTCGTGAATCACCTGGATGGCCTCTCCGTCGAAGAGTTCGTATTTCGGCGTGGCGTAGGTCTCAGTGGGCCATGCAGCAAAGGGTACAGCGGCCTTCGCGCCGGTTGGCACACTCATGTGATTCAGAGTGTTTTCATGCGCGACGATTGCCGCTCCTGAATTGGCCCCCGCAAGATCCCGCGAGATATTGGAACCGCCGACCGAATTTCCCGCCTTGGCGATCGGCACATTCCCGCCGGTGTGATCGGGATCAAAACTGGTGTTAATGATGTAGCGAATCGGTTTGTTCGAAATCTTGCGGATGGCTTCGAGAATCTTGCTGCTGAGCGCTGCGTACTGCGTATCGACCACGGTGACGGACGTTTCGCCTACCTGCACTGTCGTGTTGCCGCCCGCTCCCGCCAGCAGGTACACATTGCCCTGTACTGGAAGAACCGTGATCTCGACACTCTCTAAAGGCGGAACCACTCGTCTGCTCAAAACCGGAGTCTTCGTCGCCGGAAACGGCATCGTGACCGAAGCCGAGGGATCGTTCAGCTTCGCTTTAAACTCCGGATACATGCTCTCCGGACCGCCCACAAGCGCGACCTTGGGCAAGCCGAATCGCTCCGTGCCGTTCGCCAAAAACGGGTTTTTCCCAGGCAGATAATGCGGCACGTATCCGTCGGGCCGGCCTGCAATCTCAGCCACGGGCACGCAGGAATAGCCACCCAGGTTCTGGCTCAGACTCAGTTCGTAATTACGGGTGCGGATAAGGGGTTCAGCGAGGTACACGGGATCCGTAATAATCAGCATCACCGTGAAATAGTTGCCGTGCCGGATCCACCGCTCAAACAGCGTGCCGGTGTCGCTGCGAAACAGGCCGTGGCGTTCATACATCGCCATCTTCAAATGGGTGGTCGTGATGGCCAGCTGATTTCCCTCCCACTTTCCTGTCGAGAAGCCCTGCCAGGTGTGCGGTGCATATTCGGACGGATGAGCCCTGCCATCCATCCAAATCACCCGTTCCTGTGCCTGCCACTCGGTGTACTCGTGCCAGGCGATTACGCTCTGGGTCGCTGGATCGGTTTCCTTCCAGATCCGCATGCCACTAATGTCGGTGAAATCATCGGCTGGGAGCGGATTGCATTGGCGCTCGGGCATCGTAATCGACGTTGCGCTCCAACTCTCGGCCCTCAGGCGGCCGGCGGCGGTGAGAGGCAGACCTTCATACTCGCCGATCTCGGCGCCGGGACCACGCCACGCCTGATCCATGTGAATGCGGACTGCCCAGTCCCCGGACAGATCGATCTGGGCGAATGCCAATCTTCCGAAAAACAGCCCTGCAAAAAGCGCTAAAGCTCTCGAGATCCTAGTTCGATCGATACGAATCATGGCATCCTCCGGCGGGCCCTCGGCGCCGCCCAATAGTGAGTCAACTCAGTTTACGTGCCCACCGCGCCTAGTGTCAAGGTCAGGTAGCACACTAACTTAGCGCATTTTCAAGCGGGGGCGCCAGAAACGCACTTTGCCGCTCGTCCACTACTTAGCGACCTGCGCAGTAGGTTCCAGAACACCGCCTGGATTGCGAATACATTCGTCTTCAATTATTCGGAATCCAGGTTCGGAATGACGCTCCGCAATCATCCTCATGGACCACGGCCTAGTGAATACTTTTGGATCCTCGATGCGAGCCTCGTATTGAAGCGTCTTGGGACCGCCGAGGGTCGTCGCTATGGAAGTTACCGGCTTTATCAACGTCTGATCGTTAAAACTAATGGAATCGACGACCAGCGTATCCCTTTCCCAATGTCCACGGGAAGATCCCAACCAGAAATCGGCGCCATCAATCTGCGGTCGAGGTGCGGTCGGGATATACCGGTATGTGTGCAGATTCTGGTAAACGATAATCACCATCCCTGCACTTTGAAAAATCTGAAAAGGCCCGGGTGTATAGGTTGCGCGGGGAACTCCTGCCATGTAGCACTTGGCCTGCGGATCAGCCGACAGAGTCATCCTGCGGCGCATTGCCAGAGCTGAGGCTAACGTTCGCCGTTTCCGCCGCTCATGTGCCCGTCTTACCAGTCTCATCCTTACCCTCTAGATAGATCCAACCATGAGGGTCGATGAACTCGAATTTAGTCACGACGCCTTGCAGGGTCACCGGTCTGTTGGCGTCGAATTCCGCATCAAAGGAGTGATGAGCGATGGCCATCCAAGCGCACCACAACGACGCTAGCAAGAGACGATTAGTCATAAATACTCTCCGTTATGAACCAAAGGCAAGGCGAAAGAGCGGACGTTCATTATTTCATTATTTCTTTGCCGGAACCACGCATTCGTAGCTTGCCGCGTCCTCGGTAGTACCGCTTCCGCGATAGCGAGCCTGCCGGGGATAAGCACAGAGGGGGTGCGTGCGCACAACCTTCCCTTGCTCGACCCTGGAGGCAGTGATGCGCGACGGAGATGTACCCTTATCCACCCAAGCCTCTAAGGCGCTCAGCAAATCGTGGTCGGCATCGACAATGGGCGCGTCCGCACCAGATCCACCGAACTCATTCGCGCCGGGACCACCTCCGCAATGCGCCATCCCCGGGACCATAAATAGCCGGTAGAAATCCTGGGTCCGCGTTTCGCCGCCCATGGCACGCTCAACAGCCTCATAACCATTGATCGTATTCAGAGGAAGCACCGTAGGATCCAGCCACCCTTGATAGCCAATGATCTTTCCCTTGTGATTTTTGAACGAACTAAGATCTGTGCCGCTAATATCAAAGTCTGGAAAGGCCTTTTGCAGACCGGGAAGCGCGTCGGCGACTCGCAGCGTGAGCGGATCCCAATTCGCATCGCGATACACCATCTCGCCGATCATTCCGCCCGGCCCGGGAATCGCAATCGTTGGCAACGATCCCGGCATCAACCCGGGATCGAGCTGTTTGCCGGTTTCATCGCGGAAAGGAGCGAAGATCGACTGGGCGAGTTTGATTTGCTCAGCGCCCAGACAGTCCGCGTGCATTCCGCTTTTGCAGTGGAGGCTATCCCAATCGATGTGACACCGCCGCGGATCCTCACTAACGCCATCCTTTACGCCATCCAGAGCGTCGCATCCGCTCACGCCTGCTTGTGCCACAAGCCGCCAGTCTGCTGCCGTCATTTTCGCGGAGGAGTTCTTAAGCATTTGAACGCCTTGCCACAGAATTCGAGTCGTCATGATGGAGGGCACGGGGGCCGGGGTTCCCGTAATGACGCCGTCATAATCCCCGGGAAACTGTTGTACTTCTTTCATTCCGAGGCGGCCACCGCCGGAGCATCCGATGAAGTAGGAGTGGCGTGGCGGAGCTCCGTAAAATGCGGCAATCATTTTCTTCGCCACGTCTTGAAGCAAGTGGTTGGATCGATACCCGAGGTTTACAAGGCGCTGGGGATCGCCTAGCACCCAATGACTGTCCGCAATCTTGTGCCCTGTATCGGTGCTCGCCGTAGCGTATCCACGATCCAATCCCCGGGCCATATCACGGTAGTTCTCGACGCCGGCATTACCGCCTTGCCCCGTGCCGAGATACCTGCCGTTCCACGTCGCCGCCAGGGGCAACCAAACCTCGAAGCCTATCTCCTTTTCAATATTGCCCTCGACTCTACAGAAGGGCTTACTGACCGTGACCGGGCGCCCTGCGACGCCGGGCAAGGTCCATTCTGGCGCTGCATCAACCGCTGTGACAGCGTTGACGGTCACGTTGGGCAAACCCCAGTGCCTCAGCGAGTCACACCAATCGGTTGCAGGTAAAGGAAAGGGGATCGCCACACAACCCAACGCTGCGATCACTTGGAGACGCCGGCGGCTCTTGTTCGTCATCATATTTTCCGATCTCAACGCAACCTCAAAACCACAGAACAAGCTGGCTCAAGCTCGTCGCAGTTTCATTCGCGTGGTGCGGAATCGGCCATTTAGTGCATTTCCAAGGCTTAAGCGCACTTGACAGCACCGATTCGTCGCACATAAAATCAAAAATGAGTTTACTCAGTATACCATACTATATTTTCTGCCGTTTTGTGTGAATGTCAAATGGAAAGCGTGTGAAGCGATCAAACGTGAGGAACTAAGAGTTAAGCAAAGTCGAGACCATGAATTGTGTCTACATGGAGGCTACTTTATGAATTCTGAACGGAATAGCTCTTTTGATGAGGAGATGGGAGCAACGATAAACCGACGCTCCTTCCTTGGCAAGGGTCCGCTGGCGGCGTTTCTTGCAACGGGTGCCAGAATCTGGGCGGCCCCCAAACGGGACCCGGCAAATCCAGCCGCGGAAACAACTGCCGGAATGGTTCGTGGTTTTGTCAATAATAAGGCACTTGTTTTCAAAGGCATTCCCTATGGCGCCTCCACCGAGGGTGCAAACCGTTTTCTTCCTCCGGTTAAACCTCAGCGATGGACCGGCGTGCGCGATGCCTTAAGCTACGGCCCGGCATCACCACAGTTGTTGGCTAGTCTCATTCCGGAATCCATGGCGCAAGTACCGAGTGACGAAGGAACCGGTAATGAAGATTGTCTGCACTTGAATGTTTGGACCAGCAACCTTCGTGGCAAACGGCCGGTCATGGTGTGGTTTCACGGCGGCGGCTACGCAGCCAGCTCGGCGAGTTGGCCGATGTTCGATGGCGTCAATCTGGCAAACAAGCATGAGGTTGTGCTTGTCACCGTGAATCACCGGCTCAATGTATTCGGCTATCTCTATCTGGCAGGACTCGGCGGCCCGAAATACTCCAATGCGAGTAATATGGGCATGCTCGACTTAATTGCGTCGCTCGAATGGGTTCGGGACAATATCGCGAACTTTGGAGGCGACGCCGGCAACGTCACGATTTTCGGCCAGTCCGGCGGTGGCGGGAAGGTGAGCACGCTTATGGGCATGCCAGCGGCAAAGGGCTTGTTCCATCGGGCCATCGCTCAGAGCGGGTCCGCCGTGCGCGGAGTTACGGCCGATCAGGCGACCCGCGATGCCGCAGCATATATGGCGAAATTGGGTCTGAAGCCGAACCAGGTGGACGAACTGCAGAAGCTTCCCGCGGCTCAACTGGTCCAGGCAATGCGCGGCGGCGTCATGTTCCAGCTGGGACCGGTCGTGGACGGACGCAGCCTGCCCGCTCATGTCTTCGATCCGGCCGCGAGTGAACTCTCCTCCAATGTTCCATTGATGATTGGGTCCACCGAAACGGAAGTGACGTGGAGCAACACGATCAAGCTCGATCCCTTGGACGACGCCGCGTTGCGTGCCCGCGTTCGAGATACCGTTAAAACCGATGACGCGGGCGCAGACCGGCTGATTGCGGTGTTCAAGAAGGACCGACCCAAGGCGAGCAATTTAGACATTGCGTTGATTATCGCCACTGAGCTTTCCGCTTTTCGCGGCGGCACCGACTTGGAGGCGGAACGCAAAGCAGCTCAAGGCAAAGCGTCCGTGTACAAATACTATTTCCAGTGGTATTCCCCCGTGCGAGAAGGAAAGCTGCGCGCTTTCCACACGGTCGACATCCCCTTTGCCTTCGACAGCGTTGCTCTTGCCCCTTCGATGGTGGGCAATGGACCGGAACTTCAACCCCTGGCAGATAAGATGAGTTTCGCGTGGGTTGCGTTTGCGCGTTCGGGCAATCCGAATCATAAAGGCATTCCCAAGTGGGCGCCGTTCGATACCACTCAGCGAGCCACGATGATTTTCAATAACGAATGCAAGGCCGTCAATGACCCGTTCCGCGAGGAACGTCTTGCGTGTGCGGCGTTGAAGCCGCCAGCCGTTTAGGTGAATCCCGGCGCGTTCGGGGATTGGCACGTGCGGGCTTCAGCCTCAAGCTGCCACGATTGCTTGACAACGCGGTGGTCAGCGCCTTAAACTGAGTTCGCTCAGTATTATCGCAAGACTTAAAAAGCCCGTTCAAGAACGAAAGGACAATATGAAGGTTGGGCAACGGAGAGGCGTACCGGTAGTTCCGATTCTCGTCGCAGGCCTGTTGATACCTGCAGGAATGTTTGCGCAAGGCGGCGGAGGAGGCGCTGTACCCCCGCCTGCAAATGCCAAAGCGGGCGCTCCTGTTGATTTTACGGGCCAGTGGGTGAGCGTGGTCACCGAGGATTGGCGCTTTCGGATGGTTACTCCGCGCAAAGGCGATTACGCTGGCGTGCCCCTGACTCCCGCGGGCCGAAAATTGGCCGATGCCTGGGACCCAGCCAAGGATGAAGCTGACGGTAATGCATGCAAGGCATTCGGGCCGCCGGGCGTGATGCGCGAGCCGGGGCGGCTTCGGATCAGTTGGGCCGATGATGACACAATCAAGCTGGAAACAGACGCTGGAACCCAAACTCGCATGTTTTATTTCAAAGAGCCAAAATCCCAGGCGGGCGACTTGCAAGGTGTCTCGATGGCTTCGTGGGAGACGATTCGCGGGGAAGCAAGGGGTGGCAACAATTATGTAGGCCGCGCAGGCCCCCAGCCCACCGGTTCTTTGACCGTCGTCACGACCAAGATGAAACCGGGTTATCTGCGCAGGAACGGTGTGCCCTATAGCGACAAGGCGGTCCTCACGGAATACTTCGATCGCACCACTGAGGCGAATGGCGATGGTTGGCTGCTCGTCACCGCCATCGTGGACGACCCAGCCAATCTGAACGGGATTTTCATCACTAGTGCACACTTCCGAAAGGAGACAAATCCAGCCACATGGCATCCCACCCCGTGCTCCGTTAAGTAATTCTGCCCACGCGCGATTGCTATAACCTTTTGAAAATCGTCCAAGGACTATCGCAACCCCGATGCCTAATTCTAATGTGATTGAAATTTTCTCTGACGTTGTTTGCCCGTGGTGCTTCGTTGGAAAGCGCCGGGTAGAACGTGCCCTTGCATTGGTCGGCCGCAGCGATCTCCAACTCCGCTGGAGAGCGTTTGATCTGCATCCCGGCACCCCGAAGGAAGGATTTGAGTGGGAAGAACACATGGTGCGCAAATTCGGGAGTTCGGCCTACGCGAGGCGATTGGAGGCGAATGTAGCCGCAGCCGCACGCGAGGACGGCATTACGCTGCGGTTTGATAAGATTCAGCGCCTGCCCAATACTCTCGATGCGCACCGCTTGATCTGGTTTTCGCTGCAGCGGGATTTGCAGGCTCAGGTCGTGGAAGCCATATACGTCGCTTATTTCTGCGATGGGCGCGATGTGGGAAGGCGAGAAGAGTTGATCCGGATCGGCGCCGAAGCGGGATTAGATGAGAAAGATGTCGGCGCGCTTCTCGCGGGCGACGAAGTGTCCGAGGAGGTGATTTTCGAACAGCACAGCGCCTATGCGCTTGGCATTCAAGGTGTGCCTTCGTTTCTGCTCAACGGACAGCCGCTCACCTCCGGAGCCCAGCCGCCGGAAGCGCTGGCGCGTCTGATTGACGGCGGCCTTCAGCAGTGTAGCGGCGATGGCGCGAACTGCCCATAGCGCGCACGATTCGTCGCAAGCGGTTCGCGCGCGTTCCACGGCCGCCCCATAAACCTATTGAGCGGTTACCGCTTGACGGGCCTCAGCGTTTGCTGTAAAAGATATTATGCTTAGCAAATACGCTTCCTACGTGCTTTTGCCCTCCTGGTACCAGCCGCATTCACTCAAACCAAAGATTCGTTGCTAGGAAAGTGGGAGCTGGTTGGGGGAAAGTCGGAGTTTCAGCCCGACACTATGCTGCAAAGCCGCATCCTCACCGTGGAAGCAGCCGGAAAAGGAATCAAGTTCGTTCAGGATACAGTGCTACTGGACGGGCATACCGTCCAGGTAGGATTCACAGCCGCCTACGACGAAAAGGATGTGCCAATCAACAGTTCCGTACTAGACACAATGGCCTTGAATCGCGTGAATTCCACCACCGTGGTGCGCACCGGTAAAATTCGCGTTCAAGCCACGGAAACGGCGATCCTGGTGGTTTCGGCTGACGGCAAGGTACTTACCGTCACTACAAAAGGTTCGGGGAATTGAGTAGAGTACGGCAGGACGCAAGTCTTTAATCGAAAATAATCAGACCAAGATTCTGACGATCGGGGGAGGGCCACTGAACCAGGGCACGTGCAAGGCCATGTTCGTTCAGAACCTGGACGGATTGGTTCTCGAAGCGATCCAGCCGCTCGAGCAGCCGGGGAAAAAGTAGCCGCCGATTCTTGTTCGAGGGCGGCTTCGTTCCCTTTATCTGACAGGAACCCTTATTGGCTGATGCCCGTGTTCCTTCGAGTCGCGCGTCCATCTGGGCCAAAAACACACGGATGCGGATTGAGGGCACGCAGATGCAGCGCATAAACACGCCGCACGGCGGCGATTCCCTCGGAGAGTTTTGGTTTCGGCTCCGCTATCCACCAACGCATTGCACCCATCGACGAATAGAACATATGGCGGGCGACAAAGGCGATGTCCTCATCGCAACGGATCTGTCCGGCTTGCTCGGCCCGGACGAGAAGCTTCTCAATTCTAGCGATCGCCCGGGCGCGGTTCTCTTGGAAACGGGCTGCCTGCTCTCCGGAGCAGAACGAAATTTCTTCAAAGAAGATCCGTTCCAGCCGGATGTTCCTAGCCACATGGCGGTACATCGCAACCTCCGGAACGATCAACTGCTCGAGGAGAGGGGTGTTAGGGTCCACTTTCGCGAAACCGTTGACTCTAGTCTGCTCGAGATCTTCCAACCGGATCTGAAACAGGAGGTCGCGCTTATCCTTGGCATAGAGGAAAAGCGTCCCTTCGCCGACGCCCGCGTGTATGGCGATCTCCGCGGTTGTAGTGGCTTCAAAGCCTTTCTTCGTAAATAATTCGGCCGCTGCAGCCTTAATTCTGCGCAATTTATCGACTTTGTTCCGCTCGCGAAGCCCCAATGGCGACGACAACCGAAGTCCGCCTTTGGGTGGGCGGTCCATTTCCATCAGATTATTTAGATTCATCAGTTCTAACCATTCTAGTGCGGCCGCGGCC
>Ga0105240_10003404_pt1 | contig 24740 bp, 25 predicted proteins | sample KBSC54metaG_FD_80426 | JGI IMG/M metagenome (GOLD analysis project Ga0105240, IMG submission 80426) | Corn rhizosphere microbial communities from Kellogg Biological Station, Michigan, USA - KBS C5-4 metaG | ecosystem: Host-associated > Plants > Roots > Rhizosphere > Soil | place: Michigan, USA...
ACTTAACCTTCCAGCACCGGGCAGGCGTCAGTCCGTATACATCCACTTTCGTGTTAGCACAGACCTGTGTTTTTGATAAACAGTCGCTTGGGCTCTTTCGCTGCGGCCCTCTTGCAAGGGCAGACCTTATCCCGAAGTTACGGTCGCTGTATTGCCGAGTTCCTTAGCGAGGGTTCTCTCGTACACCTTGGTCTACTCGACCCGAGCACCTGAGTCGGTTTGCGGTACGGGCGGCCGTGGCTTGGCACGTGAAAGCTTTTCTGGTCGGCTTGGCTCACTCGAATTGGCCTTTTAAGGGGCCTTTCATTCGTGCTTCGTCCGAAGACTAGACACTTAGACAGATATAACCAAAAATCTGCTCGAACTACCATGCCGCGCACTCTCACGCAACACCACTGCCGGTACGGGAATATTAACCCGTTGTCCATCGCCTACGCTACTCGCCTCGGCTTAGGCCCGACTAACCCTGGGACGATAATCGTTGCCCAGGAAACCTTGCTCTTACGGTGGACAGGATTCTCACCTGTCTTATAGTTACTCATTCCAGCATTCTCACTTCCCTGCGCTCCACAACACCTTCCGGTCCTGCTTCACTGCCCAGGGAACGCTCCGCTACCACTATGCCTTGCGGCACAATCCATGTCTTCGGTAGTATACTTAGCCCCGTTATATTTTCCGCGCAGAGTCACCATTGACCAGTGAGCTGTTACGCACTCTTTAAAGGCATGGCTGCTTCTAAGCCAACCTCCTGGTTGTTTATGCGTCTCCACATCGTTTCCCACTGAGTATACATTTAGGGACCTTAGACGATGGTCTGGGCTGTTTCCCTTTTGTGCGACGAGCTTAGCCCCGCCGTACTGACTGCCACGGTAGTTCACTTCGGTATTCGCAGTTTGACAGGGATGGGTATCCGTAAGGACCCCAGACCCAATCAGCGCTCTACCCCCGAAGGAGAGTTCGTGACGCTAGCCCTAAAGCTATTTCGCGGAGAACCAGCTATCTCCGAGTTCGATTGGAATTTCTCCGCTAACCACAGGTCATCCAAAGGATTTGTACCTCCTCCTGGTTCGGCCCTCCACGTGGTTTTACCCACGCTTCAGCCTGCCCATGGTTAGATCACCCGGTTTCGGGTCTAATCCCGTGTACTATATCGGCCTATTAAGCCTCGCTTTCACTGCGGCTCCGTCAAATGACTTAACCTTGCACACGAAATTAACTCGCTGGATCGTTCTACAAAAAGCACGCCATCACCGGAATAAATTCCGGCTCTGACTCATTGTAAGCACATGATTTCAGGTTCTATTTCACTCCCCTTCCGGGGTTCTTTTCGCCTTTCCCTCACGGTACTAGTTCGCTATCGATCGTAAAGAGTATTTAGCCTTGGAAGGTGGTCCTTCCAGATTCAACCAGGGTTTCACGTGTCCCGGCTTACTCGAGATTACAAACATAAGGGCTAAAGATTTTCTTGTACGAGACTTTCACTCTCTATGGTGGGCCATTCCGGACCCTTCCAATAACCTTTAACTTTCTAACCTTACCCGGACCTTGGCAGACTCCGGTCGCATTACACAGGGCTCTCTTGCGACAGCACTGTGTAATGGTCGTTTGTATCTCACAACCCCTTCTTAATATTCGCCTGCCAGCTTATTCGTGTGCGAACACCCGAAAATTAAAAAGGTTTTGGCTCTTCCCATTTCGCTCGCCGCTACTCAGGGAATTGAGGTTTCTCTCTCTTCCTGTGGGTACTTAGATGTTTCAGTTCCCCACGTTCCCTCCACGTATCCTATAGATTCAGATACGGGTAACCGCGTATAACCACGGCTGGGTTGCCCCATTCGGAAATCCCCGGGTCAAAGCTTGATTGGCAGCTTACCGAGGCTTATCGCAGCCTTCTACGTCCTTCTTCGGCTCTTTACGTCAAGGCATCCATCATGTGCTCTTGAGTAACTTTTTTACGTTGTTGATCACTTGCGTGATCGTTTGACTAGCGGTTTGTGGTTACAAACCGCTCAATTGCATTACCCTCGACGACGTATTGCAGATACATCGTCGATTTATTCAATTTTCAAAAAACAACTCCGCGTACCGTATATGCCGCGGAGCCCACATTCATTTAGACAATCTCTAACCTAGCTCTGTGACGTGCCTCCGTTCCAGCTGGTAGATTGTCTACGCATATGTAAGCTCCAATAGTCTTAAGAGCAATGTTACCAGGTATGAGGAGGGGTGTAAAGGCTTTTATGGCCCGTCGGAATTGCTTGGCGGCTAGGGCGGAATGTTGTAAAAAAGTATTTAAAACTAAGCGGCTTCGCGGAGTTCATCGGGCTTTTCGGCTTCGGCTTGAGGAGCTTCGGCGGCCATGGCTGGCGTTTCGGCGGGGGTTGGGGCTCCCGGCATGGTGCCATACTTTTCGGTGTCCTTGCGGCCCGCCCATCCGCGTCCGTCGGCGCTAGCCAGGAGCTTTTCTCTATCTGTAGGCATTGGCGTTTCTGGTGCCGGCTGAGCCACTTCCGCAGGTTGGCTCGCCTGGGGATTGCGGGCAGCTTTGAGCTCGGCTTCAGCACCTGGATCCAGTCCTACCACTCCTGAACCCTCGTGACTGTGCTTAAAGATCCTAGCAAAGAAGCCCTCATGTTTAGGCTCCTGTGGCACCTGTGAAGATCCTTCTGGTCCTAGCATAATCTCGTTCCCTCTTATTACTGAAATTATACCACTTATGTATGATTGCTGCGGCGTGGGCCCGGACAGGATTGTCCGAGCCCACAAAGTAGTCCTGAGCAGCACGAAGTCATGCAGCGTTTCGCAAACTCCCCCCTGAGTCCCAGGCAAGAAAGTGCGAGTGGTGGCCTTCATCAAACCTTTGAATGAAGTCGCCAAGGTCGTTGTCGACAATGAAGTGGGACCTGATCTCGCGATTATAGAATTCCAAAGCTATGGCGACCCTTGAAACCCGGACGGTAATCCCCTTGTGAGGAGAAAGCCTAGAAACGATGAAGTTGTGAATTGGGCAGTTGTCCGCATTACTCCGTCTACCCTTTACGCCAGCCGCTTCGAGAATCGAGACAATGTACGGATACGGGCGGTTGATCTTTGCCACAGTAGCGTCGAAATCTCTTATCGGATCTTGGAGGAACACACGTGCATATACCCTGGTCAATTTTTCAAGCATGTCACCCTCCTTGGAGAATATGGAAAGGATTGCTGCCTGGAGCCACTATAATGCCGATTTATATTGACTGCAAATCACACGCAAAAGGCCGGCCCTTGCGGGCCGGCCTTTTGCGGTTTGAAACCGAAACTAGACGACAGGCGTAGCGTCTTCGTCGCTACCGGTCGTTGACGGCTCGGGAAAGTCGCCACTCGGGGGAGCAACTACTTCGCCAGGAGCGGCCGGAGCCGGGTCGCCGGCGCCAGCAGGTTCGGGAGCCGCTGCGGCATCCGGAGCGGGCGCCGGAGCGGGTGCGGCCGGGTCAGGAATGACCACGGGCTCACTAGGAGCTGACGCAGGAGCGTCTGTAGGTTGATCTGCTGGCACTACCGGGTTTTGGGCATCGGATGGGTTCTGGTCATCTGACATCACTACCTCCTTTAGGTTTTAGCTTATTGCTATTAGCATTATTTCACGGAGATAGCACTGAGGGCAACTATAATCATTGCCAGCGTAACCGATTTTTGGTTAAATACTGGGGTTACGACGCATGCGGGCGATTAGCTCAGTTGGTTAGAGCGCGTCACTGATAATGACGAGGTCCCAGGTTCAAATCCTGGATCGCCCACCAGAAATAATCCTGCGGGGATGTAGCTCAGCTGGCTAGAGCACCTGCTTTGCAAGCAGGGGGTCAGGAGTTCGAATCTCCTCATCTCCACCAGATTTCTGCTATAATATGCTTATGTTTATCCAACATTTCTTGTTGGGCCTGTTCTTGCTGGCGGCCGGTGTCGTCAGCCTGAAATTCAATTACCAACTGGTGGGCATTACCGGCAGCATCAGTTGGGTCGAGAAGTACCTCGGCGGCGGCTCTACCTACTTTTTCTTCAAGATGCTCTCGATTATTGCTTGTATCGTCGGCTCTTTGTATATGACAGGGTTGGCAACACCTTTCTTTGACTGGTTACTGTCACCGCTGGCAGTCTTCTTCCCCCATCCGGCCAATTAGCGTAGTATTACAGGCGTTATGGATACCCCTGGAACATTGATACTAGTGGCGACCCCGATTGGGAATCTGGGCGATATCTCGGCGCGCGCGACTGACACCCTGCGAAACGCCGACGTCATTTACTGCGAGGATACCCGTCACAGCCGCCAACTCCTAACCCACTTGGAGATCCGGGGCCAGAAGCTCATATCACTGCATGAGCATAACGAGGCCGAACGGGCTAAAGAGGTGCTGGAGCGACTGGCTGGCGGTCAGATGGTGGTACTGGTAAGTGATGCCGGCATGCCGGTGGTATCTGACCCGGGGCAGCGTCTGGTGGCGGCAGTATCGGCTGCGGGTTACGCCGTGACCGCCATTCCAGGGCCTAATGCCGCCCTGATGGCACTGGCAATCAGTGGCCTGCCGGCTGAGCGCTTCCGGTTCGAGGGTTTTCTCCCAATCAAAGGCAAGGAACGAGCGAAGCGACTGGATGCCATTGCTACCTCACCCGATGCCGTCATCATCTATGAAGCACCACAGCGCTTGGCTAAAACCATTGCAGATCTGAATCAGCGATATGGGTCGGATAGGCGCGTAGCTATTGCACGAGAATTGACTAAGCTACATGAGGAAATCTGGCGGGGCGCCCTTGAAGAAGCCTCTGTCTACCTGGAAACTGCCACACTGCGTGGCGAATATGCGCTGGTTCTGGAAGGAGTGTGCGACGAAAAAGCTACTTCTGACGACCAAATAATAGCCATTATACGCGAGGAGATGGATCGAGGAGCTTCTACCAGTCAGGCAGCCCAGAACGTTGCCGCTAGCCTGGGTCTACCACGCAAGCGCGTGTACACTCTTGCCCTAACCATTCCCTCATACAAGGTTAAATAATTGCACTTATAGTGGTGGCCGGGCTTTCGCCCGGCCACTCTGATTTCACTTCCTCGTAGGTTCCGTCTAGCGCTCCTAGGTTTTTCATGGCCTTCCCCACCATGAGGCCGAGCAGCATCAGACCAATGAGCCCTGCGACTACGATGAGCATCCTGCTCTCCTTCTCTCGTTTAGTTCCGATGCTTCAAGAACAACGATTTGCGCGTCCCTGTAACTTTAGGTTTACCCCAGAGCTGCATAGCCACCCGTTCTGAGGTAGGCCTCTGTACCATGAGGTCTCATGCAGCCATCTCCGAAGCCGTCGATGTGATCCACCTGCTCGCGCTTCAGCTGTTCGATGTCATCCGGATCCTCGATCCCGTCAGAACAGGCCGCCAAGCCAACGAAGACGGCCAGCAACAGGAGACCGAGACCTGCACCCTTCTTCGAGTTACGGCGCATCATTTGGTTCCCCCTCGATCGAATTGTAGAAGTACTTACTATCATTAAAACAGATCATAACCAATATGAAAACACTTAAGCCGCCCCGAGGGGGCGGCTTAAGTTGTTGAAACCTGAGTAGTGCAGTGAAAACCAGTCATTCTTTAGTCGGCTTTGAGAGACCGACTTGTAGTCCCAATGGATTGGGATCGACCTAGAAGTACCGCAGCTGTCATTAGGAGCACATCTGCAAATCACGAATGATCCGCGTCTAGCTCGACTACTAGCAGTCTGGCCGTAGGACGTATGCCTACGGAACGCCTTACGGCGTCGTTCTCCCTAGAAAGGAGGTGATCCATCCGCAGCTTCCGCTACGGATACCTTGTTACGACTTCACCCCAATTACCGGATTTGCCTTAGGGCCTAGTAAATAGGCACGTCGGGCACCCCCGACTTTCGTGGTGTGACGGGCGGTGTGTACAAGCTCCGGGAACGTATTCACCGTGGTGTGCTGACCCACGGTTACTAGCAATTCCAACTTCATGCAGGCGGGTTGCAGCCTGCAATCCGAACTGGGACCGGTTTTGATGGGATTAGCTCCGTCTTGCGACTTAGCGACCCGTTGTACCGGCCATTGTATCACGTGTGTAGCCCGAGGCGTAAGGGCCATGCTGACCTGACGTCATCCCCACCTTCCTCCCGGTTGGCCCGGGCGGTCTCGCGTGAAAAATACAACACACGACAAGGGTTGCGCTCGTTGCGGGACTTAACCCAACATCTCACGACACGAGCTGACGACGGCCATGCAGCACCTGTCACCGATCCAGCCGAACTGACCCCCTAGTTTCTTAGGGGTACGATCGGGATGTCAAGCCTCGGTAAGGTTCTACGCGTAGCTTCGAATTAAACCACATGATCCACTGCTTGTGCGGAGCCCCGTCAATTCCTTTGAGTTTTAAGCTTGCGCTCGTACTCCCCAGGCGGCATATTTAACGCGTTAGCTTCTCAGCACAGAGGGTCGATACTCCATACTAATAATATGCATCGTTTACGGCGTGGACTACCAGGGTATCTAATCCTGTTCGCTCCCCACGCTTTCGTGCCTTAGCGTCAGATACATGCCAGCAAGCTGCCTTCGCCATTGGTGTTCCTACTGATATCTACGCATTTCACTGCTACACCAGTAATTCCACTTGCCTCTCATGTCCTCTAGTAATCCCGTATGCAACAACGTTGTATGGTTGAGCCACACAATTTCGCGTTGCACGCAAATTACCACCTACGCACGCTTTACGCCCAGTGATTCCGGATAACGCTTGGACCCTACGTATTACCGCGGCTGCTGGCACGTAGTTAGCCGGTCCTTATTCATTTGGTACCGTCACAATCTTCCCAAATAAAAGCAGTTTACAACCCGAAGGCCGTCATCCTGCACGCGGCGTTGCTCCGTCAGACTTTCGTCCATTGCGGAAGATTCCTCACTGCTGCCTCCCGTAGGAGTCTGGGCCGTATCTCAGTCCCAGTGTGGCTGGTCATCCTCTCGAACCAGCTACTGATCATCGCCTTGGTAGTCCATTACACTACCAACTAGCTAATCAGACGCAAGCCTCTCCTTTAGCGCCCGAAGGCTTTCATCCCGAAGGATCGTATGCGGTATTAGCCCGACTTTCGCCGAGTTATTCCCCACTAAAGGGTAAGTACTAACGTGTTACTCACCCGTCCGCCACTAACTCCGACTAAACCTGATGCCTAACAGACATATGATTTTTTCAATATCTTACGAATTGAAAAATTATATGTCTGCTCTCATCAGGTATGCGTTCCGATATAAAATCAGATTAAGAGTTCGTTCGACTTGCATGTGTTAGGCACGCCGCCAGCGTTCATCCTGAGCCAGGATCAAACTCTCCAAATGGTGTTTGAACTTGGTGCCCACCGGAGTGGGACTTTGTTTCATTCTCAAAGTGAATGATGGTTACACTGCACTACTCAACTTTCAACGATCCACCTTAAAACCTGCCAGACAAAAAATAGCCGACCGAGTTGGTCGCTATCTAGAGATGCCTATGCAATTTCAAGACTAGGGTCATTGTATCTGATACAACAGTTGGGTGTCAATGAATTTCGTCATTGCGACACCGGTGGCCGGGCGCCAGCATCCCCCTCAAAGTAGCGATGCTTAATGTAGGCATCGTAAGCCTCTTGCTGACCCCGCCGGCGTCGACCGAGTAGTACGACGATGCCGGCAGCCATCAGTATCAAGAGAAAAGCGCCGCCAATCAGTAAGATCGGCGTCCAGTTAGCCGCTTTCGGAGCCGCTGCAACCAGATGCAGGGCGCTAAGGCTAAAGTTCAACTCGCCATTTTTGGTGGCAGCCGTTACCGTCTTCCACTTACCATCCTTGACGTAGGCGTTGTAGCTAGCGGACTTTGATGGTAAGCGCAGAGCAATATTGACCGAGTGATTCAGGCTCGTCAGCAGGCTGCCGTCCGACCCGGTACATTCCACCGCATACGGCCCAATGAGCTTAGAGGACTTCACCGGCACGTCGGTACTACCTAGCTTGTTAATCTGGCAGACGGCGTCGGTATCGAAGGTGCCGGGTGGAAATGTAACCGTGAGGTTGCCGTCATCGCTGGAAATACGAGAATCTTGATCTTTGGACACGTTGGCGCTGGTACCCGTGTCAGACAAGCTGGTAGTGGCGGCGTTGTCGCTACTGCCGTCCGTATTGGCCGCTACCGAACTTCCCGACCCGGGAGTACTCGATCCCGAGGTTGAACCCCCCGCTGCAGGTGGAGACGGCGTGGGTGTCGGGTACGGAGTGGGCTTTGGTGCCGGCGGTGGAGTGGGTGTTGGTGGCGGAGGTGGTGGCGGGGACGGCGCAGGATTTGCCTGCATCGTAATGCCGGCATTGAGGATGTAGTACCGATTTACCGAATTTATCGCAACCAGACTCCCAACTTTTATACTACTGCAGCTGCATACGGTGTAGCCGGGGAGACTGATCGAAGTAATTTGAAAGTAGCCCTGGCCATCTTGACTGGTGATGGTGCAACTCACGAACGTGTCGCTGGAATAATTTGTATTGGTGCAGCCCTGAGTACTCGAGGTGTCCGCGACACCAACGTTGGCACTCGTAATATACTGCTGATTGGTGTCCACGGTCGAAATAACAGCGTGCCCAACTGTGCTGGCGTGGGTTGCAACGAACAACATGTACCCCGCAACCACCGAAAACATCGCGACAACCGCCGCCATCCAGAAATTAAAGTGGCGCTGCCCGATGAACGGCGGCTTGTGGTCGGGGCGAGACGGAGTTTTTGCTTTGGCCATGCTTATTTAACCCTCCACCGGCGGCCGGGCGCCAGCATCCCCCTCAAAGTAGCGATGCTTAATGTAGGCATCGTAAGCCTCTTGCTGGCCCCGCCGGCGCTGACCAAGCAATACGACAATACCGGCAGCAATGAGGATAAGGAGTACAGCCCCACCAATAAGCAGAACCGGCGTCCAATTGATCGCGCTGGGAGCCGCCGCAACCAGGTGCAGGGCGCTAAGGCTAAAGTTCAACTCACCATTTTTGGTGGCAGCCGTTACCGTCTTCCACTTACCGTCTTTTTCATAAGCACTGTAGCTGCCAGCCTTTGGCGGCAATCGTAAAGTAACTCCAATCGGATGATTGAGACTGGTCAACTCGTTGCCGTCAGGGCCAGTGCACTCGATCGAGTACGGCCCAATAAGCTTGGAGGACTTCACCGGCACGTCGGTACTACCTAGCTTGTTAATCTGGCAGACGGCGTCGGTATCGAAGATGCCGGCCGGAAATGTAACCGTGAGGTTGCCGTCATCGCTGGAAATACGAGAATCTTGATCTTTGGACACGTTGGCGCTGGTACCAATGTCGGGCGGCGAACTACTGTCGACAGTGCCACTATCCGCAGGCGTTGCAGCTGAACTGCCGGATCCGCTACTACTTGGGGCCGAAGGAGTTGACCCACCCGAGGGTTTAGTGCCACCTGAACTTGGAGACGGCGTGGGTGTCGGGTGCGGAGTTGGCGTCGGGGTCGGCGTGGGCGGTGGAGATGGCGGGGGTGGTGGCGGTGGTGGCGGAGGTGGCGCATTAAAAACGATGCCCTTCGATCCGGTATACCAGGTGGTGGTGCCCGCGGTTACAGCAACAACGCTGCCAACATGTATGGGGCTGCAGCTACACACTTGTTGCGAGCTATTAATCGCAGTAACCGTGAAGCTTCCATTCCCGTCGGGCGGGGTCGAGCATATCACCCCAGCATACCAGGCAGTAATAGGATACGGCTCATCGACATAGCATCCGCTAGTACCAGGCGAACCAGACACGCTCAAGGTGACCCCATATACGTTTTGGCCATTGGTATCGCTAAACCCAATGGCGGCCTCCCCGGTTGAACTTGCGTGTGTAGCCGTAAACAACATGTACCCCGCCGCCACCGAAAACACCGCCACCACGGCGGCCATCCAGAAATTAAAGTGGCGCTGCCCGATGAACGGCGGCTTATGGTCAGGATGAGGCTGAGTTTTTGCTTTGGCCATAGAAAATACCAGTTATGGTTAACTGTACGGATATTGGGGATCAGTGTCAACTCAGCCGCATTGTGCGACATAAGCAGTTTCAGTCCGAGGCTGTGTGAATGGGCGCACTAAAAGGAAGATGATTATTGCGTTGCGGGGCCGGGGTTATCCCCCAGCCCCTTACGTAGCTTGAAGCCGAAAATCGAGCAAGAAGTAAAGCGAGCTCGCCAGCAGCGCGGCTATTACCGCTGCGATCCACAGTCCTCCCAGCAGAGACAGTATTACGAGGCACATCTCGAATAGTCGCATGTACTGGATGTGAACAAGGAGATGGCTGGGTTCACGGCTGTGGTCACCAGCCCAGAGAGTTTCCTCCAGCAGGTTGGCAGCACGAATGGTAAATACACCGTGATACACAACTGCCGCCACGAGAACCACCAAGCTAACGACCTCCAGAGTCGAGAACACTGCGGGGTACGTACTGATCCCGATGAATACACCTGTTGCAACGATACCCACGACGGCCAACAGCCGAGCAAAGAAGAAGTTATTGCGACGGAGGCGCTGGCGGAGTATCGACAGTACGCATGACCAGAACCATGCGAACGCTTCATCAAGCAGACTAGCGGGCGGCTTCATGGTGCACGCTCCTGAGCGTCGGGGGGGGTTCGGTCAAGCTACAAACCGGATTACTCCGGACTCATGCTACTATACTGCGGCTAGCTGGAGCGGCGCAAGCCTTTAGCGTTATATTTTTATGGCATTTTTAGGCTTTACTTGCAAGTGGTTTATCGTTATTATGCAAACCTATCGAAAAATGTTAAATATTAATGCCCTACTATGAATTATGAATAAAGCCAAAATCCAACTCTCGGAAATTACCGCGAACCTCACCGTAATTGTGCCGGCTTACAATGGAGCCGCCTGTATCGGTCATACGATTGAATCTATCCAGAATCAAACACTGCGTCCGCAAACTATTATTGTCGTGGATGATTTCTCCGGCGATGGTACTGGTGACATCGCCCGGTCTTACGGTGTCAAAGTAGTCCGGCCTCCAGCTAATACTGGAACAAAGGCGGGCGCACAAAACTTTGCACTCCAATTTATAACCACCAAACTGACCATGATAACAGACGCGGATACCGTCTTAGCTCCTGATGCAATCAGGCAACTCGTCCCTGCTTTTAACGACCAAGGGGTGGCTGCAGCCTGTGGGTTTGTGCTACCCAAACACGTCAAGACGGTGTGGGAACGGGGCAGATATATTGAATACCTGTTTTCATTTAGTTTTTATAAGCAAATCCAGGATTTTTACGGTACGCCGCTGATATCCTCGGGGTGTCTGTCGATGTACCGAACTCCTTATTTACGGCAAGCAGGAGGATGGTCAAATCGAACAATGGCCGAGGATATGGATCTAACCTGGACTTTATACCAGCTTGGTTACAAGGTTCGATTTATGCCCAGGGCGGTTTGTTGGCCGATAGAACCGGATTCGTTTAATTTGATGCATAAACAATTAAAGCGTTGGTCGGCGGCGTACTTACAAAATGTCAAACTCCATTACCGGGGTATATCAAAAATTCCGTTTTTGTTCAGCGCCATGGCGGTTTCATTAACAGATGCCATCCTCAGTGCGACGATCTATCTGTTTATCATCCCCCTGCTAGCAGTTTTAGTTTCGCCATTATTCTTGCTTGGCTACATTATTGATGCGCCGGTTATTATGATCCCGGCTTTTATCATGGCTGCTAAACGCAAGGAGTTACGGTGCGCCATAACCAGTTTCCCATCACTGTTCGTGTTGCGGCTTGTGAATGGCTTCATCTTTTTGAAAGCTGTGCTCTTCGAAGTTGTCTTGCGCCAGCACCTAACCACCTATGAGAAGGGGCATTAATGAATAATGGTCTTAACGGCACTGGCACTGCCTTCTTGCTCTACGCTACTCTGGCGCTATGTATGCCTTTCATCCAGCTATACCGCGTGATCAAACGCCGAAAAGCCTTTGAACACACCTTCGTTGCTGGTCACTTTACCATCGGAATGCTGGTTACGGGCGTGGCCGTAATCTGTGCTGGCTACCTATGGCACGGGATACTACATACTACTCATGGGCAGTTACATACATTCGTCGTGGTTTTGGCATGGGTGGCGATTGGGACACTGTTAGCTTGGCTGCTGATTCCGCAGCTCGTTAGAATGTGGTTCCGGTTGCGTCGCAAAAAGCACCTGCTTAAAATCGAGAATGCGCTGATTCACCCCTTATTGGAATTGGCGCAGCATAGCCAAATGTTGACGCCGGTTTTGGTCATTGATGGGATCATGTCGAGAAAGAATTGGAGAGACTTCAGGCGAAAGCACCGGCGAGCATTATAGTGCTTGCTAGTTGCTGATGTTGATCGTGGTCGTTGAAGTGCTGGAGTTGCTGGCGCTCCCGCTCTGAGCATTGCCGCCGGTGGTATTGCCACTGGAGCTGGCGCTACCCGTGGTTGAAGTCTGGTGATTGGTGTTGGTCACCGTCACGTTATTGGTATTGGTCGTGGTCGTGTTGGTGTAACCGGTGTCCGAAACCGTATTGGTTGAACCGGGGCCAGTATTGCTAATACTCCCTTGGGCGGCCGCGCCCAAGCTGGTTGCCAATGCTCCTACTACTCCCACGGTTGCGACGCCAAAGGCAACCTTGGTAACAACGGTGTTGGTAAGTAGTGTTTGCATTGGTTGCCCCCATTAAATCTTCATTGGTTTCTGAAGCGTTTGAACCAGTCTATCATCCGTCTAGGGGCCCTAGCAAGCCCATTTCTCTCCATATTTAGGCGGATTTTTGGGAAATTTCGATAATTGCGACGATGACACCGACAACCAGCAGCTCATAGGCATAAATGGCGGCATTTTGGGAGGCGCCGGTGAGTCCAATCACCTGGAAAACCGGAATGGCAACCAGCAGAATGAGCGCGCCAATGAAGGGCTGCTGACTATCCACCCGCAGCACCAAAGCCGCTACAGCATAAATACCAACTAACCACTGCCCAATAATTGCGTTGTAAGCCATGGCCAGGGCGACAATCCCGATTAAGGGATATTGGAGCCACCCGACGCGCTCGAGGAACCGCCGCAGCCGCTGGCCGGTCCCCTCGAAGCGAGCCGGCACCAGCGGTGCGGCCTCGGTTCGGAGGGGCGGCACTGTAATGGGTATCCGCGGTACCGCCCGGATGCCGTCCATGCCGTGGCGCATCGCCTGCCCCGTAAGCTGCCGTGCTGGCCGCGCCTTCCTTACTAACCGAGGGGTAATGTCATCCATGCGTCACCTCAAACAACTCTAGCGTCGGCCCGTCTTGCAACTCCTTGATGTGGGTCTGGGTTTTCAGCCAATCGTAGCGGCGGTAATCGGCGGTTTTAGCCACAATCACATATTTATAGCCCTGCTCCCGCAGCAGTCCACTGACATCCTGCCCCTGCTCCCCCTTCGGCGCCAACTGGTCTAACACAAACCGTGTCCGGGCTGATTGTGGCTCGCCCGGCGCCACTTCGGCGTTGTCTCCGGCTACCACCGGCGTGTCAAAGAACCTCGGTGCCGGATTAGCGATCACGCGCCCCACAAACGGAAATTCCAGGTACAAGTGCCAGGGCAAGAACAGACTTTTGAAGTGGCTGTGATCAGCATCAAGCCGCTGATTCACGGCGTACCAATCAGACGGATAATCCACTGCGCGTAGCTGCCCGCCGGCCGCCCACAGCATCGTCGGCGCAGTCAACAGCGGCAATAACACCAAGGGAATCACCGCAAATCGCGGCACACTTACCCGTCGCTGGAGCCAATTCACCGTCTGACCACCCAGATAGGCATAGGCCAAGACTACCAGGGCCACGAATTTCTCCGGCTCTCGGTAACCTTTAAAGAACGGCACGTGGGCAATCAGCCAGTTGTTCAGCGGCGCCACCGGCCCCCATGCCGTTCCCAAGGCCAATACTGCTGCCAAAACGCCAGCTATCGTCAGACTTATCCCCACATGATCCTGGCGGCGCCAACTCCATATCGCTCCGCCCAGAACTAGCACGCCAATCGCTATCATCACGACTGGCCACGCACCCAGCTGGTCCCACGACAGCACATACCGACTCTGCCGATCACCCCAAAACCCACTCAAGGCTAGCACATTCCAGGGTAAACTGAGCTTACCGGCGTCGGTCCGAAAAGCGTAGGTATCATAGGAGGTAAAACTGGCGATGGTGTGCGCCTCGGCACTATGCCCCAGCACCAGCGGGGCCAGCCAGTAACTGCTCGCTACCACCGCAATTACAACAGCTATGAGGCCAAACTTTAGCCAGTCCTTTAGATACCGCCGCTGGTTATGGCGGGCGTAGGCTACCGCGACAAGCACGACCGCCAGCAGGCCCATAAAGAACACCATGTGTATCGAGAGGATGCTAATTGCAGTCCCCCACAGCGCCAGCTTCAGGCTCGCCCCCCATCCCGGCCGCTTACTAAAGCAATGGAGCGCCAGGGCAAACCATGGCAACAGCGCATACCCGGCCAGCACCAGGTACTGCCCGCCCATCAGCCGCGAATAGGTAAACGGGTTGACCATATATAAGACACCTGCAAAGTAGGCGCCCCACAGCACCCGCTTCTCCCCTAAACCAACCAGCCGGTGCGCCCCCACCCCGGCCGCTACCAGAATGGCCAGTAGCAGCAGCTTCTCGATAATCTGGCTGGAAACCACGAAATTGCATATATATAAGAAGAGGTGGAATAAATAAGAACTGTTATTCCCATCGGTGAGCCGGATATGCGGCGTAAACACCATATCCAGGGTCAGCACATAGCCGCTTTTTAGCAGCGGGCCAAGCACCAGGAGCGCCAGTCCCACATATACGGCCACAATCAGTCGTTTCATCTAACAAGAATAGCAAATAAGGCGCCTCTCCAGGCACTTCGATTATTCTAAATATTCGCTAGTCTAATCCTCGCCCTGCGTATAGCCGTGCTGAGTGTGCTCAAAGAAGCTCACGCATTGGCCTTGGTTCCTGAACCCGAATTGGGCGTAAACCCCATTCTTGCACTGATCTTTGCTCGTCGGCACATTATTGGGGTTAGGCGGGTCCTGCTTGGCGACAACTGCCGCACTCCCTGCCAGCCCGCCGACCACCGCTACCGTTGCGACCCCAAAAACCGCCTTATTAATAATTGCATTGTGTAGTATTTTCCCGATCAAATCATGTACCTCCTATTATTCGACATTGGCGCAGTCTAGCACGATAAAGTGCTTGGGCTCAACGGCCGCCTTACAAAGAATTAGGCTAAATTTAAGCTAAGTTTTGAGTATCGCCCAAAGTACTTTGCTATCTGGTAGGACTGCCCTTTTTACGCTTGCGGCGATACCGTACAAAAGCTAATGAGGCCTCTGGTCAGACTTTGTCATTTATTATTTCTCCGAGGCTTTATCCTGAAATAAGCCAGAAATGCTATTGATACCAAGAGGGTTAAGCCACTTAAAATGATGCCCTGCATATAATGTTTTTGCGGCCTATACTCAAGAGTCAATATATTTTGATTATCACCCGTTTTTTGAAGATCAGACGTATCAACAAACCAAGCGTTAGCCCACCCATTAAATATGAGATGGGTGTTATTTTGCAATGGTTGGGGGCTATCCCCAAGATATGCAGTCCACCCAACGTCGTAAGATTCGTTGAATGCGACAATTCCCTTACCCTTACTTAGTTCAACCTCAAACTTTGTAGGGCTCACCCTTTTATACGTTCTTACAAGACTATCAATTTTCATGTTTGAGCTTCTAGTTTTCGTGATAACTCTTTCAACAGGGGAAACAATTTGCAAGTTAACGTCATCAAACATATTAATCGTCTTGGTTCCGCCATTCGATGAAGAATAGAAGTAGATTTTTAGGCCTGAGGCTCCTTCCTGTGGGGTGAAGTATTCCTCGAAATATTGCCACTCCTTTGCCGGTCGCAAGATCTGCCCAGCGACAGGTTTATTAACCCCTGTTTGCCACACAGCAAAAGAAGGTTGCTGCCCTCGGATGTTGCGGTAATAGAAAGATATTTTGTAGGTTACGTTTGGCTGAAAGCCATTAGCCATACTGCTTACGTAAGCAGTATGATTTGCTGTCTCCAGTGCAAGTGCATACTTACCATCGATAGCATTAGCTACTCTTGTAGCCTTCACTTTTGGCGCGCCAGCTATTCCTAATGATGCATCACCGACTCCATTCCACGTGCCGTTTTCAAATGAAGGGTCAGAAAGAAGATTGGCCGAAGTTGTTTGTGGTCCTTTAAATTGGTAATTTGTTAATTCAATTACTGGGTCGTAGGGCGTCACATCAAGTTTTACTGTGCTTACAACGGGGACACGTTGAATTTTTACTGCGTCAAATCGACTTTGACCCCTTGGAGCTTGATATAAAAACAACTTTACCCCTTTAGCGTGTATAGATGGTTGAAAATACGATTCAACTTGAGTCCATGAGTTTGACGTAGACAATTCTCCTCGCAAAAGAGTCGAATTAGTGCCCGTTTGCCAAAGCGAATAAGCAGGCGAACTACCTTTGATGGTCTTATATTGGAATGAAAGTTTGTAAGTTGAGTTGAGGTCTTCTAAAGGCAGTGGCTTGGATAACGATGCCACTAAGTTTCGAGCAGTTAATTCTGCTGAACGATGTCCGTCAGTACTATCGCTTGAGCTAAGTATGGAGCCCTGTTGCTGGCCAAGTGATCTACTTTGTAGCTTCTCAAAAGACAAGTCAGCCTTGCTTGGCAGAGAGTCAGAAAGTTCGATTAGGCCAATAGTTGTGATTCCAGCACGCACATTTGCTGAAGTGGGTCGATCCTTAAGATCAATATATTGACCATTTAATTTTATTATATTAACGTTTTGCGGTATGAGAGACCTCAGTATTAGGATATTATTATTACTAATGGGGTCGACTTTGCTGACCGTTAAATACCCCTGGCCGCCTATTGTTTGCTTACTTACAAGGATCGATACGAGGCTCGGGTCTCGCAATATGGCTTTACCAGTCGATATCGTCATATTTCCCCTTCTCCCAAGGTCAACAGTTGAGTAAGTATCGCCATACCCCAAAATTGCTTTACTGCCACCAAAGAGAAAAGCTTGATGATTGCGATTGAATGCCATTGCAATATCTAGATCGTTGCTGTTGCTTGTCGAGAAAGTCTGCGGAGAGGAAATTATTTTAATATAGTTTGAATTGCTCATTTGTGTGTACTCATTATTTCCTCCTACTTGCTCTAATCCACCCGCTGATAAAAACTTCCGCGCCTCGCTATAACTTAAAACGCTGGGAAATAATATCGAGAAGTTTGATTGAGGTGCTGTATTTTTTTTGATAAATATATTTTCGATGCCAGCCATATTTAAATATGAAAAAAATGCACTGTTCTGAGCATTATATGTGCTAGTTAACTGCTGAATAAGCTTTTGCGTATTAGGTAATGCCCCTCCAAGGTTAATTGTATTGAGATTTTCGCTTACCCCCTGAAAATTTATCTCATCATTGTGATCCGACGGAATAATAATAGCCCTCCCCATTCCGTGGTTTGCAAGTGCAGCAATTTCCTGCACTTGCTTATCAAGATAGAGGGTACCTGAATCGAATCCTCTGCTATAGGAAACCCCTAAGTCACCTCTCATTAAAGGCCAGCCATAACCAAGGACTATTACAACACACCCAAGATAAAAATACCCTGAGAATCTCCGTGGTATTTTCATTCGTATCATAGGAATTGCCAGGGTGAGCAAGAGGGCGTAAAGAGGCAGTAACGTTACAAAGATTTTTGCTGGATTGCGTATCGTGCTTGCAACCCAGCTGCTTTCAAAAAACTTTATACCAAATGCGCCACTCAGAGAGAGAGATTGTATGAATCCTAGGACTAACAGCAAAGTAATTAGCAATGCCAGTTGAATAGATATATATTCCATGGCCCGATTTTGGGCTGCAGCCTTTATTTTCGACACACTCGTTACGGTTCCTGCTACAAGCATTATTAAGATGCCGATGCCGAATACTGCAGTAAGAGAAAAATTATTGTATCCAAGTGGTACCTGACCGTTGCCACCATTCCCTGCCAACCTCAGTGTATTTTCTAATGTCATGCTCGCATAGTTATGAAAGTAATCCCCGAGGGAAGGCGGAAGAGCCAGTGCCTTTTGACCAGAGGGAGCTACAAGTAAAAACGGGCTTGCAAGCAGAAAAAATGTTAGCATAGATAACCCAGACACCAATCCTGCTCGAATAATACTGAGCGGCTTTCCAGTAATTGCATTGATTACCAAACAAGAGATTGCCAATACGGATGCTGTCGCAACGAGCGGTACGAGTATCGGTGCGAGTACAGAAAAGCACGCAAATAGGCTGAGTCCGAGGAGTATGGCATTTTGGACTGTGAACTCATATTTTCCATAAAGCTTAATTAAGTAACAGAAAAAGAGAGGTGTAAAAATATAAATATACAACGTTTGACCGCTATAGAAGTCTCCAAATATAACTGGGTTAGCTATGTAAAATAGTGAGCCAATCGCCAACGCTGGCTTAGAGTCAGTAAACTGTTTAGCGAAATAATAGAAGGCTACTGGGGCTAGCAAAATCCACAGTAGGGCTTCGACTGCAGCCGCATTAGGGAAAAAATTTATTACAGAAGTAAGGAGTACGCCTGCAATACTCCTAGGTTGCGACCCCATATTTGCGGACGACCACGAGTATAAGTATCGGTCGTATAAAGGCTTATTTTGCCCTGGAGCAAAGTATCCTTTGTCTCCCCATACAAGCTCTGGATGCATAAAGAAGCCACCGACTGCCAATGTAGCAAAAAATAAAAAAATTATGGCTGCGATGGGTATTCTATGTTTACGAATAAAAGTACGCATATCAACTGACCTCCGGGGTACCCCGATGTCGCAGGTATCTTAACTTTACAGAGCCGCTCTCATATAGACCCCTCGGTAAAGGAAAGATATTATTTTGACTGCGCCTATCAAGAGTGCCTTTCAATGAGTATAAGTTCCACGCCCATACTTTTGGGTAGATGGAGGCGACTCTTAGTTTGCCTTGCACAAGAAAGAATACAAATTCTGCTAGATTAATAAGCAGATATGCAGGTAAGAAAATAATCAGGGATCGCAAGGGGTAATTCTTAATTAGTGTGCAAAGGGTGTTCCTCTCTCTCAAGTAAACGCGTCTTACGTTCGTAGCATATTTCTGACCCCTAGCTACTCCACCTGCTAGCGAAGCTCCGCCTAGATGACAAACAAAAGCGTCTGTATTTGTAATAATGTCAGCCCCATGCAGACGAGCGCGCCAACATAAATCAACCTCCTCTGCAAACATAAAATATCGACCATCTAGCCCACCGAGCTTCTTCCATAATTTTTTGTTAATCAGTAGCGCACAACCACTGACATAAAACATATCTTGGGTTAACCCATTGTAGCCCTTGGGTAAGCTTATTGCTGTTGGATACCCGAAGCGATCGATTTTTAACCCCTGGTTTTGAATGTTGCCATCAGCTTGTAAAAGAGTTGGGCCTACAATGGAATCGCGAGAATTATTCTTAATTGTTTCAAGCAATTTTAACAATGCACCCTTTCTCAACCAGGCATCGTTATTAAGTAAGAATAGATATGTACCATTGGCTTGATTGGCGCCAACATTATTTGCCTCGGCAAAACCAAGGTTGGTATCATTTTGGATGATTTTGACCGATGGGTAATTTCGTCTCACAAGTTTAACCGAATCATCATCAGAGTTGTTGTCTACAAATATAACCTCCACCGACTGGTAATTTTGGTCAATTATTGAATCAAGGCATCGTTTAATCAGTTTTTCACCGTTCCAGTTCACAATAATGACACTCACCTTCTCATCTTCTATTTTCATAGCATTTTTTCTTTTATGTACGCTGCAGCATATATATTTACGGTTAGAATGCTGATAAGTGGGTGCCAAAGCCAATGTATGTTGCGAGACTTAATAATATTGACTACTGCCTCAACAGTGGGACCAACTATTGTGGCCGAATATAGTACTGCAAACACTAGCCGTAGTCGACCACCTTTTTTCACCCAAGTTTCTTCGCTCGTAGCACGTTCAAGATGCTTGCTTGCAATTTTTTTCCGTTTGCTAATGTAGTCGGCAAGACCCTCGCAGTAATAGTGATAAATTCCTACTGCGGGGATATTTCCAATGCTGACTTCCCCTTCCCGCGCTTTCTGGCCAAGCAGACGAACCTCGTTTAGGTTGTCATTTTCCTTAACCAAATCTTTAATCGCAGAACGTCGCCAAAGAAAGCCGTTTGCTCCACCAACTGGATTAGAGCCTATTGCAAATTTTTTAATAATGTATCCGCTCTCGGCACGCGTTGCGATCGGTTTAGGCGCCAACTTACGTGCAACTGGATCAACAATAATCAGAAGATTTGCATACGTGTTCAACGACGTGAAGTTTTTGGCGATAAGGTAATTAGACTCAACTCCAATCACATCTCGCTGAGATAGCGGTAACAACATTGATGTCAGCCAATCACTTGATGCGATGACATTATCCGAGTCCAGCAATACGATGACATCGCCACTTGAATAGTCAAAAGCAATACGCTTTCCATATTCTGCAGTTCGACGGGGGTTATCTAGAACAATTGCCCCATACTTCTCAGCGGCATCTACCGTACCATCGCTAGACCCACCATCCGCCACTAGAATTTCTATTTTATTTTTTGGGTAATTGAGATCAGAGATCGCCTTGAGGCATTCGCTGAAAATCTTCCCGGCGTTGTAGGTCGGTATTAGGAAAGACACTACTGGTTGTGTCATACACCTAGAATTTTTTTACAATGATTATACCCGCGCGCGAACGTCACTTCCTTACTCGCCTCCCACGCCTGCTGCCGGATCTGTTCGTAGTCATCTGGGTGCGAGAGGAGGACGTAAATGTTGTTGGCGAGGTTGGTCGGCGTTTCGAGCGTGGTCACTAAGCCGGTTTGGCCGTGGCGGACGCTGTCACGTAAGCCGTCGACATCATATACGACGGCCGGAGTTCCTTGGCTAGCAGCTTCGGTTACAATCAATCCCCACCCCTCTTTAATACTCGTTACCATAATGATATGGGACTGGCGCATGAGGGCAAGATTGTCCGTTTTGGACACCTTGCCTTTATAGGTAATGTCGGTAGCGAAGGGGCTCTTCTTGATGGCTTTGAGGACTTTTTTGCCATAACGCCCGCTACTGTCCCCTGCTACGACCAGCTTGAGTTCGGGAAGGTCGCGCTTGGCGATTTCGAAGGCCTTAATTTGGTCGAGCGTGCGCTTCATTGAGCGCATGGCTCCAAGAGATAGGAGGGTTTGGTGCTCGAACTTGTCGCTGAGGGACGGGAGGGACTCGAGAGGCTCAAATTCGATGCCTTCAGAGATGATGTGAACGCGCTTGGGATCGAAGCCCGAGCCGGCCAGGTCTTGCTTGGTGCTTTCTGATACGGTGATGACTTCTTGGTCTTTCAGGAGGTAGAGGTAGATTGGCTCAGCCAGGTAGCCAATGAGGCTTAGCGGGAACCACAGCTCGTAAAACCAGATCTGGCGGCAAAGCATGTGGGCGAACATAATGGTGCGCTCTTTAGCGTAGAACTTGGCAAAGAACGGGATGGTGTTGACCTCGTCGATCACGAGATCGGGCCAACCCTGGAGATCCTTGCGGTAATAACGGAAGGCGCGCCAGTAGACGCTGTAGCGGTTGCCAAGACGCGTGACCTCGTAGCCGTCGATGGTTTCGTGGCTCTTGCCGCCTTTAAATCCGCTGACGATTAGTTTTACCTCGTGGCCGTCTTTTACGAGGCGTTTAATTAAATTTTCATTAACTACTTCGGCGCCGCCGGCTTGGGGGTGCTGACGGTCTTTCCATGTGAGCCAGAGTATCTTCATTTGCGGTGCCGTTGGCGCCGCTCAACATATAAAGGGCGGTTGACGACCTCGCCGTAAATATTGGCGATGTAGAGGGCAATCAGGCCGAGGCAAATGAGGATGATACCGACCAAGAAGAGTAGAACGACACCGAGGGTCGCGGGGCCACTGATGTGGAGGTTGAGAGGGTCATGGTAGACGTAACTCTCGAAGAAGATGAAGACGCCGATAGGTCCGGACACCAGCACGATAACCCCCCCCAGCCACCCGGCGATGCGCAGCGGCACGAAGCTCATCGAGACAATGGAATGGAGGGCCAGATTGACCAGCTTGAAATAGCTATAGGCAGCAGTGCCGTTAGCGCGTTTGGCTGGCTTGAAATAAACATAATCATGATTGAAGCCGAGCCAATCGATGAGGCCGCGAGTGACGCGATTACGCTCGGTGAAACGGTTGAATTCCTCGATAACACCGCGGTCGATCAGGCGGTAATCGGTGGCATTGGGCTTGATGACGGTATCCGAGATGACCGCCATAATGCGGTAGAACCAGCGCGATCCGGCCCGTCGAATAATGCTGGGTTGGTGGGTGGAAGTCTCGCGGACGCCAACGACGACGTCGGCCCCCTCCTCCCATTTGGCGAGGAAGTCGCGGATGAGCTCTGGCGGGTGCTGCATGTCGGCATCGATCATGATGGCGGCGTCACCGTGGGCGTGGTGCAGTCCGGCAGTAGTGGCGACCTCTTTGCCGAAGTTACGCACCAGCTCGACTATCTGGACATTGGCATCTTTGGTGGCGATTTTCTTCATGACTTGCAGGGTGTCATCCCGGCTACCGTCGTCGATCATGATGATTTCGTAGGTGTAGGGCTTCATGGTCTTGAAGAGGTCGCGGAGCGCCCGGTAGATCAGCGCGATGTTCAGCTGCTCGTTGTGGGCGGGAATGATGACTGAGATGAGGGTTTTGTTGTTCACGATGTAGCCTCTTTGGTTGATGATGAAGCCGGCCAGAGGATACGGACGGCCAGTAGGAGTATGAGTACCACAGCCGCTATGATGAGGTCATTAATGATTGCTACAAAATTCGCATGGAACATTTGGATTAAGATAGCACCCAACAGCAGGCTGGCGGGTGCGAACAGCGCGGCGAGATAGTAGCGCGAGGCCACCGAGTAGTAAACGAGGAGATTGCCGACCGAGAGCAAGAAGATGGCGGCGCTGAGGCGCGGCAGTAGATTAGCATAAGTGAGGTATTTTGCGCCTAGGAGGATGGTGATGACGAGTTTTGGTGCCAGCGAGAAGACCAGGAGACTCCCGCCGCCGAGAAGCAGCGAGAGGGCCAAGGAGCGCACCAGGAGTTGGCGATTGTGAGAGACGCGACCGGGTTTGACGGAAGGCATTAGGACGATGGCCAATGGGCCGGTGATGAAGAAGACGATCCGGCCGATAGTAGAGATGCCGGCATAGAGACCGGCCTGGGTGGGGTTGAAGAGGTGCTTGATGACGAGGACATCGAGGCTGAGCAGTACATTAATTGTTAAGGTGGCCGATAGGGCGAGGGCGGCATAGCCCAATTCGGGTTTGATTAGGTTGAAATTTGGTTTGCGGATGGCGAGGCCAGTACGGAGAAAGTTGAAGCCGCCACGGCTCCGAGACAGAGCGTACACCAGCGCGAGGCTTTGGGCTAACACGATGCCGAAAATGGCGCCAAAGGCCTGCCAACCGAGTAGAACCAGGATAGTCGAGAAGATCAGCTTACCGCCCGCGCTAATCAGCCCACTGCGCGCTAGGGCTCCGAAACGGTGATGCCCCTGGAGAAAAGAGTTGGCAAAGGCTCCCGGTACGCTGACTAGAAGGGACAGTGCCAGGGCAATAAACGGCGCCGCACTGTTGAAGTGGAAGTAGCCGCGCAACCAAGAGGCGCCGATTATCAAGAGTACTGTTGCAGCCACTCCAATGTAAAACGATATACGGAAGAACTCCTGAACCAGCCGGTCGCGTTGCCCTTCGTCATCGTATTTTCTGATGATGCCAATGCTAATTAGACCCAGAACTTGGAGGAAAACGGCGGCCTGGAGGAAAAAGGAGATGATGGTTTGAACTTCACCGAAGTTGGCAGGCACCATGAGCCGCCCAAGTACCGGATAGTAGAGGTAGTTGAGCACCGAGATGCCGAACGAGCCGCTAAAATAGATGATATTGTGGCGTAAATAAGAGCTGTTTCTGGCTCGCCCAAGTAACTTTTGCACCCACCCTCCAGTTAACTGTACCATTCTAGCATCTGTGCGAGGGTTTATGGTGGTTGTGGTTGATTGCGGGTTCAGTGGTAAGTAGAATGTGTTTATCGGTTCGCAGTCAATGTCAATAAAATAGGCTTAGATTCTAGTTGATGCTCGGTTAACCCCGTTCGACCGCTCCGGCAACGTACCGGACGACAAAAAGTTATTATCATCATAATTGGGCCAGATTAAATAATTCTTTTCATAATTGCATTACGGGTGGGAGAGGTGCGGCTAGGCCGCACCTCTCCCCTTTTTCGAATCTACTCCCGAGGCGTTTGCCTAGAAGATGACTTCAAACTTTTCCGGATTTTCGTTGATCAGCACCGGCGTTGCGGCAGTGCCGCTACTGAATTTGAATATGCCAGCGATGTCACCGGGTTCTTTGTCTGATTCCACCTTGATGGAGGCTTCGCTTTGGCCGCTGATTTTGGTTCCACTAGAGCTCGATTCCGACGCCGATTGCTGGTATGCCGCCTGGAGCAGGTCGATACCGACGCGACCGCTGCCGTTGATGGTGTCGGCTTTGAGGGATGCCT
>Ga0105240_10003405_pt1 | contig 24740 bp, 27 predicted proteins | sample KBSC54metaG_FD_80426 | JGI IMG/M metagenome (GOLD analysis project Ga0105240, IMG submission 80426) | Corn rhizosphere microbial communities from Kellogg Biological Station, Michigan, USA - KBS C5-4 metaG | ecosystem: Host-associated > Plants > Roots > Rhizosphere > Soil | place: Michigan, USA...
GCGTCGGTCGCGATTGCGCGCGCCTGCGGCGCCGATGTCGTCGCCGAATACGTGGAAACGGCGGAGATTGCCGCATGCCTGCGCGAACTCGGTGTGCCGTGGGGCCAGGGCCATTACTTCGCCGAAGCCGCGCCGATCGACGCGGTGCTCGTGCATGCGGTCTGATCGAAGGATGCGTTACCGCGGCGCCCGCCGCAGCGACCAGAAGCCGATGTCGGGGCGATACGCATAGCCAAGCTGCTCGTACATCCGCAACGCACGATGGTTCTCGTGGCTTGCGTGCAGGAAGGGCGTGCGCCCGCGTGCGAGATTGTCGTTCGTCAGCACCGCGGTCAACCGACGCGCATAGCCGCGACCGTTGAAATCCGGATGCGTGCAGATCGCGCTGATTTCCTGATGCGTATCGGTACCCATGCGCTCGCCGGCCATCGCCGCGAGCCGGACGTCCCCGCTTTTATCGACTTCGTAGATGCCGAAGTAACGGCCCATCTCCATCGTGCGCGGACGGAAGTAATGCGGGTATACCAGCGCCGTCAGCTCGAGCACGTCCGCGCGATGCGCTTCGGTGAGTTCGATGATCGAAGGTCCATCGATCACCGCGAGCGGCGATGCGCAAACCATCTGCGCGAGCAACGGATAGGCCTTGATGCTGCATGCGCCCGACGCACGCGGCGCCACGCCGAGCAGGTATACGCTTTCATCAGGTTCGATCAACGAGGCGATGGATTCCGCGACGTCCGCTTCGGCATTCGCAACACCGAAAAACGGCGCAATCGCCGACGGATAACGCGCGGCATCGCCAACGCCCAATGCCAAGTCGCGATGACGGCTGCGCAGCGAAGACCAGATCGGATTGTCGAGATCAGTCGCGTCCACGATGTCGTCCGGTTCGCGAGATAAGCCCCTGCGTCAGAGGCCAGGGATCCGGCAGGCGAAGCTGCCGGTCCCGGTAATCAGAAACTCGACGCGATCAGGCCGCGGCGTCTTTGAGCTTCTTCAATGCGCGGATCTTGAGCTTGGTCGAAGCCGGCTTCGCTGCGAACCACTGCTCTTCCTTGGTGAACGGGTTGATGCCCTTGCGCTTCGGCTTCGCCGGCACGCTCACTGCGGAAATCTTCAGCATGCCCGGCAGCGTGAACGAACCCGCTCCCTTCTTGTGGACGGAGCCGTGCACGGCGCCTTCCAGCGCGGCAAGCACTGCGCGCACGTCCTTGGCGGCCACGCCGGTCGATTCGGCGATGTGCGCTACCAGGCCGGATTTGCTCAAGGCGTCCTTGATCGGCTTCGGAGCCGCTGGTGCTGCCTTGGCTGCCGGCTTGCCCTTGGTTGCTTTCGTCTTGGCCATGAATTCCCCTCGCATCGTTGATAAGTGGGCGGTCGAATGTGTTCCGCAAGCGGAATGTACGGGAAGTCTGCGAGCGCTGCCAACTCCATATCGACGATTTCGTGGAATTCGCCAAAGAAAAGGGCCCTTGCGGGCCCTTTCTTGTACTTCGTAGCTGTTTTCCGGCGCGCTTAGCGGCGATAACCGCCTTGCGGGCGCACGTCGACCGTCACCTGGATCCAGCGTCCCGGACGCTCGCCCATGAATGCCTCATAGGTCTGGCCGGCATAGCGATAGGTCACGCGGTAACCGTTCGGGGCAGGAGGGCGACGATCGTTGTCGACCGTCGTCACCACGGTGCGGCAGCGACGCACGACGCCGCCGTTGTCGCGGTATTCCTCGTCGTGGTCGTTATCGACATGCGCGCCGATCGCGCCACCGACCACGGCGCCGCCGATGGTCGCGGCGGTGCGACCGTCGCCCTTGCCGACCGTGTTGCCCAACGCGCCGCCGATCAATGCACCGATCAGCATGCCGCCAGTATTGGTATGGCTCTCGCCTTCGCGATAGAGACGGCCGTCGCTGTCGCGGTAGTAGCCGCCTTCATAGCCATTGGTCTGCTGGTTCCAGCATTCCTCGCGCTCGTAGGTCGTGCTGGCATTCGGATTGGGACGGTACTGGTAGCGATCGTAGCCGCCGACCGGCACCACGTTCACGACTTCCGCGCGATCGGTATGCAACGCGCGCGGCGGTGGCGGAGGCGGCGGCGGACCTTGATCGCGGTCGTAACGCGGGTCGTTTCCGTAATCCTGCACGCCTGCGAAGGCGCCGCCGGCTGCGACGGAAAGTGCGAGGGTAAGAACACTGATTGCGATCCGTTTCATCGGGAGAACTCCATGACGCCACGTTGGCGCGTGGCAACACGGTGCCGGACTGTAGCTATCCCCAGCCTTAACGAAATCCGCTGCCGTTCAGCCCGACCGCCCTAGCGCATTTCTTCCTCGCCATCGCCATCCGGTTCGGACTTCGAACTGCGCTGCGCATCGCCGGGATCGTCGATCGGCGCTTCCGCATCCGATGCATCGAAGTCGGTGTTCTCGCTTTCGCGCTGCGGTTGCCGCTGCTGGCCGTACGGCGCGTTGCCGGATGGCTGCTTGCCGGATGACGTACTGGTCGAACGATCGGTGTGCGATTTGCTGGACATGATCCGCTCCCTGGTGATTGATGCCTTGGCGCGTTCCTGCGCCTTCGAGTCCTGCATTGCGATCGTTGCACTTGTTTACGGAACGGGGGCTGACGGGGAAAACAAGAACAAAATCGCTTCGGTCACATCTGCATCAGCATTTGCGACGACGGGGATGACGCGACTGATGCACGCGGCAACTAAGGCTTCACGAACCTGATCGTCATGCGATCGGATTCGCCGATGGCCTGCATCTTCGCGTGTTCGGCTGCGGGGCCGGACAGATCCGGCAGCAGGCGATGCACGTTGATGTCTTCTGGATCCCTGGGGTTGGCATTGATCTCGGAGACGCCATCCACGCGGAAGCCCGCCTTGAGCGCCATCATGATGATGTAGTCCTCGGGGATGCGGTGCAGCGCCATCGCGCTTTCCGTGGCGGTGGCGAATGGTTTCGCGCGATGCTCCTCGAAGCCGAAGACGCCGCCTGGCTTGAGCACGTTGAACACGGCCTTGAAGACCGCCGCGGCAGTGTTCGGGCTGTCCATCATCCAGTCGTGCGCGTTGCGGAAACTGACCACCATGTCGGCGGAGTTGTCGGCGCCCAATCGCATCTGTTTCGGCGGATCGAACGGAATGATCGTCCCGATATGCCCGAACACCGCCGGATTGGATTTGATCTTGTCGGCGAACTTCGGACCGCTCGCTTCAAGCAAGTGGCCGCGATCGTAAAGCACTGGCGCGAGGATTTCGGTGTACCAGCCTCCTCCCGGCTGCAACTCGATCACGGTCATGTCCGGCTTGAGACCGAAGAATTGCAGGGTCTCGACGGGATGGCGGTATTGATCGCGCGCCTTGTGCGCGTCCGAACGCCAACTGCCGTTTACGGCTTTCTGCAGCGCTGCAGTGGCGCTGTCGGACGACGCGACTGGAGCGGCGCTGGCGGAAGCGAATAGCAGCGCGCTGGTAAACAGGACGAAGAGCTTGCAGGTTCGACCGGACATGATGCGACCTCCTTGCGATGGCCGTTCAAGACTACTCCGGGAAACCTCGAATGCGCAGCAAGGGGAAGCAGGCGCTGTTGTTTGCACTTGGCCGCAAGCCGACGCACGAACGCGCGACGGTAGCCGCCTTCGCGGGGTTCCTCACCAATCCGCCACCTTGTAGTCCTTCAGGAACTTCCCCCACACGTGCTCGCCGGTGTTGAAGCCGGCAATGATTGGATCGACGATGCGCGCGGCGCCGTCGATGATGTCGAGCGGCGGATGGAAACGTTCCTCGATCACCTTGCGCGCGGCGAGCGCTGCGGGATCCTCGTCGGTGACCCAGCCAGTGTCGACCGCGTTCATGTGGATGCCATCGCCGTGGTAATCAGTCGCCGACGTGCGCGTCATCATGTTCAACGCGGCCTTCGCCATGTTCGTGTGCGGGTGCCGCGTGGTCTTGAACTTGCGGTAGAACTGGCCTTCGACCGCGGACACGTTGACGATGTGCTTGTCGCGCGAACGTTCACCAGATGAGGGGCAACGCAGCATCAGCGGTTTCAAGCGCGCGTTGATGATGAAGGGTGCGATCGCATTGACGAGCTGCACTTCGAGCAATTCCACCGACGGCACGTCGGCCATCAGCAAGCGCCATGAATTGCGTTCGCGCAGGTCGATCTGCTGCAAATCCTGGTCGAGTTTTCCTTGCGGGAATAGATGCGATTGCCCGGCGAATTCTTCCGCAAGCAACGGCACCTGCGACAGCTCGGCGGCGCGCGTGATGCCCGCAATCGCATCGGCATTTTGATTTGTCGCCAGCGACGACTCGCCCGCTTCCGGCAACATCGCATAGCGACGCAATCCTTCGTAGCCGCCGAGCAGTTTGCGCAGATGCGCGGGCACGTCGTGCGCGGCGGCGGTTTCGCCTTCCATCATGTGCGCATAGAACTCCGGCGGACGGCGCACGGTCTGGCAGGCGTTGTTGATGATGAAGTCGAGCCGGTCGCGCGTCGAAACCAGTTCGTGGCAGAACGCTTCGACGCTCGGCGTGTGGCGCAAATCCAGACCGAAAATCTCAAGCCTGTCCGACCAATCACCGAAATCGGGTTCTTCCGCATAACGCGCCGCCGAATCGCGCGGGAAACGCGTCGTCACGATCAGGCTCGCACCCGCGCGCAACAACTTGAGCCCGGCCTGGTAACCGATCTTGACGCGCCCGCCGGTCAACAACGCGACGCGCCCGCGCAAGTCCGCCGTTTCGGTGCGCTTGGCGAAATTGAAATCCGCACAGGTCGGGCAGAGTTGATCGTAGAAATGGTGGATCAGCGAATACTTCTGCTTGCAGACATAGCAATGCTGCGGCTCGATCGATTCGCGACGCTCTGGTCCGCCGTTATCACTGGCGCCGTCGTCGATCTCGTCCTTCGGCACGCTTTCCGGCGCGAAGATGTTCGGCGTCGTGAACACTGGACGCCGACGCAGTTCGCGGATGCCGGTCGAATGCAGCACCGCTTCCTCTTTCGCGACCTGCGCTGCGTTGCGTTCGCGCGCCTGCGCCTTGCGCTTGCGCCGACGATGCACCGGATCGGGATGATAGAAATGCCCGACCGCCGCATGGAAGCGTTGACGATCCTCGGGCGGAAGCCGATCGAGCAGCGAATGATCGGCCGCGATGCCTTCGAGCAGCGCGGTGGCGTCGCGGACTTCGTCCGCGAGCGTGTCTTTTTCATCGTGCAGCGGTGATTGCATTGCGGTTCCCGGTGTCGGTGCAGCGAACGCTTGATTGCGGTGCGCAGTGTACCGGGCATGCTGCCGTTGCGATGAAATCCGCCGCCTCAGTCCGGGGATTTCAGTCCGGAATCTCCGGCTCCACCAGCTTCGCAAGCTGCGCCAGGGATTCCTGCCAGCCGAGGTAGCACATCTCGACCGGAATCATTTCCGGAATTCCGGCCTGCACGATGCTCACATCGGTTCCGCACATCACCGGCTTCAAAGTCACCGTCGTTTCCATTTCGCCTGGCATGTTCGGATCGTCGAACTTGTCCGAATAGCGGATGCGCTCATTGGGCACCAGTTCGTTATAGATTCCTCCGAACGAGTGGCCGTTGCCCGTGCCGAAGTTGGTGAACGACATCTTGAACGCGCCGCCAACCTGCGCATCCATGCTGTGCACGGTGCAGGTGAATCCATAAGGCGGAAGCCACTTGGCCATCGCACCCGCATCGAGGAATGCGCGATACACGCGTTCGGGTTTTGTGCGCAACACGCGATGCAGTCGAACGGTTCCAGTCGCCATATTCATTCTCCTTTCGTGAGTAATCGACGCGGAATAATCTTACGCCGCGATGCGCTTCATCACTATCGCGAAAATGAACGTACCGCCTTCGTCTCGCAAAGGCGCGGTATACACAGCGTTTCGGCCATGTAACTGTCGTTTTTCCCGCATTGCGCTATCGTGTCCGCACCGCAATCCCAAGGCGCTTCGCATGACGTCGAGCGACACCGCACCCATCGTTTCGATCCGCAATCTCGGCAAGACCTACGCCTCGGGATTCCATGCGCTGAACAACGTCAGCCTCGACATCCGTCGCGGCGAAATCTTCGCGCTGCTGGGGCCGAACGGCGCCGGCAAGACCACCCTGATCAACATCGTCTGCGGCATCGTCAACGCGACGGCCGGCACGGTGCTGGCCGATGGACACGACATCGTGCGCGAGTCGCGGGCCGCGCGCATGAAGATCGGCTTGGTGCCGCAGGAACTGTCGACCGATGCGTTCGAGAGCGTGTGGGCGACGGTGCGTTTCAGCCGCGGCTTGTTCGGCAAGGCGCCCGATCCGGCGCACCTGGAAAAGGTGCTGCGCGCGCTGTCGTTGTGGGACAAGCGCGACAGCAAGATCATGGCGCTGTCCGGCGGCATGAAGCGGCGGGTGCTGATCGCCAAGGCGCTGTCGCACGAGCCGCGCATCCTGTTCCTCGACGAACCGACCGCAGGCGTCGATGTCGAACTGCGCCGCGACATGTGGCAGATGGTGCGCGAACTGCGCGAGAGCGGCGTCACCATCATCCTGACCACCCACTACATCGAGGAAGCCGAGGAAATGGCCGACCGCATCGGCGTCATCAACAAGGGCGAACTGGTGGTGGTCGAGGACAAGCACGTGCTGATGCGCAAGCTCGGCAAGAAGCAACTGACGCTGCAACTGCAGACCCCGCTCGCGCGAATTCCCGAAGCGCTGGCAGGCGAACGCCTGGAACTGATCGACGAAGGCCACGCACTCGTCTACACCTTCGACGCGCAGGCCGAACAGACCGGCATCGCCGCGCTGCTGCGTCGCCTGGCCGACCAGGGCATCGACTTCAAGGATCTGCATTCAAGCGAAAGTTCGCTGGAAGACATTTTCGTCAGCCTGGTGCATTCCAACGCACGCGAAAACGGCAAGGAGGCGCGCGCATGAACATCCACGGCATCAAAGCCATCTACCGCTTCGAGATGGCGCGCACCTTCCGCACGCTCACCCAGAGCATCGCCTCGCCGGTGTTGTCCACGTCGTTGTACTTCGTGGTGTTCGGCGCGGCGATCGGCTCGCGCATGGGCCAGGTCGATGGCGTCAGCTACGGCGCCTTCATCATTCCCGGCCTGTTGATGCTGTCGCTGCTCAACGAGAGCATCTCCAACGCGTCGTTCGGCATCTACATGCCGAAATGGGCCGGCACGATCTACGAGTTGCTGTCGGCGCCGGTATCGCCGCTGGAAATCGTGATCGGCTACGTCGGCGCGGCCGCCACCAAGTCAATGATGCTCGGCGTGCTGATCCTCGTCACCGCACGCTTCTTCGTGCCATTCCACATCGACCATCCGCTGTGGATGCTGTGCTTCCTGCTGTTGACGGCAGTGACCTTCAGCCTGTTCGGTTTCATCATCGGCCTGTGGGCGGACGACTTCCAGAAACTGCAGGTGGTGCCGCTGATGATCGTGACGCCGCTGACCTTCCTCGGCGGCGCGTTCTACTCCATCAACATGCTGCCGCCGGTCTGGCAGAAGATCACCCTGTTCAATCCGGTGGTGTACCTGATCAGCGGATTCCGCTGGAGCTTCTACGGCATCTCCGACGTCAACGTCGTCGTCAGCGCGGGCATGACGCTCGGCTTCCTGGTGCTGTGTCTTGCGGCGGTGTGGTGGATCTTCAGGACGGGATACAAGCTCAAGGCGTAGGGCGGGTTTCAACCCGCCTTCTTCCTAAGATTTCGTAGGGCGGGTTTCAACCCGCCGTCCGTATGAGACGAGACAAGAGCCGGCGGGTTGAAACCCGCCCTACTTTCGTTCCCCTGGACCGATTGCATCATCCATTGTTCCCGCCCAATCGGACGGCAGGGTTCCATCCCGAACGTACCGATGGAACGTCGAATACGGCCAATCTTCTACGCGGGCAACGTGGCGATGCTTCACCGGATTGAAGTGGACGTAATCCACGTGCGTCGCCAAGTCGCGATCATCGCGGACCAGATGTTCCCAATAACGGCGTTGCCAAATGCCGCGTTCGTCTTTCGCGATGCGTCGCGCCGATCGCCATTCACCCCGCGTCAGCGACCGCGAGAACGCCGCCTTGATCGCTTTCCAGCGCGACGCGTTGTCGGCATCGCCGGATGGCAATTGCCAGACGCAATGCAAGTGATCGGGCAAGACCACCGCAGCGATCATGTCGAAGGGCCGAGTCGCACGCGTCTGCACAAAAGCGGCGCGCAACAGATCGATGTGATCCACCAGCAGCCGCCGGTTCCGCTCCAGCAGGTTGACGGTAAAGAAATACGTGCCACCGGGCACCCACACGCGACGATAATTGGCCATGCGCTGAGCGTGACCGCTCAACAACCGCCGATGCATCGGCAATCGCCTGCAAGAAGAGTCGGAGAAATCTGACAAGCTGGCGGGTCAAGACCCGCCCTACGCAAAGCCGACGGTAGGGCGGGTTTTAACCCGCCGTACGCGGTACGCAAAGCCGACGGTAAGGCGGGGTCTAACCCGTCATACGCGGTTCTTTCTAAGCGTCAAGCCAGGCAATTGATCCGTCTTCGCCAAAGTTGGTAGAGGTTGCAATCGTCTGCGTTTTATAAATTCCGTAGCCAAAATAAGCAGAAATCAGAACCGCTTTGCAAGAAATAGGAATCACTTTTTCTTCATAGCATTTTCTCGTCAGCGCAATATTCATACCGCCCCGATTGGCAATGCTCGGATAGTAGAGTGCTTCACTCGTTCCCGGGTGATCGACTTCAAGGTCGAGAAATAAACCAGCCACCGCGCTGCTAGCTTTGTAGTCATTAGTAGTGGTCGCCTTACGCGAAAATAACTCTGCAAGAAACGCATCTGTAACGAGACGAACGTAATCGGCTTGAGTTTTTGCGCTTCTGATCCAATTCAAGATTTCCTTAACTTGAGAATTCTTTAGTGAAAGAATGGAACTTCGTCCGTATCGCCGAATGTGATCAATCTCGCCAATCAATGTTGTTCTGAAAGTCATCCCAGGTCGTGGGGCGCATGTCAGCAGATAGACCAAGCTGCCATACTCTGGTGCTATTTCTCCCAAAACAGTTGCTTCATCAAATGCTGCATAGAAGACCGGACAACCAGGAACATGGCAGCGTCCGTAGCTAACGACAGAGGACGCTGGCGGTATTGATAAGTCAGCAATATTCGTGAATAGAGGTGTCAATTCTGGCTGTGCGTATCGACCTATCGGCTTGATGGTTACGGCACGCCCACGAATCATTGGCTTTGCCGGTGTGTCTTCGATGACAGGCGCATGGTGCCCCTCTACTGCGATAGAAATGAGATGTCTCAGCTTTTCCCATGAGTACCTGGCATACGAATCCGGATGAAGCATATCCATAGCGGCCAACGCTTGCTCCATCGTGAGGCCGCTGTCTGGCAACTCTTTGAAAGAGTTGTAAGTACTGACGCTATTATTCATACGCAGAACGGTTGGTCGCCTCCATCGGCAGCTTCAACCCCTGCTCCTTCGCGCACTGCTTCGCAATCTCATACCCCGCATCCGCATGCCGCATCACGCCGGTGCCCGGATCGTTCCACAGTACGCGCGCGATGCGTTTGTCCGCCGCTTCGCTGCCGTCGCAGACGATCACGACGCCTGAGTGCTGCGAGTAGCCCATGCCGACGCCGCCGCCGTGGTGCAGCGACACCCAGGTCGCGCCGCCGGCGACGTTGAGCATCGCGTTGAGCAACGGCCAGTCGCTGACCGCATCGCTGCCGTCCTTCATCGATTCGGTTTCGCGATTCGGCGATGCGACGCTGCCGCTGTCGAGATGGTCGCGGCCGATCACGATCGGCGCTTTCAGCTCGCCGTTGCGGACCATTTCGTTGAACGCGAGGCCGAGCTTGTGGCGCAGGCCGAGGCCGACCCAGCAGATGCGCGCGGGCAGGCCCTGGAAGCTGATGCGCTCGCGCGCCATGTCGAGCCAGCGGTGCAGGTGCGGATCGTCGGCGATGATTTCCTTGACCTTCGCATCGGTCTTGTAGATGTCTTCGGGATCGCCGCTGAGCGCGACCCAGCGGAACGGACCGACGCCGCGGCAGAACAACGGCCGCACGTACGCAGGCACGAAACCGGGGAAGTCGAACGCGTTCGCGCAGCCTTCGTCCTTCGCCATCTGGCGGATGTTGTTGCCGTAGTCGAATGTCGGGATGCCCATCTTCTCGAACGCGAGCATCGCCTCGACGTGCACGCGCATGGATTTCTTCGCGGCATCGCGCACGCCGTCGGGATTCGTCTTTTGCTCGGCGAGCCAGCGCTCGACGCTCCAGCCGATCGGCAGGTAGCCATGCACTGGGTCGTGCGCTGAAGTCTGGTCGGTCACCGCATCCGGACGCACGCCGCGCTTGACGAGTTCCGGAAGGATTTCCGCCGCGTTGCCGAGCAGCGCGATCGATTTCGCTATGCCAGCCTTGGTGTATTTCTCGATGCGAGCGAGCGCATCGTCGAGGTCGGTTGCCTGCTCGTCGACGTAGCGCGTACGCAGGCGCATGTCGATGCGCGACTGCTGGCATTCGATGTTCAGCGAGCACGCGCCCGCGAGCGATGCCGCAAGCGGCTGCGCTCCGCCCATGCCACCGAGCCCTGCGGTGAGGATCCATTTGCCGACGAGGCTGCCGTTGTAATGCTGGCGTCCCATCTCGACAAACGTCTCGTACGTGCCCTGCACGATGCCCTGCGAGCCGATGTAGATCCACGAGCCGGCCGTCATCTGGCCGTACATCATCAAGCCCTTCTTATCGAGCTCGTTGAAGTGTTCCCACGTCGCCCAGTGCGGCACGAGGTTGGAATTCGCGATGAGCACGCGCGGCGCATCGGCATGCGTCGGGAAGACGCCGACCGGTTTGCCGGACTGGATCAACAACGTTTCGTCGTCGCCAAGTTCGCGCAACGACTTCAGTATTGCGTCGTAGCAATCCCAGTCGCGCGCGGCGCGGCCGATGCCGCCGTAGACGACGAGTTCGGCGGGGTTCTCGGCGACTTCCGCATCGAGGTTGTTCTGCAGCATCCGGTACGGCGCTTCGGTGAGCCAGGACTTGCAGTTGAGCGTCGTGCCGCGCGGGGCACGGATGACGCGCGTAGGGTCGTTGCGATTGGTTGCGGACATGGACGGTTCCTGGTGCGAAGCGATGCCGCAGATTATCGCATCGCGCCGCCGCGCCGTGACCTCCGACACTGGCGGCCCACATCGCGACCTGCGGGAATGCGCCATCACACGGAGAACTGCAATGAAGTGGACGACCCTCGCCTTGGCCGCTGCGCTTGCATTGTCCGGGGCAGGAATCGGCAGCGCGGCAGCGCAAATTCCGGCGTACATCGTATCGGCCGTTGCCGATCCCGCACGCGCGGACGCCGCGAAAGACGACGACCGACGCAAGGTCGCCGAACTCGCCGCGTTCGCCGGCATCAAGCCCGGCGATCGCGTGCTGGAACTGATTCCCGGCAGCGGTTATTTCACGCGCGTCTTCAGCAAGGTCGTCGGCCCGAAAGGACATGTGTACGCGGTGTGGCCGGAACCGTACGACAAGGTGTCGCATCCGGATTCCGACCACCTGCGCAAGACCGCGACGCAGGCTGGCTTCACGAACATCAGCGTGTTGATCCAGCCCGCGGATGCGTTGACTGCGCCGAAACCGCTGGACGTCGTGTTCACGTCGCAGAACTACCACGACTATCCGGACAAGTTCATGGGCAACATCGATCCTGCGGTGTTGAACAAGCAGGTGTTCAAGGCGCTCAAGCCGGGTGGCGTGTTCGTGATCGTCGATCATGTCGCTGAAGCTGGGTCCGGTCTGCGCGACACCGACACGCTGCACCGCATCGACCCGGAGATCGTGAAGAAGCAGGTGACTGCAGCGGGCTTCGTGTTCGAAGGCGAGAGCGACGTGCTGCGCAATCCGGCGGATGCGCACAAGGTGAAAGTGTTCGATCCGTCGATCCGCGGCCATACCGATCAATTCGCGTACAAGTTCTGCAAGCCGAAACCCGGACGTTGCGAACTGGTTCCATAACGACGCCTGCCGCGCGAAACAGCGCCGGCATTGATGTCCGAAAACGGCGAGTATTCGCCGGCGATGCTCGTATGATGCGCACATGTCCTACGCATCCATGCCCTCGCCCGCCATCTGCGACCGCGCCCGCGCCGCGAAAGACGCGCGCTTCGACGGGCTGTTCTTTACCGCCGTGCGCAGCACCGGCATCTATTGCCGGCCGGTGTGTCCCGCGCCGACGCCGAAGCGCAGCAACGTGTCGTATTACCCGACGGCTGCGGCAGCGACGGCGGATGGTTATCGGCCGTGCCTGCGTTGCCGTCCGGAACTGTCGCCGGAAGCGCACGCGCGCGGCGGCGAAGACACGGTGCAGCGCGCGCTTGCGTTGATCGCGGACGGCGCGTTGCAGGATGCCTCGATCGAAACGCTGGCGACGCAAGTCGGCATCGGTTCGCGGCAATTGCGTCGCGTGTTCCTCGCGCGCACCGGGGCAACGCCGATCGCGGTGCACACGACGCGCCGCCTGCTGCTTGCGAAACAATTGCTGACGGAAACGACGTTGCCGGTCACGCAAGTCGCACTCGCGGCTGGCTTCAACAGCTTGCGGCGTTTCAACACGGCGTTCCTCGAAGGTTGCGGGATGGCGCCAACCGCCATTCGTCGGCAGCGCGGTGAAACTCCAAGCGGTGCGCTGACGTTGCGGCTCGGCTATCGCCCGCCGCTGGATTTCGCCGCGATGCTCGCGTTCCTTGCGAGGCGCGCGATTCCCGGCATTGAAAGCGTCGGCGCGGACAGCTACGAGCGCGTGATCGGCGCGACGGGCGCATCGACATGGATTCGCGTCACCGCGAGCCGCACGAAGCCCGAATTGCTGCTGGAAATTTCCGACGCCGACCCGCGCGCGATTCCCGACATCGTGCGACGCGTGCGGCGCATGTTCGACCTCGATGCGGATCTCGCGGCGGTGCACGCGATATTGCGCGTCGAACCTTTGCTCGCGAAAGCGCTCAGGAAGCGACCAGGGCTGCGCGTACCTTGCGGCTGGGACGGTTTCGAAATCGCAGTGCGCGCGGTGCTTGGCCAACAGGTCAGCGTTGCGAGCGCAACGACGCTGGCGCGGCGCATGGTCGAAACGTATGGCGAGCAGCGCACGGACATGCGCGAACGCAGTGCTTGTTCCGACCTCAGTCGCGCCGAGCTCGACCGCATGTTCCCCACGCCGGAACGCTTGCGCTATGCGCCGCTGGAATCGATCGGCCTGCCGAAATCGCGCGCTGCGACGTTGCGCACGCTTGCCGCTGCCGTCATCGAAGGCCGCGTCCATTTCGGGCCGGGCCAGCGTCTCGATGCGTTCGTCGAAAGCATGGTCGCATTGCCCGGCATTGGCCCGTGGACGGCGCATTACATCGCGATGCGCGCGCTCGGCCATCCGGACGCGTTCCCGGCCGGCGACCTGGTGCTGCAGCAGATGCTCGGCGACGGGAAGCGATTGAGCGAACGCGCGACCGAAGCGCGCTCGCAGTCATGGCGGCCATGGCGCGCGTACACCGTATTGCATTTATGGCATCTCTCGAACGACCTGGCGAAGGAGAAACGATGATGTGGTTCGATGCATTCAAGACGAAGATCGGCGTGCTGACCATTGCAGCGGACGACGCGGGCATCCGTTACGTGCTGTTTCCCGAGAACAAATACGACGCGCCGGATCGCGAAGACTGGAAACGCGATGCGATCGCATTGCGCGAACCACGCGAACAATTGCTCGCTTACTTCGCTGGCGAGCGCAAGACGTTCGACTTGCCGCTTGCGCCGCAAGGCACGCCGTTCCAGCTGAAGGTGTGGAACACGCTCGCAAGGATTCCGTTCGGCGAAACCTGGAGTTATCGCGATGTCGCGACGTGCATCGACGCGCCGAAAGCGGTGCGTGCGGTCGGCGCCGCGAACGGCCGCAATCCGCTTCCGATCGTGCTGCCCTGCCATCGCGTGATCGGCGCGAATGGCAGCCTCACCGGTTTCGGCGGCGGCTTGCCGCTGAAGCAATTCCTGCTGGAGCTCGAAGGCGCGGCGCCGGCGCGACTCGCGTTCTGACCATCGCGAATCACTGGCCTGCGCGCGGACATTCCTTCGGCAGCGATGCGACGAGTTTCGCGACATCGTCCGCGCTCGCCGGGTGCATCGGTCCCGCGCCACCGTCGAACAGCACGCGCCACTTTCCGTCCTTGTCCTTGATCCAGGTCGAGATGAACTCGCCGATTTTGTAGTGCTGCTTCGGATGCGGCCGCAGATCCTCGATCCAGGACGGCCCGCGCGAGATCGCGAGATTGCCGTCGCCGCCGATCGTCACGATGCCCGGAGACCAGCCAAGCCTGATCTCCTTGCCGTCGATGATGTCCTTCCAGTCTGCGACAACCGCATCGCGGCCGTGCGTCGGCTCGGGCGAACCGGCGTTGAACGCCGCTTGCGCATGCACATGGTCTGCGAAAGCCTTCGCGTCGTGCTGCGCGACCGATGCGGCGAAGCTGCGTTCGCGATTCCAGACTTCGCATTCGCCGACGCTCATCTTTGCAGCAGGCGGCGAAGCCGGCGCGGGCTGCGCAGAGGCCGTGGCGATCCACGCGCCCGTGATCGCCGCGAGCAGTTGCATGCAATGCATCGTTTTCATCGAAGTCTCCCGTGGATACGCGAAGCTCGCGCAATGCAGGCTCGCTGTCGCGTGCCGGAAGTCAGGCACGGCGATGGCGCAATGCGCGCCGCGTCAGCCATTCCGACGCGGCCAATGCGCCCAGCGACAACAGCACCGACACGATCGCGAGCCGCCAGATACCGGGCTCGCCGTTCGGCACCTGGGTCAGCGACTGGATCGCTAGCGCGATCGTGCGCGTCTCGCCGGGAATGTTGGAAACGAAGGTGATCGTCGCGCCGAATTCGCCAAGCGCTTTCGCGAACGCGAGCGTCGTGCCGGCGGCGATGCCGGGCAAACTCAACGGCAACAACACGCGCCAGAAGCGTTGCCATGCGCCAGCGCCGAGGCTCGCTGCCATCTCGTCGAGCTCGCGCGGGATCGCTTCGATCGACAAACGCACCGCGCGCACGAACAACGGAAACGCCATCACTGCCGCAGCGATCACCGCGCCTGTCCAGCGAAACGCGACGCTGATGCCGAACCAGTCTTCAAGCCGCTCGCCGATCGCGCCGTGGCGGCCGAACATCACGAGCAACACGTAGCCCGTCAGCACCGGCGGCAGCACCAACGGCAGGTGGATCAATGCGTCGAACAGGATCTTGCCGCGAAAATGCCAGCGCGCGAGCACGTAGGCAACGCCGACCGCGAACGGCAACGCGACGACAATCGCCAGGCTCGCGACCCGCACCGACAATGCGATCGCATCGGTTTCCTCGGCGGTGAACGCGATCATGCGCTGCGATGGCTGCGATCAGCGGCCGTCGACGAATCCGGCGCTGCGGAAAATCGCGACGGATTGCTTGCTGCGCAGGAATTCTAGGAATGCAGCCGCCGGTTTCGGATCGGCGGCAATCGTGCGCGCGGCTGGATACAGGATCTTCCCGTGGGTCTTTTCGGCGAACGTCGCTAGCACTTTCACCCTTGGTTCGGCGCGCGCATCGCTGAGATAGACGATGCCGAGCGGCGTGTCTCCGCGCGCAACGTATTCAAGCGCGGCTCGCACATTCTCGCCTTGCGCAAGATGCGCGGCCACGTCGTTCCACAACCCGAGTTTTTCTAGCGCCTGTTTCGCGTACTTGCCTGCCGGCACACTGGAAGTTTCCGCGACCGCGAGGCGGCCATTGCCGAGCGCCGCAAGCACCGCAGCGCGCTTGCCGGGATCGAGCGACTGCAACGGCGAGTTCGCCGGCGCGATCAACACCAGCGCGTTGCGCACCAGCACGAAGCGCGAAGCCGGCTCGACCAGCTTGCGATCCTGCAGGTAGTCCATCCATTCGTTGTCGGCGGAAATGAACACATCGGCCGGCGCGCCCTGTTGGATCTGCTTGGCAAGCGCCGAACTCGCGGCGTACGACACCACGACCTTGCCGTGGCCCCCTGCTTCCCAGGTTTGCTCGACCTTGTCGAGGCTCTCGCGCAGGCTCGCAGCGGCGAATACCGTCAGCGGACGATCGGTAGCGATCGCCGTCGTCGAACAGGCCAGTAAAAACAATCCGATGACGCATGGCTTGAATCGCATGAACCACTCCCCCGAGCGTGTAGCCCGAAGGATAGCGCAAGCGATTGGTTTTGCCATGACGACGCCCGCGTGCGCGACCGCAACCATGCGCTGCCACAACCGCCGCGCGCAACGCGATCACGTCGACGGTTCAATGAACACTACGACCCGATGAAACGCAGACTCAATGAATCAGTGGCTCACTGAATCCACGTCTCAATGAATCCACACCTTAATGAATCGAGGGATCCAGCCTGCGCAGCGCATCTGCTGTCGTGGTCGCTCCGGTGCGTTCGATGTCCTCGCGCGAGTACGAACGACCCGGCGCGCCTGCGCATTCGACCGCGCGTTCGTTGTGCTCGGTCTTGATCGCGCGCAAGTGCGAACCGGTCTCGCGCAGGCAGAACGCATCGGCCGATTTTTCCGCTGCGGTCTGTGCTGGCGTGACGGCCTCGACCTTGCCCTTCTCGTCGGTGGTGGTGACGCTGCCCGATTGCGCGAAGGCGCTGCCGATGCAAAGCGCGAACATTGCGGGGAACAGGATCTTGTTCATGGCTTTCTCCAAATCCGGCGATGGCGAACCGGCGATGGCGGCAGCCGCGATATGCGGCTCCTGGATTCCTTATACGCCGCGCCGAAGCGGCTGGCGCAGGGGCTAAACCGGACATTCATGCGGGCGTCAGTCCCGTGAAGAAGCGGCATGACGATACCTCGCCGTGCGCGCATCGCAGTTCGATTGCATCCAGGCTCACATCGCCGTTGCAAGGCGCTGGACGCAGGCCCGATAGCGTGCAGCGATGCGCTCGGAATCGACATGGCGGCCATCCTGCACCACGCAGCGCCCACCGACGAAGACTTCGCGCACGAGATTGCGGTTGCCGCTGAACAACCAGCTGTCGATCAGGTGCTCTGGCCCGCGCGCTGAGAGTTCTGGTGCGTTCTCGTCGAGCACGATCCAGTCCGCGCGCTGGCCTGGCGCGAGGTTGCCGATCGCGACGCCAGCGCTCGCCGCCGCGCTGCGTGCCGCATCGCGCAGCAGGGTTTCGCCGACCGATGGCACGCGCGCATCGGCGGCGACATTGCGGCTGCGGGTGACAAGGCGTTGTCCGTATTCGAGCCAGCGCAACTCCTCGACCGGCGACACCGAACTGTTCGAATCCGAACCGATGCCCCACGCACCGCCCGCGTCGAGGTACGCGCGCAGCGGAAACAAGCCATCGCCGAGATTCGCCTCGGTGGTTGGACACAAGGCGACGGTCGCGCCGCTCGTCGCGATGCCCCGCAGTTCGCCATCGTCCAGGTGCGTTGCGTGAACCAGCGTCCACGATGCATCCACGTCTGTGTGATCGAGCAACCAGCGCACCGGGCGCGCGCCGCGCAACGCGATGCATTCGTCTACTTCCGCAGCCTGTTCGGCGATATGAATGTGGATCGGCATGCGAACAGGCATCGCTGCAAAGAGCGCCGGGAGTGCGGCGAGAACCGCATTCATTGCATCCGGCGGCACCGCGCGCAAGCTGTGGAACGCCATGCCGATCCGCAACCGGGAGTCTTCTTCAGCGCGCAGGATTTGCAGCAATCGCAGGAACGCATCGACGCCGTGGCCGAAGCGCGCCTGCCGTTGCGACAACGCGCGCCCATCGAATCCGCCCTGCATGTAAAGGACCGGCAGCAAGGTCAGGCCGATGCCGGTCTCGCGCGCGGCAGCGATCAATGCGCGCGACATCGCGGCCGGATCGGCATACGGCTTGCCATCCGGCGCGTGGTGCAGATAGTGGAATTCGCAGACGTTTGTGTAGCCTGCCTGCAGCATCTCGGCATACAACTGCGACGCGATCGCGTGCAGGTCGTCGGGCGTGACGCATTGCGCGAACGCGTACATCGTTTCGCGCCAGCTCCAGAAATTATCTTGTTGGGAAGTGCGGCCAGGGACCGCCGCTTTTTGATCTTCGCGCCCAAGGATGAGCGCATCAGCTTGCATGCCGCGCCGTTCGGCCAATCCCGCCATCGCGCGCTGGAATGCGTGCGAATGCAGGTTCGCGATGCCCGGCAATGCCCAGCGCGCATCGCGCGTGTCGTCGTTCGGGGCGATGGATGCCGCAAACAAGCCATTCGCATCGCAGGCGAGTTGCGCATCGCTTGCCCAGCCATCGGGAAGCCACGCGTGCTCGGCTTGCAAACTCTTTCGGGTCGTTTCCATCGCGGCAGCGTAACGATTGATCGCACGCGCCGCCAGCACGTCTATCATGCGCGGATGAATCGCATCGTTTTGATCTGAGGCCGCAATGACGCCACGCTGGGATGCGCTATTGATTGACGCCCGCCTCGCCACGCTGGCCGGCGATGATGGCCATGGCTTGATCGAAACCGGCGCGGTCGGCTGGAAGGATGGCGCCATCACCTTCGTCGGGCCGATGGATACACTGCCCGGCGCGCCGGAATCTTTGGCCGACCGCGTCGATTCCGCGCACGGCGCGCTGGTCACGCCGGGGTTGATCGACTGCCACACGCACCTGGTGTTCGCCGGCGACCGTGCGCGCGAGTTCGAACTGCGCCTGCAAGGCGCGAGTTACGAGGACATCGCGAAAGCCGGCGGCGGAATCATTTCGTCCGTCCGCGCAACGCGTGCCGCGAGCGAGGACGAACTGCTCGCCGCATCGCTGCCGCGCGCACGCGCATTGCTGCGCGACGGCGTGACGACGCTGGAAATCAAGTCCGGTTACGGCCTCGATACCGCCACCGAAATGAAGATGCTGCGCGTCGCGCGGCGCATCGGCGTCGAACTCGGCATCGGCGTGCGCACGACATTCCTCGGTGCGCATGCGTTGTCGCCGGAATATGCCGGGCGCGCGGACGATTACATCGACTTCATCTGCGACACGATGCTGCCCGCAGTCGCCGCTGCGGGTCTTGCGGATGCGGTCGACGCGTTCTGCGAACGCATCGGTTTCTCGCTCGCGCAAACGCAACGCGTGTTCGACGCGGCGCGCGCGCACGGGCTTCCGGTCAAGCTGCATGCCGAGCAACTCAGCCATCTCGGCGGCGCGGCCCTGGCGGCCCGCCATCAGGCGTTGTCGGCGGATCATCTGGAATACATCACCGATGACGACGTGCGCGCGATGGCTGCATCCGGCACGGTCGCGGTGCTGTTGCCCGGCGCGTTCGTTTGCCTGCGCGAAACGAAACTTCCGCCGATCGACAGCCTGCGCGCGCACGGCGTTGCGATGGCCGTGGCGACCGATTGCAACCCGGGCACGTCGCCATTGTTGTCGCTGCGTCTCGCGATGGCATTGGCCTGCGCGCAATTCCGCTTGACGCCGGAGGAAGCGTTGCGTGGTGCGACCGTCAATGCCGCGCGTGCGCTTGGTTTGCATGATCGCGGCACGCTGCGAGTCGGTCAGCGCGCGGATCTGGTGTTGTGGGATGCGCGCGATCCCGCCGAGCTTTGCTACTGGCTCGGTGGAACACCGGCGCGTCGCGTGATCGTCGGTGGCACGGCCATCGAATAACCAGCAAATCGCTCATCGAGCTGCCACAAAAAACCCCGCACATGGCGGGGTTTTTTTAGTGGTCTTGCGCGAAGCTCAGTCTTTCTTCGCCGGCGCTTTCTTCACGACGGTCTTGGCTGGCGCCTTGGCGGCGGCCTTGGCAGGCGCTTTCGCAACCGTCTTGCCGGCCGGCTTCGCTGCGGCTTTCGGTGCCGCCTTGCTCGTGCCTTGCGGACGCGCGTTGCCGTAGCTGCCTGCGCTGCGCTTGCCCTTCGGGGTTTTCTTGTCGCCCTTGCCCATGTTCGTTCCTGATGCGTTGAAGTGGCACGTAGCCTAACACTGACGCGTCGCGAGCAACACTGATTGCGGGAAAGCTAGTGGTGGCATGCCGCGCCGTGTACGTGCGCGTGCGCAAGCCGCAAGTTCAGCAGGTGTGCAATCGCGATCAACGTGCCACCGCATGCCATCGCGACGGCATGGCCGATCAGGTTCTCGTGCAATGGTTCGATCAACACCGCCGACCATAGCAACGCGATGCCCGGCACCAGCATCAACAGCGCGCGACGCACGCGATGCTGGCGATAGCCGAGGATCAGGCTGGTCATCCCGAGCACGCTCGCGAACGCGATGAAGCCGATCTCGAAGACCGGACTCGCGAAGCCCGCACCGATCGCGGGCGCGATCGCCAGCACCAGCGGCAGCGCCGCGCAATGCACGGCGCACAGCATCGAACCGGTCGCGCCGAGGCGATCGAGCAGGGCTTTGCGTTTGAGCGGTGGCTGGAGGACGGCTGCCATTGCAACACTATAACATTCATTCGCGTCGGCCAGAACGCCCCGCTGCGACGCATTACGTGCTCGATTCAGGCAGCTTTCTTAGCGCAACTCGCGCACAGGCCGTGCACTTCCAGTGTCTGCGCCTGCGGGGTGAAGCCGAGGGCGCGCGCTTTCTCATCCAGCAGGTGGCTGATTTTCTCGTCTTCCATCTCGACCGCCGCATGGCAGGCGTCGCAGATCAGGAACGGCACCGTGTGCTGCACGCTCGGGTGGTGGCAGGCGACGAAGGCGTTGATCGATTCGAGCTTGTGGATGAAGCCGTTCTCGAGCAGGAAATCCAGCGCGCGATAGATCGTCGGTGGCGCGGACGCGGCTTTCGACTCGCTGATCTGCGCGAGCAGGTCGTAGGCTTTTACCGGCTTCTTCGAATCGGCGACCAGCCGCAGCACGTCGGCTCGCAACGGCGTCAGCCGCAGGCCGCGTTCGGTGCAGGCTTGCTCGACTTCGTGGACATAATCGTCGGCACCGTGGACGTGATGCTTGGGATCGGTGCAGGCGGCGGCGTGCTTGGCGCTCATGGTCGTTTAATCGTAGCAGGTCGCGTCGAAATCAAGACCCTCGCCCGGATCACGTTGCCGCAGCACGCCTCGCGATGCGCTCCAGCGCCGCATCGATGCGTTCCAGCGACGCATCGCGCCCCGCCAGATAGACGGTGTGTTCGATCGACGGCGACACCTGCGTGCCGGTGATCGCGACGCGCAGCGGCTGCGCGATCTTGCCGAGGCCCAGTCCCAACGCTTCGGCGGTGTGCGCGAGCGCGGCATGCACGCCTTCGGGCGACCACGTCGGCGCATCGGCGAGGCGTTCGCGCACCGACGCCAACGGCGCGACCGCGGCGTCGGTCAGGTGCTTGGCGACGGCAGCCTCGTCGTAATCGCGCAACGGCTCGAACCACACTTTCGCGCGCTCGGCCATTTCCTTGAGCGTGTGCACGCGATCGCGCAGTGCGACCACGACATCGACCGCGGCTGGCCCGCTCGCGACGTTGTAACCGGCATGGCGCAGATGCCAGTCGAGATGTTTCGCGACATCTTCGGGCGCGTCGTTCTTGAGGTATTGCTGGTTGAGCCAGCCGAGCTTGGTCATGTCCAGGCGCGAAGCCTTCGCGTTCACGTCTTTCAGGTCGAACAGCGCCCTCATCTCGGCGATCGAGAAGATTTCCTGGTCGCCATGCGACCAACCCAGTCGCGCCAGGTAATTCAGTAAGGCATGCGGCAGGTAGCCGGCCTCGCGGTACTGCATCACGTCGGCAGCGCCGGTGCGCTTGGACAGCTTTTCGCCGTCCTCGCCGAGGATCATCGGCAGGTGCGCGAAATTCGGCACCGTCGCGCCGAGCGCCTGGTAGATGTTGATCTGGCGCGGCGTGTTGTTGACGTGGTCGTCGCCGCGCACGACATCGGTGATCGCCATGTCGATGTCGTCGACGACGACCGCGAAGTTGTAGGTCGGAAATCCGTTGGAGCGGAAAATCACCAAGTCGTCGAGTTCGTTGTTGCTGATCTCGATGCGACCCTTGACCTTGTCGTCCCACGCGACGACGCCGTCGAGCGGATTCTTGAAGCGGATCACGCGATTCGGATCGTCGCGATAACCGGCGTTCTGCTCGCGATACGCGCCGTTGTAGCGCGGCTTCTCCTTCGCAGCCAACGCCGCCTCGCGCGCGGCTTCGAGCTCCTCGGCGGATTCGTAGGCGTAATAGGCGCTGCCGTCGGCGACCATGCGCTCGGCCACTTCGCGATAACGCGCAAGGCGCTGGGTCTGGTAGATCGGGCCCTCGTCGTAGTCCATGCCCAGCCATTCCATCGCCTGCAGGATGGCGTCGACCGCCTCCTGAAGATTGCGGGTCTGGTCGGTGTCCTCGATGCGCAGGATGAATTGCCCGCCGCGATGGCGCGCCTCCAGCCAGCAATACAACGCGGTGCGCGCACCGCCGATGTGCAGGTAGCCGGTCGGGCTGGGAGCGAAGCGGGTTCGGCAAGTCATGCGGGTGCGCCAGGGGAACGATTCGCGATTTTAACGCGATGCGCAGGCACCGCGCGTTTGGACGACCGTGCTCGCGGCACTACAATGGCGCAGCCTGTACGCAATATCGACCCCGGAGTATCTGCGATGCCCATCCGCCTGAGCCTGTTGCTCGCTGTCCTGTTGTTGCCGGCGCTCGCGAGTGCGCAGCCCACCGCGCCCAAGCCGACATCCCCGACGGCGGCCGACACCGGCGTACCCATCGCTCTGCAGGCTGGCCCGCGTGTCGACCTGCATACCAACATGGGCGAGATCGTGATCGAACTGTATCCGGACAAGGCGCCGAAGACGGTCGAGAATTTCCTGAACTACGCACGCGAAGGCTTCTACAACGGCACCATCTTCCATCGCGTGATCGACGACCTGCTGATCCAGGGCGGCGCCTACACCGTCGATTTGCAGAAGAAACCGACCCATCCTTCGATTCCCGACGAAGCCAACAACGGCCTGTCCAACCAGCGCGGCACCGTCGCCGCAGCGCGCGGCCGCGTGCCGACTTCGGCGACTTCGGAGTTCTTCATCAACCTCGTCGACAACCCGCGCTTCGACTACGTGTCCGAAGCCAACGCCACCACCGCCGGCTACGCCGTGTTCGGCAAGGTAGTGACGGGCATGGATATCGTCGACAAGATCCGCGCGGTGAAGACCCACCCGCAGGGCAAGTTCACCTCTGACGTGCCGGTCGCGCCGGTGGTGATCGATCGCGTCGAGATCCTGCCGCCCGTCGCGCAGTGAGTTGTTGTATCCGATGACGACCCTGTTTGTTTCCGACCTGCATCTCGACGCTGCGCGCCCGCATATCGTCGAACTCTTCCGCAATTTCCTGAAAGAAGCGGCGCGTGCCGATGCGCATGGATGCGCAAGTGTCGCGGGCGCAGGACGCGCAGGAGCGACCGATGCGCTGTACGTGCTTGGCGACCTGTTCGAATACTGGGTCGGCGACGACGATCCGCAACCGGTTGCAGTCGAAGTCGCGGATGGATTGTCGACGCTCGCGCGTTCGGGCGTGCCGGTATATTTCCTGCGCGGCAATCGCGATTTCCTGCTCGGCGCCGATTACGCCGCGCGCTGCGGCATGCGCATCCTGCCCGATCCCTGCGTTATCGATCTATACGGCCGTCCGACCCTGCTGATGCACGGCGACCTGATGTGCACCGACGACGCTGCATATCAGGAGTTTCGTCGGCAGAGTCGCGATCCCGCATGGCAGGAAGCAATGCTCACGCAACCGCTCGAAAGGCGCATCGCGCTCGCGCAACACGCGCGCGCCGCGAGCATTGCGCACCAGAAAGCCGTCAGGCCGCAGGACGATGACTCGATGGCGGCGAAAGAAGACATCACCGACGTGAGTCAATCGACGGTCGAAGCCACGTTCGCGCGCTACGGCATCGCGACGATGGTCCACGGCCACACCCATCGCCCCGCGATCCACCAGATGATCGTTGCCGACCAACCGCGCACGCGCATCGTGCTCGGCGATTGGTACGAACAGGGTTCGGTGCTGCGCGTCGACGCGGATGGCGCGAGCCTCGCGACGCTCTAGCGTGAAGACGGCGATTTCCCTGAAGCGCTTGCTGTCGGGCGTCGCCGTCATTGTCGTGCTGGCCTATGCGCTGCTGTGCGGGCTGCTTTACGCTTTGCAACGCACCGTGCTGTACCACCCGCGTCCGCTGCTGTTCGAGCCGGACGCGCAAGCTATCGCGATCCAGCGCGACAGCGGAATCCTGCACGGCTGGGTGGTGAATCCGGGCCAGCCAAACGCGGTCATTTACTTTGGCGGCAATGGCGAATCGGTCGAACGCGACGTCGATTTCTTTCGCGCAATGTTGCCGGATACGAGCGTGTATCTGGTTCCGTATCGCGGTTATGGACCGAATGCCGGCGAGCCTTCCGAAGCGGGCATCGAAGCCGACGCGCTCGCGGTTTACGACTTCGTGCATGCGCACAACGCGCATGTCGCGTTGATCGGACGCAGCCTGGGTTCCGGCGTTGCGACTTACGTGGCATCGCGGCGGCCGATCGAACGGCTCGTGCTCGTCACGCCTTACGACAGCATCCTCAACATCGCGCGCAGCCGCTACGGAATGTTCCCGGTGGCGTGGCTGCTGGAGGATCGCTACGAATCGTGGCGCAATGCGGATGCGATCAAGGTTCCCGTTCTCGTGTTGCTGGGCGAGGACGACGAGGTCA
>Ga0105240_10003406_pt1 | contig 24731 bp, 18 predicted proteins | sample KBSC54metaG_FD_80426 | JGI IMG/M metagenome (GOLD analysis project Ga0105240, IMG submission 80426) | Corn rhizosphere microbial communities from Kellogg Biological Station, Michigan, USA - KBS C5-4 metaG | ecosystem: Host-associated > Plants > Roots > Rhizosphere > Soil | place: Michigan, USA...
ACGCAATCCCTTTACGGCCTCGCGGCTGATGGTGGTGTTCGTCGCGACGACGCCGTCCATGTGGTGGCGCGTCAACGCCGCCGCGATCGTTTCGATTTGCCCCCGCTCGAGATCCGGTGCGATCTTGACGAAGACCGGCACGCGGCGGCCATGTTGATCGGCGAGTTGCTTGCGTTTCGCGTTCAGCGTGCCGAGCAAGTCATCCAGCGCCTGGTCGCTTTGCAGCGAGCGCAGGTTGCTGGTGTTCGGGCTGGAGATATTGACGGTGACGTAGTCAGCGTGGGGATACACGCCTTCCAGGCAGGCCAGGTAATCGTCGGCCGCACGCTCGATGGGTGTGGTGGCGTTCTTGCCGATGTTCAAGCCAAGGATTCGGCTCTTGCCGCGGAACGAGGAGCGCCTGACGTTGGCGACGAACGCTTCCAGTCCGTCGTTATTGAAACCGAGCCGGTTGATCAGCGCGCCGGCTTGCGGCAGGCGGAACATGCGCGGCTTCGGGTTGCCCGGCTGGGCCTTCGGCGTGACGGTGCCGACTTCGACGAAACCGAATCCCAGCGCGCCCAAGCCGTCGATGCAGCGCGCATTCTTGTCCAGGCCCGCGGCGAGGCCCACGCGATTCGGAAACGTGAGCCCGGCCAGCTCGATAGCGTCATACACCATCGGATTGCCGTAGGCCCATCCCAGCGGCATGCGCTGCGCGCGGGCGAGCGATTGCATCGTCAATTCATGCGCGGTTTCCGGATCCAGGCCGAACAGGAAAGGGCGAGCCAGCGAGTAGGGCAGCAACGACATGGATAATTCGAAGATCCGGATTGTTTGCCAAGGATTGTCGCGTGACCCAGGATGAACTCAAAACGCTGGTCGGCCAGGCCGCATTGCAATACGTGGTGCCGGGCGAAATCGTCGGCGTCGGCACCGGCTCCACGGTGAACAAGTTCATCGATGCGCTGGGGTCCATGAAAGATCGGATCAAGGGCGCTGTCTCGAGCTCCAACGCTTCGTCGGAACGACTGCAAGCCCTGGGCATCCGGGTTTTCGATGCGAATGACGTCGGTGACCTGGCGGTCTACATCGATGGCGCCGATGAAATCGACGGCCGCGGCTTCATGATCAAGGGCGGCGGCGCGGCGCTCACGCGCGAAAAGATCGTCGCTGCGCAGTCGCGGCGGTTCGTGTGCATCGCCGATGAATCCAAGCGGGTCGAGGTGCTTGGAAATTTTCCGGTTCCGGTGGAAGTGATTCCCATGGCCGCGCAGCGGCTGGTGCGGCAGTTCGCGGCAATGGGCGCGGCGGCGCGCCTGCGGCTGAAGGACGGCAACGCAGTCGTCACGGACAATGGACAGCAGCTTCTCGACGTGACCGGCCTTCGCATCTCCGATCCGCTGCGCTTCGAGAGCGAGGTGAACCAGTGGCCCGGCGTTGTCACGGTGGGCGTGTTCGCGCACCAGAAAGCCGCCGTGTGCCTGCTCGGCACCCCGGATGGCGTGAAGACCCTGGAGTTCTGACTAGAAGCGGATGCCGCTCGGGTTGTCGGCTGGAGCTTCGAGCGGCGCCGCCGGCGTGGCGCCGCGCTCGCCGTCGGCCGGCGTGCGTTGAGCGGACTGCGGTTGCGTCGGTTTCAAGGGTTCCTGGGCCGCTACCAGCGGGGTGGGCGCTGCTTGCGTGTAGCTGGGCGGAAGCTGCGATGTCTTCGGATAGCCCGCCGCATCGAGGAACTGCACCCATTCCACTTCTGAATAGCCACGTATCGGCTGCCCACCCACGGTGAGGAAAGGCAGGGCCGCGGCGCCCGCCAGGCGCTTGAGTGCTTCGATGTCCTCGTTGCTCGTGACGGTCTTCTCGGTGAAGGGAATCCCCCGGGTTGTCAGCAGTTCCCGGCCACTGATGCAGGGCCCGCAACCGGGGCCCGTGTAGAAGGTCACGGGATACTTGCTTGCTGCCTGCCTCACTTCGAAAGGCAGCCCGGCCATGGCCTCGCCAGGCAACTGCACCGTGCGACCTGTCGTGGTCTTCAGGTTGGGATCCAGCGGCGGCTTGTCAGAAAAAGTAATTCGGCCATCCGGGCCGGTGAAGCGATAAATCTGTTGCGCATTCGCATCGTTGCGGCTCAATCCCGCTGCCGCGAGGACGCCCACCAGGGCAAGGGCAAGCAAGGGGCGGGCAAGAAACATGAATGTCGACTCCGGCGGTTGCACGTGGTTTTCAGGCCATCCCTTGATGGCGCAGCAGGGCGTCCAGAGAGGGTTCGCGGCCGCGGAAGGCCTTGAATGACTCTATCGCCGGCCGGCTGCCACCAGCCTCCAGGATGGCTTCGCGGTATTTTCTCCCGGTTTCGACGCTGGGCAAACCCTCTTTTCCGCTGGTCTCCTCGAACGCGGCGTAGGCGTCGGCACTCAAGACCTCCGCCCACTTGTAGCTGTAATAGCCCGCCGCGTACCCGCCGGCAAAAATGTGACTGAACGTATGCGCCGTGCGGCTGAAAGCGGGCGGCTGGATCACGGCGACCTCCTGCCGCACCTGCGCCAGCAAGGGCATGAAATCTTTCGCCGGGTCGTGCTCGGTGTGCAGCAACATGTCGAACAGCGCGAATTCGATCTGGCGCAGCGTCGAAAGGCCGCTCTGGAAATTGCGCGCGGCCAACATCTTGTCGAACAGCTCGCGCGGCAACGGCGCGCCGGTGTCCACATGCGCGGTCATGTGGCGCAACACGCTCCACTCCCAGCAGAAGTTCTCCATGAACTGGCTGGGCAGCTCCACCGCGTCCCACTCGACGCCGCTGATGCCCGAAACATCGCGCTCGTTCACGCGCGTGAGCATGTGGTGCAGTCCGTGGCCGAATTCATGGAACAGCGTCGTCACGTCGTCGTGTGTCAGCAGCGGCGGCTTGCCTTCCACGCCGTCGGCGAAATTGCACACCAGGTGCGCCACCGGTGTTTGCAGCTGCCCGGTGTCGGGACGCAGCCAGCGCGCGCGCACATCGTCCATCCAGGCGCCGCCGCGTTTGCCGGCCCGCGCCGACGGATCCAGGTAGAACTGGCCGACCAGCTCGGTCGATACGCGCTCGCCCTCGCGGCGCTCGCGCTCGATGCGGTAGAACTCGACGCTGGGATTCCACACCGGCGCCACGTCGCGCCGGATCGACACTTCGAACAAGGTCTCGACGATCTTGAACAGCCCGGCGAGCACTTTGGGCGCGGTGAAGTACTGCTTGACTTCCTGCTCGCTGAACGAATAGCGCTCTTCCTTGAGCTTCTCGCCGATGTACGACCAGTCCCAGGGCTGCGGGTCGGCGATTCCCAATTTGCCGGCCGCGAACTCGCGCATGTCGGCCACGTCGCGCTCGCCGTAAGGCCGCGCCTTCGCCGACAGCTCGCGCAGGAACCCGATCACCTGTTGCGGCGAGTTGGCCATCTTGGGCACGAGGGACATCTCGCCGAAGTTGCCAAAGCCCAGGAGTTGCGCTTCTTCCCGGCGCAGCGCGAGGATCTCGCCGATCAGCGCGGTGTTGTCGAATTTGGGGTCACCCTGGTCGCTCGCGCGCGTGACGTAGGCGCGGTAGATGCGTTCGCGCAGCGCGCTGCTATGGGCGAACTGCATGACCGGAAGATAGCTGGGCATCTTCAGCGTCAGCTTGTAGCCGTCCTTGCCGTCCGCTTGCGCGGCGGCCCGCGCGGCCTGGATCACGTCCTCAGGCACGCCCGCGAGTTCATCGGCGGACGCGTAATACGAGAACGCATCGGTCGCATCGAGCGCGTTCTCGCTGAACTTCTGGGCCAGCTCGGCCTGACGCTCCTGGATCGCGGCGAAGCGTTCGCGCGCGGCGCCCGTGAGTTCGGCGCCGCCCAGGACGAAATTGCGGATCGCGTTCTTGTGCGCCTGCCGCTGTTCCGGATTGAGCGTGGACACGTCGATGGCCTTGTACTTCGCGTAGAGGCGCTCGTCGGAACCGAGCCGGGTCCAGAACTCGGTGACCTTGGGCAAGACCTCGTTGTAGGCGGCGCGCAGTTCCGGCGTATCGGCCACGCCGTTCAGGTGGCTGACCACGCCCCAGGCGCGTCCGAGTTTTTCGGTCGTCGTGTCCAGCACCTTGGAGATATCGTTCCAGCGCGCCGGGAACTCCGGCTGCGTGACGGTTTGCAGCGCCGTCTCGGCCTCGCCAAGCAAGGCGTCGATCGCAGGCGCAACGTGCTCCGGGCGGACTTGGTCGAACAGGGGAAGGTCGGAGAAATCGAGCAGGGGATTCATGCCACCATTCTGCTTCAGCCCGGCCGGCGCGATGGCGCCGGTGTCGAGCAACCGCGCAAAGCGCATGTCTTTGCCTGCACTCCAATCGACGCATGCGTGTGCAGCACATCAGTGGCGTTCAGCTCGGCCGCGGTGTGAGCGCCGCGTCGAAGATCGTTACTCCAGTCGTGCCTGCCCGTCGCACCATCTTGCCTTCGTTTGCACACTCCGGATTCAACCTGCCCCGTGGAGAACACGATGAACAGATTCACCGCTCGCGCGATCGTTCCAATGCTCCTGGCGATCAGCTCATTGGTTTTCGCCGGCCGCAGCGCCTACGCGCAAGCTTCGGTCCAGGCCGTCGAGCCGGTGCGCGATTTCGTGACGCTTCCGGACGGCGTGCGTTTTCCAGAAGGGATCACCGCCAATCCCGCCACGGGTGACATCTATGTGGGCACCTTCGATTCCGGTCCCAATCACAACATGCTGTTGCGCTTCAATCGCCAGGGCCAATTGCTGGCGCAGCGCGACTTCGGCGGGACGCCACTACTGGGTCTCGCATTCGACGCAGCCACCGGCAAGGTATACATCTGCAATTTCGGCGCGGGAAAGATCCAGCGCATCGCGGCATCATTCGACAGCGGCACCCCCATTGAAGATGTCGGCAGCCTGCCGCACATCGGCGCACCGGCTGCGCGCACCCAAACCAATCCCGACGGCAGCACCGTCACCATCACGTTCGGATCGAACTCCGTCGCGGCGCCCAATGGGCTGGTGTTCGACGGCAGCGGCAACCTGTACGTGTCGGACTCGTTCCAGGGCGCCGTGTTCCGGATCGACAATCCCGCGGCATGCGCGCCCACCTGCGCGATGACCACCGTTTCGCACGATCCGCTGCTCGCGACGGCGGGCTTCCCGCCCTTCGGCGCCAACGGGCTGGCGCTGAGCGGCGACCAATCCACGCTGTTCGTCGCCAATACCGGCGACGACCGTGTGCTGAAGCTCGCGATCTCGTCAGGTGCCGTGAGCGTGTTCACCGAGAGCATCAATGGCGCCGATGGACTGGCGGTCGATGGCAGCGGTCGGCTCTGGGTTGCGGCGAACCAGAACGACGAGCTGGTGCAGCTGAACGCCAATGGCCGCGTGGTTCAGCGCGTGGGCGGTTTCGGCGGAATCGGCAAGGACGGGGCGCCCCTGGGCTTGTTGTTCCCGGCGAGCATCGTCGTCGTGGGACAGGACATGTTCGTGACGAACGCGGCGTTGGCGCTGACCCCGGCCGTTGGAGACGAGCCGGAGGAAGACGTGACCCGCTACACCATCTCGCGGGTCAGGGTGCCCGTGCGCTAGGAGCGAGCCGCTCTTTCCGCGGCGGTCAGCGTATTGACCAGCAGCATGGCCCGCGTCATCGGGCCGACTCCGCCCGGGACGGGTGTGATCCACCCGGCTACCTCGCGCACACCATTGAAATCGACGTCACCGCAGAGCTTGCCCTGGTCATCGCGGTTCATGCCGACGTCGATGACCACGGCGCCGGGCTTGACCATGTCGGCCGTCAGCACGTTGCGCTTGCCCACGGCAGCCACGATCACGTCGGCGCGCGAAGTGTGCGACTGGAGATCGGCGGTCGCGCTGTGGCAGATCGTGACCGTGGCGCTTTGCTGCAGCAGCATCAGCGCCATCGGCTTGCCGACGATGTTGCTGCGGCCGATCACCACGGCGTTCTTGCCACGCAGGGGATAGCCGATCGATTCGATCATCTTCATGCAGCCGAACGGCGTGCAGGGCCAGAAGCCCGGCTGGCCGACCATCAGTGCGCCCGCATTCGCGACGTGAAATCCGTCCACGTCCTTGGCCGGCGAGATTGCCGTGATCACCTTCTGCGTGTCCATGTGCCTGGGCAGCGGCAGCTGCACCAGGATGCCATGCACCGACGCATCGCCATTGAGCGCATCGATGCGCGCGAGCAGATCGGATTCGGGCATCGTGGGCGGGAAGCGCTCCAGGGTCGCGTCCAGGCCGGTTTCCGTACTGTCGCTGACCTTGTGCCGGGTGTACACGGCGCTGGCGGGATCGTCGCCGACCATGATGATGGCGAGCTTGGGAACGATGCCTTGGGCCCTGAGTGCCTGCGTGCGGCCCGCGACCTGCGTGCGGATTTGTTTGGCAAGGGCGTTGCCGTCGATCAGCTGGGCGGTCATCTCAATGAAGATTGCGCGTACGGCTCGGCCGGCGCGAGGGATCCGTTTCTCGTCACGCCTTCGGTGCGTTCTGCCCCAGGGCGATCTTCAACAAATCGGCAACCGTGTTGGCGTTGAGCTTTTCCATGATGTTGGCGCGATGCGCTTCCACCGTCTTGATGCTGATGCCCAGGTCATCGGCGATCTGCTTGTTCAGGCGGCCGGCGACGATGCGCTCCAGCACCTGCGCCTCGCGCGAAGTGAGCTTGGCGAGCAGCGCGTCCCGGCTGGCTGCGCTCTGGTATTCGGCGAAAGCGCCCTTGGCGTGTTCGAGCATGCGCTCGACCAGCGACACGAGTTCGTCTTCCTTGAACGGCTTCTGGATGAAATCCATCGCGCCCTTCTTCATGGTGTTGACGGCCATCGGCACGTCGCCGTGCCCCGTGATGAACACCACGGGCAGCGGCGACTTGCGCTCCACCAGGCGGTCCTGCAGTTCGAGGCCGGTCATGCCGCCCATGCGGATGTCGACGATCAGGCAGGCGACTTCGCGCGGGTCGTAGCGGGACAGGAAGGACTCCGCCGAATCGAAGCAGCGCACGCGGTAGTCCTTGCCCTCCAGCAGCCACTGCAAGGAATCGCGCACCGCCTCGTCGTCGTCGACGACGTAGACCGTGCCCTTCTTGGGAATCAAACTCATGCGGTTACTCCAGCGTCCTTGCCAGCTATTGAATTCGTAGCGCCGGAGACAGGAATCCAGAAGGAGAAACGGCAGCCGGCGACGTCGGCGCCATTGTAGATGTTCTCCGCATGCATCCGGCCCCGGTGCGATTCGACGATCGTGCGGCAAAGATTCAGGCCAATGCCCATGCCTTCCACCTTGGTGGAAAAGAACGCCTCGTACAGGCGCTCCATCACCTCGGGCGCGAGGCCCTGGCCCGAGTCGATGACCGAAAACTCGACCACGGCCAGTTCGTTTTCCTGTTTGGGGATCACGCGCAGTTCAACGCTGCGCCGCGCCGAGGGGCGCCGCGCATGTTCGATCGATTCGGCCGCGTTCTTCAGCAGGTTCACCAGCACCTGTTCGATCAGGATGGGATCCACCATCAGCTTGGGCAGCCGTGCCGCGACGTAGTGCGACAGTCGAACGTTGCGCCGGCGAAGCTCGATTTCCGCGAGTTCGACAGCCTCGTTGACCATCAGCGTGACGTCCGACAGCGACCGGTTCGGCTCGCTGCGTTTCACGAAAGAGCGGATGCGCTGGATGATCTGGCCCGCGCGTTGCGCCTGGCGCGCCGTCTTGTCCAGGGCCGCGAGCAAATCGTCCTCGCTGATCTGCTTGCCGCGGATCCGCGAGACCAGGCCATTGCAGTAGTTGTTGATGGCGGTCAGCGGTTGATTCAGTTCGTGCGCGACGCTGGACGCCATCTCGCCCATGGTGATCAGGCGGCTGGCCGATTGCGCGCGCTCGGCCTGTGCGGCGGACTGCTCTTCCGCGTGCCGGCGCGGCGTGATGTCGGTGGCGATCACCATCTGCGCCAGCCGGCCATCCACCCAATTGAGGTAGCGCGAACGCACTTCCAGCCACTTGCCCAATTCCGGCACGAAGATCTCGGCGTTCTCCGACTGCGCGGTGGTCAGCGGCCCGGTCGGCAGGCCGACCATCGAATCGACGTGGTCCAGTGCCTCGTCGTTGCGCGGGTGCTCGGGCACGCCGGCCTGCGCCACCATCTGCAAGTGGCCGGCGGTGTGCACGCCGAACCACAACCGATAGAGCTTGTTGGCGAACAGCAATTCCTCGCTGCCCAGCGGCGCCACCGACACCGATGCGTCCAGCGCTTCCAGCACGGTGGTGAAGCGCTCATAGGAAGCCGAGAGCTGCTCGCGGATCCGGTTCGGCTCGGTGATGTCGGTCATCGACGTCATCCAGCCGGTCTGGTGTCCTTTCGCGTCGATCAGCGGGGACACGTACAGCCGCGCGTCGAACAGCTCGCCGTTTTTGCGCTTGACCCGCACCTGCGAGCCGCTGGGCGTGCTGCGGCCGTGCAGCTCGTCGTCCAGGCGCGCGTTCAGCTGTTCGCGGTCGGTGTCGGGCCAGTAGGGGAAGGGCGGTGTGCGGCCGACCAGTTCCGCTTCGCTCCACCCGGTCATCTGGCAGAACGCGGCATTGACGTAAGTGATGCGGCCTTGCATGTCGAGCGCGCGCATGCCGGTGAGCATCGAGTTTTCCATCGCACGCCGGAAATTGGTTTCGGCAACGAGCGCCTGCTGCGCCTGCACCCGCCGACGGGTATGACGCCAGTTCCCGATCAGCATCCAGGCCGTCATGGCGCTCAAGGCGCTCACCAGCCAGAACAAGCCGCTGCCGATCACGCCCAGCGACGTGCGATAAGCCTGCGCCCGGATGATCAGCCCATTGCCCACCGGCGAAACGGGCACTTCGTATTCATTGGGCTGCGCGGCCCAGGGCAGCAGCTGCGTGGCGGGGTCGCGCGGCGGCACCTGGGTGCCCGCCAGCAGGCGGTTCTTGCCATCGAGCAAGGCGACCGCATATTTGGCGGTCACTTCGGCGGGCACCGCATAGCGCAGCAGACCGTCGATCGAATACTCGCCGAGAATCACTCCGCCGAAGCGCCCTTGCTCGGCCAGCGGAATATGCAATTGCAGGAGCCCGGTGCTGTCGGTGCCGGCGGCGGGCTGCGAGTAGACGGGCTGCTGCAAATCGCGCGCAAGGCTGTATGTGCTTTCGGTTTCGCCGGGCCGCAGCACCGTGCCGGCTTCGCGCAGATAGTTGTTGGCCAGGCTCGGCGCGGCGTAGCTGGCCTTGATGCGCCGGCGGTCGTCGATCCAGGTGAGCGCCTGCAACTCCGGGTATTGCGCGACCATCGATTCCGCGCGGCCCATGAATTCCTCCGGGTCCACCTCCTTGTTGGAGATGTCGCGCGCGATGCGCATGATCTGTTCCTGCCGCTCCAGCAGGCGCAGGCGCACGCGCTGCTGTGCGTACTCCACGTCTCGCCGCACCGCTTCCTGCTCGCGGTCAATCTCCTCGAGCCGCAGGTACCAGAAAGCGAAAATGATCGCTGCCAGGAACAGCAGCACGGCCGCCAGCGGCGCCAGCATGGCGAAGCGGTCCTGGTGCACGGGCGACTGGCGTCGCCACCACCGGCGCCACCAAGAGGCCGACGTCGCCGCGTCGTGCGCTTCAGGGGCGGTAACGTGGTCTTGCATGAAGCTCCAAGTGTAGGCGCTGCCTCTTGGAAACTTCGGCTGCCGCCGGTGCGACTCTTCGGGCAATGCGGGCTTGTGGCTTCTTCCATCGAGACGAAAACCATATAGTGAAATCACATAGCACCATTTGAAATGAAACATAATCTGTGCGACACTCGCGGCACGGCGCGCAGGCGGCGTACTAAATTACATGGCGGCAGCGATGCCGCGTCGCATAAGCAACCCAGAGCTCAGGAGACACACCATGTCAGCACAGCCCGATAACCTGTTCGGTTCGGCCGCCAACGACGCGGACGCGCAAGAAACCCGTGAGTGGATCGACGCGCTTTCGGCTGTGATCGAGTCGGAGGGCCGCGACCGCGGCCACTTCCTGCTGGAGCAATTGCTCGAGCAGGCGCGGCAGGAAGGCATCGACCTGCCGTTCTCCGCCACCACCGGCTACGTCAACACGATCGAGCCTGCCGACGAGGAGCGCTGCCCGGGCGACTTGGAGATCGAGGAGCGCTTGCGCGCCTACATGCGCTGGAACGCGATGGCGATGGTGGTCAAAGCCAACCGGCTGCATCCCGCCGACGGCGGGGACCTGGGCGGGCACATCAGTTCGTTCGCGTCGGTCGCCACCATGTTCGGCGCCGGATTCAACCATTTCTGGCACGCCGAAAGTGAGAACCACGGCGGCGATTGCCTGTACATCCAGGGTCACAGTTCGCCCGGCATCTACGCCCGCGCATTCATGGAGGGGCGCATCAGTGAACAGCAGCTGATGAACTTCCGCCAGGAAGTCGAGGGCCAAGGGCTGTCCAGTTATCCGCACCCCAAGCTGATGCCCAACTTCTGGCAGTTCCCCACCGTGTCGATGGGGCTGGGGCCGTTGATGGGCATCTACCAGGCGCGATTCCTGAAGTACCTGCACGCGCGCGGCATCGCCAATACCGAGAACCGCAAGGTGTGGGTGTTCTGCGGCGACGGTGAAATGGACGAAGTGGAAAGCCTGGGCGCGATCGGTGTGGCGGCGCGCGAGAAGCTGGACAACCTGATCTTCGTCGTCAACTGCAACCTCCAGCGCCTGGACGGCCCGGTGCGCGGCAACGGCAAGATCATCCAGGAGCTCGAAGGCGAATTCCGGGGCGCCGGCTGGAACGTGATCAAGCTGATCTGGGGCAGCTACTGGGATCCGCTGCTCGCGCGCGACAAGGACGGCGTGCTGCGCAAGATCATGATGGACGTGGTCGACGGCGACTACCAGGCCATGAAGGCCAACGACGGCGCCTTCGTGCGCAAGAACTTCTTCGGCCGGCATCCGAAAGCGCTGGAGATGGTCGCGAAGATGAGCGACCAGGACATCTGGCGTCTGCAGCGCGGCGGCCACGATCCGCAGAAGGTGTATGCGGCCTATCACCGCGCCGTCAATCACAAGGGGCAGCCGAGCGTGCTGCTGGTCAAGACCGTCAAGGGCTTCGGCATGGGCAAGGCCGGCGAAGGACGCAACATCGCCCACCAGGCCAAGAAGCTCGGGGAGGACGACGTGCGGGCGTTTCGCGACCGTTTCAACATCCCGATTCCCGATGAGAAGCTGGCCGAGGTGCCGTTCTACAAACCGGAGGAGCACACCCCGGAGATGAAATACCTGCACGCGCGCCGCGAAGCGCTGGGCGGCTACTTGCCCAAGCGGCGCATGAAGGCGGACGAGCAGCTGAAGGTGCCGCCGCTGGATGCGTTCAAGGCAGTGCTCGACCCCACGGCCGAAGGCCGCGAGATCAGCACGACGCAAGCCTACGTGCGCTTCCTGAGCACCTTGCTGCGCGACAAGGAACTCGGTCCGCGCGCGGTGCCCATCCTGGTAGACGAAGCGCGCACCTTCGGCATGGAAGGGCTGTTCCGCCAGATCGGCATCTACAACCCGGAAGGCCAGCTGTACACGCCCCAGGACAAGGACCAGGTCTCCTATTACAAGGAAGACAAGGCCGGGCAGATCCTGCAGGAAGGCATCAATGAAGCCGGCGGCATGGCCAGCTGGATCGCGGCGGCCACGTCGTACAGCACCAGCAATCGCATCATGGTGCCGTTCTACATCTACTACTCGATGTTCGGCATCCAGCGCGTGGGTGACCTGTGGTGGGCCGCGGGAGACATGCAAGCGCGCGGCTTCGTGCTGGGCGGAACATCCGGCCGCACGACGCTCAACGGTGAGGGCCTGCAGCACGAGGACGGACATAGCCATCTGTTCGCCAGCGCCATACCCAACTGCGTGAGCTACGACCCGACCTTCGCGCATGAGGTCGGCGTGATCATGCACAACGGCTTGAAGCGCATGGTGGAGAAGCAGGACAACGTCTTCTACTACATCACGCTGCTGAACGAAAACTACCCTATGCCGGGCCTGCAATCCGGCACGGAGGAGCAAATCGTCAAGGGCATGTACCTGTGCAAGGAAGGCCCGAACGGGCTACCGAAGGGCCCCTCCGGGGCCGCGCCGCGCGTGCAGCTGCTCGGCTCAGGGACCATCCTGCGCGAGGCGATCGCCGCCCAGGAACTGCTGGAAAAGGAGTGGGGCGTTGCCGCGAACGTGTGGAGCTGCCCCAGCTTCAACGAGCTCGCGCGCGACGGCCAGGATGCAGAGCGCTACAACCTGCTGCATCCCACCGAGAAAGCGCGTGTTTCGTTCGTCGCGCAACAGCTCGAAAAGCACAGCGGACCGGTGGTGGCGTCCACCGATTACGTCAAGGCCTATGCCGAGCAGATCCGTGCCTTCATTCCCAAGGGGCGCAGCTACAAGGTGCTGGGCACCGACGGCTTCGGGCGCAGCGATTTCCGCAGCAAGCTGCGCGAGCATTTCGAAGTGAACCGCCATTACATCGTGGTTGCCGCGCTGAAAGCGCTGAGCGAAGAAGGCACGGTGCCGGCGGCGAAGGTCGCCGAGGCCATCAAGAAGTACGCCATCAAGACCGACAAGATCAATCCGCTGTACGCTTGACGCGATACGGTGACCGGAGAACAACAATATGGCATCGATCGAAGTGAAGGTCCCCGACATCGGGGACTTCGATGAGGTTTCGGTCATCGAAGTGCTGGTCAAGCCCGGCGACACCGTGAAAGCGGAGCAGTCGCTGGTGACGGTGGAATCGGACAAGGCGTCGATGGAGATTCCTTCGTCATCGGCGGGCGTGGTGAAAGAGGTCCGCGTCAAGTTGGGCGACAAGGTGAAAGAGGGTTCCAGCCTCGTCGTGCTGGAAGGTGCTGACGCAGCATCTGCTGCAGCTGCGACGGCAGCGCAGCCCAAGGCGAGTGCGCCCGTGGCTGGCGCAAAGCAAGAGGCTGCACCTGCGCCGCCCCAGCCCTCGGCCCCCGCGGCCGGAACCAAACCCATCGAAGTCCGGGTCCCGGACATTGGCGACTTCAAGGATGTGGCCGTCATCGAGCTGCTGGTCAAGCCGGGCGATGCCGTGACCATCGAGCAGTCGCTGATCACCGTGGAATCGGACAAGGCGTCGATGGAGATTCCTTCATCCGCCGCGGGCGTCGTGAAGGAACTCAAGGTCAAGCTTGGCGACAAAGTGAACGTCGGCGATTTGATCGCGGTGGTGGAGGGATCGGCTGGATCGACTGCCGCTGCGCAGGCCGCCCCAGCGGCAACTGCCCCTGCGCCTTCGCCGAGCGGGCGGCCCCAGGCTGCCCCGCCCGCTTCGACGGATCGAACCCTGCCCACGGCTGCACTGCCGCCCCATGAGCCTGCCACTGCGACAGGTCATCTGCCGCATGCCTCTCCCTCCGTGCGCAAGTTCGCGCGCGAGCTCGGCGTGCCGCTCGCGGAAGTGAAGGGGACGGGCCCCAAGGGACGCATCACGGTGGAGGACGTTCAGTCGTTCACGCGAGGCGTGATGAAAGGCGAGGCCGGCACCAAAGCGGCTGCGGGCGCAAGCGGCGGCGGTGGCGCGGCGCTGGGACTGCTGCCGTGGCCGAAGGTGGACTTCGCGAAGTTCGGCGCCATCGAGCGCCGGGACCTGGGCCGAATCAAGAAGATCAGCGGGGCCAACCTGCATCGCAACTGGGTGATGATCCCGCACGTCACCAATCACGACGATGCCGACATCACCGACCTGGAGGCCTTCCGCCTTCAGCTCAACAAGGAAAACGAAAAGGCCGGGATCAAGGTCACCATGCTGGCCTTCCTCATCAAGGCCTGCGTCGCGGCACTCAAGAAGTTTCCGGATTTCAACTCGTCGCTCGATGGCGAGCAGCTCGTTCTCAAGCAGTACTACAACATCGCGTTCGCCGCGGACACTCCGAACGGCCTGGTGGTGCCGGTGATCAAGGATGCCGACAAGAAGGGAATCCTGCAGATCAGCCAGGAGATGGCTGAGTTGGCGAAAAAAGCACGCGAAGGCAAGCTCGCGCCGGGCGACATGTCGGGCGGAACATTCACCATCTCATCTTTGGGCGGGATCGGCGGGCGCTATTTCACGCCGATCATCAACGCGCCGGAGGTGGCGATCCTGGGCGTGTGCAAGAGCCAGATGGAGCCGGTCTGGGATGGCAAGCAGTTCCAGCCGCGCTTGATGCTGCCGCTGTCGCTCGCCTGGGATCATCGCGTGGTCGATGGCGCATCGGCGGCTCGCTTCAATGCCTATCTCGGCGCTATATTGGCGGACTTCCGCCGCACGATGCTGTGAAGAGCGCGCCGTGCTCTGCCGTGCGGCGATTTCCTGAGTGACAAGAAAAACATGACAACTGTTGTGGTGGTGAAAAAGGCCGGGCAGATCGCGATCGCCGCGGACACGCTGGTGACCTTCGGCGACACACGGCTGGCCAATCGGTACGAGGACAACACCAAGGTCTTCAAGATCGATACCGACGCGGGGCCCAGCTACGTCGGCATGGCCGGCACAGTCGCGCATTTTCCGGTGCTGCGCAAGGCCATCGGCTCGATGCCGCGCGAGATCCTCAAATTGAACAGCAAGGACGAAGTGTTCGACACCTTCACCAAGCTGCATCCTTATTTGAAGGAAAACTTCTTCCTGCAGACCAAGGAGGAAGACAGCGACCCGTACGAATCCAGCCAGTTCAGCGTCGTGATCGCGAACGCCAGCGGCATCTATGGGTTGTACAGCTATCGCGAGGTGTTCGAATTCAAGGAGTTCTGGGGCATCGGCTCGGGCCGCAGTTTCGCGCTCGGAGCCATGTACGCGCTCTACGGCAAAGCCAAGACGGCACGCGAGGTGGCCGAAGCCGGCATTGCCGCCGGCTGCGAGTTCGACCGCAACTCGGCCGCGCCCGCCGATGTGTTCACGCTGAAGATGAAAGACGCCAAATAAATGAAAGACCCGCAATGGCCTTGATCGAAGTGAAGGTGCCGGACATCGGCGATTTCAAGGATGTCGCGGTCATCGAATTGCTGGTGAAGCCCGGCGATACGATCAAGGCCGAGCAGTCGCTGGTCACCGTCGAGAGCGACAAGGCATCGATGGAGATCCCTTCGAGCCATGCCGGCGTGGTGAAGGAATTGAAAGTCAAGCTGGGGGACAAAGTCAGTGAAGGCAGCGCGCTGCTGACACTCGATGCAGAGGCCGCTGCAAGCCCATCACCCCAAGCCCCTGCGCGGCCGGCACAGGGAGCAACTTCGCCTGTTGCGAGCGGGCCCGCTCCGGCCGGAAAGGGCTCGGGTGAGAGTTCTCCCGCGTCAAGCTACTCCGGCGGCGCAGACCTCGAATGCGACATGGTCGTGCTCGGCTCGGGGCCAGGCGGCTACTCCGCCGCGTTCCGCGCGGCCGATCTCGGCATGAAGGTGGTGCTGGTCGAGCGTTACGCCACGCTGGGCGGCGTGTGCCTGAACGTCGGCTGTATTCCTTCGAAGGCGCTGTTGCACGTCGCTGCCGTGATGGACGAGGCCAGTCATTTCGAGTCCCTGGGCGTGAGCTTTGGCAAACCGAAGATCGAGCTGGACAAGTTGCGCGCGCATAAGGACAAGGTGGTGGGCAAACTCACAAGCGGCCTCGGCGCGATGGCAAAGATGCGCAAAGTGACGGTGGCGCGCGGCGTCGGCGAATTTCTCGACCCGCACCATCTGCAGGTGCAAGAGACCAGCGGCAGCGGGCAGGAAAAAACCGGGAAGAAGCAGACGATCCGATTTCGCAATTGCATCATCGCAGCCGGCTCGCAATCGGTGCAATTGCCGTTCATGCCCAAGGACCCGCGCATCGTCGACTCGACCGGCGCCCTCGAACTGGTGGGCAGCCCCCAACGGATGCTGATCCTCGGCGGCGGAATCATCGGCCTGGAGATGGGGACCGTCTACTCGACGCTGGGCGCTCGCCTCGATGTGGTCGAGATGCTGGACGGTTTGATGCAAGGCGCCGATCGCGACCTGGTGCGCGTGTGGCAGAAGATGAACACGCCGCGCTTCGACAACATCATGCTCAAGACGAAAACCGTGGGCGCCGAGGCCAGGAAGAACGGCATCCTGGTGAAGTTCGAAGGAGAGCAGGCGCCCAAGGAGCCGCAGCTGTATGACCTGGTGCTGCAGTCGGTCGGACGCAGCCCCAACGGCAACAAGATCGGTGCCGAGAAGGCGGGCGTTGCCGTCACCGACCGGGGCTTCATTCCCGTCGACGTGCAGATGCGCACCAACGTGCCGCACATCTTCGCGATCGGCGATATCGTCGGCCAGCCGATGCTGGCGCACAAGGCGGTGCACGAGGCGCATGTCGCGGCTGAAGTTGCGGCCGGCGAGATGAATGGCGACGAAGAGCTGCGCCGCGCCGCCTTCGACGCCCGCGTGATCCCGAGCGTTGCCTACACCGATCCGGAAGTGGCGTGGGTGGGGCTGACCGAGGACCAGGCGAAAGCGCAAGGCATCGCGCTCAAGAAAGGCCACTTCCCGTGGACTGCATCCGGCCGCGCCATCGCGAACACCCGTGACGAGGGCTTCACGAAACTCCTGTTCGACGCGCAGACGCATCGCATTCTCGGCGGTGGCATCGTCGGCACGCACGCCGGCGACCTGATCAGCGAGATCGCGCTGGCGATCGAGATGGGGGCCGACGAGGTGGATATCGGCAAGACGATCCATCCGCATCCGACGCTGGGTGAAAGCATCGGCATGGCCGCGGAGATCGCGCACGGCACCTGCACCGACGTGCCGCCGCAACGCAAGGCTTGACGCCTCGCAGGCACTGTCAGCCTGGAAAGATCAGGGTTGCGCGGCGACGGGCTCGGTCGGCGCCATGCCGAGCACCCGGCGCGCGCCATCGAAGCGGCGCTGCCAATAGCTCTGGCCCATGTCTTCCACCCGCACCTGCGCGCCGGGCTTGGGCGAATGGATGAACTTGCCCTCGCCCACATAGATGCCCACGTGGCTGAAGGCGTGCTTCATCGTGTTGAAGAACACCAGGTCGCCGGGCTGCAATTCGCTCTTGTCGATCTTGCTGGTGACGGCCGCTTGCTGCTCGGCGCGGCGCGGCAACACCCGGCCGACAGTGTTCGCGTACATGGCCTTGACGAAGCCGCTGCAATCGAACCCCGAATCGGCGTCGTTGCCGCCGCGGCGATAGGGAACGCCCAGGAAGCCCATGGCTGTGAGCACCAGTTCCGACGCGCTGGTGCTGACGTTCTGCCGCACCTGCCCCAGCTTGTCCAGCAATCCGGTGTCGGGCGCGAAGCCTTTTTCCGCAACGAAGCGGCCGATCTCGTCATCGGCGTTAGACACGGCCGGCGCCGCCTGCACCGCAATGCAAGTCGAAAGCACAATGACGCACACCGATTGTTTCATCGGCCCCCAGAATACCTTGGCATCATTGAAGAAGTCAAGTTAAGTATCTGGCGTAAGCCATTGATTCTGATTGGGAACAAGGAAGGGGTTTCGCATGATTCGCAGCACTTTCAGCCCATGGCTCGATGCCGCGGTGGCGGCAGTCCTGGCGGCGTGCTTGTTTGCCGCCGGCGCGGCCGGCGCGCAGGAACTGCGCGCGCAGACCGTCGCGCAAGGCCTGGAGCACCCGTGGGCCGTCGCCTTCCTGCCCCAGGGACGCTTCCTCGTGACCGAGCGGCCGGGCCGCATGCGCCTCGTCGAAGCCGATGGAAAGGTCGGCCCGCCAATCGCCGGTGTGCCTCGAGTGGCGACCGGCGGGCAGGCGGGCTTGTTCGACCTGATCCTGGACTCGGGGTTCGCGTCCAATCGCACGATCTTTTTTTGCTTTTCCGAGCCGGGATTGGGCGGCAACAGCACTGCCCTGGCGCGCGCCCGGTTATCAGCCGATGGCTCGCGGCTGGAAGACACGAAAGTGATCTTCAGTCCCAAGCCGAAGGTGGCCAGCAACCTGAATCTCGGGTGCCGCATCGTCGAAACGCGTGAGGGCGACCTGTTTCTCACGCTGGGCGACGACTTCATCCGCAAGGAGGACGCCCAGAAACTGGACAGCGACCTGGGCAAGATCGTGCGCGTCACCAAGGACGGCGCGCCCGCGCCGGGTAATCCCTTCATCGGCCGTGCGGGCGCGCTGCCGGAGATCTGGAGCTACGGCCATCGCAATCCGCAAGGCGCCACGCTCGCGCCCGACGGAAGTTTCTGGACCCACGAACATGGCCCGCAAGGCGGCGACGAGATCAACATCATCCGACCGGGGCGCAACTACGGCTGGCCGGTGATCACGTACGGGGAAAACTACGGTGGCGGACCGATCGGCGAAGGCATCACGGCGAAGGCCGGCATGGAGCAGCCGCTGTATTACTGGGTGCCGTCGATCGCCCCGTCCGGCATGGCCTTTCTGACCAGCGACCGTTACGGGCCTGCGATGAAAGGGAATCTCTTCATCGGCTCATTGAAATTCGGGTACGTCGCGCGGCTGGAGCTTGCAGGTGGCAAGGTTCAGCGCGAACACAAGATGCTGGAGGGGCTGGGTCGCGTTCGCGACGTGCGTCAAGGGCCCGACGGGCTGCTCTACCTGTTGACCGACCTGGACAAGGGACGCTTGCTGCGCGTGCTGCCTGGATGAAATGAGGCGTCCGCGCCTCAGGGCTTGACCAGCCCCTTGCGCACGGCGTACAGCGTGAGACTGGCGATGTCGTTCAGGTGCAGGCGCTCCATGATGCGGGCGCGATGCACGTCCACGGTTTTCGGGGAGAGCCCGAGTTCGTACGCGATTTCCTTGGACGCGCGGCCTTGGGCGATCAGCTTGAGGATCTCGACTTGCCGATGCGTGAGCTCGTCGTTCACCGTCGGCTCCGAAGGCTGCAGCAGCCGTTGCGCGATGGCCGGACTGAAGTAGCTGCCCGTGGCCATCACGCTGCGCACCGCCTGCTCCAGCTCGAACGGCGGTGCGTCCTTCATGAGGTAGCCACAGGCGCCGCTGGCGACAGCGCGCTTGACGAAATCGACCGTGTCATACATCGAAAGCACCAACAGGCGTACCTGTGGGTGCTTGGCGTGGATTTCGGAGATCGCGGCGATGCCGTCCATGCCGGGCATGGAGATGTCGGTCATCACCACATCGGGATTGAGGCTTTCGACCAGCGTGATCAGCTCGCGGCCGTCGCGCGCCTCGGCGATCACCTCCACGCCCTCCACCATCGACAGCAGCGCCTTGATGCCGGAGCGGACCAGGTCGTGGTCGTCGGCCAGCACGATGCGAGTGGGCTTGACTGCGGCTGTATTTTTCATTGATTCCCCTGGCCGTGTTATAGCACCGCGCGCACCGCGACGCCGTGTCCCGGCCGCGTGCGAATGTGCAGCCGCCCGCCCGCCAGCTCGGTGCGCTCGATCATTCCGTACAGCCCCACGTTGCGCTCGCTCGGCTGGCCGTCCAGAACCACGTGCTTTTCGAATCCCACGCCGTCGTCCACGACCAGTACGCCGATGCGCGCGTCCGGCAGAAATCGCAGCCGCACCGCGATATGCGAAGCCTGTGCATGGCGCACGATGTTGGTCAAGGCTTCCTGAACCAGGCGCAGCGCCACGGAAGCGGTTTCTCCCAATTCCGATGGTTCCTTGCCGCGCGAGCTCACGCTGAAGGCCAGCTGCGCCGGTTCGGCGATGCGCTGCACCGCGGACTGCGTGGCGGCCACCAGGCCCAGCAGATCGAGTTGCGCGGGCCGCAGCGAAAACGAAAGCGTCTTGAGCTGCTTGACGGCGGCTTGCGCCATGTCCATCGCAGTCTCGGTGTGATTGCGCGTGGCCTCGGGATCCGATGTGCGCTTGGCGGCGTGCAGGTGGATCACCATGCCCGTGAGCGTCTGGCCCAGCTGGTCGTGCAGCTCGCGCGAGATCAGGGTGCGCTCGCGCTCTTGCGCCACCACGAGCCGCGCCGACAGCTTCTTCAGGCGCCGGTATGCCGCCTCCAGCTCACGGCCCAGTCGCTCCTGCTCCAGTTCGCGATGACGCTCCGTCATCACGCGGTCGATGATCTGGGGCAAGGTGCCCAGCTTGTCCTTGGTCAGGTAATCCTTGGCGCCGCAGCGAAGCACGTGCACGGCGGCTTCCTCCCCGATGGCGCGCGTCACCACGATCAGCGGCGTTCCGCAGCGCCGCGCCACCAAGATCTGCAGCGCCGCGTACGGCGAGAACCGCGGCAGGTTGAAATCGCACAGGATCGCGTCGAAGTCTTCCTGCAGCGCATTGACGAACCCATTGGCTTCCTCGACCCGGCGCAACTCGTAACGCCGCTGCGGGTCGGCGCGCTCCAGCGCGATCGCCATGAGTTCGACGTCGTCCGGATTGTCTTCCACGCACAACAGCTTGATCGTTGCGGGTTCGGCGAGCTGGGTCACGGCATCCTTGCAGCTTGAGCGGCCAGTTTACCCGTTGAGGTACCTTGGCTTACTTCCCCTCCGGACTTGACAGGCACGCCAGGTCAGCCAAACTCCGGCGATGCACAACCGCCGGATATTGCTGGTCGAAGACAACGCAGACCATCAGGAACTTACGCTCATGACGCTATCGGAGAACAAGATCGGCGACGAGGTGGTGGTCGCGGGTGATGGCGTCGAGGCACTGGAATACCTGTTCGGCCACGGCCAGCATGCGGGGCGCGATGCGCGCGACGTGCCGGCGCTGATCTTGCTGGACCTCAAGCTGCCGAAGTTGAATGGCATCGAGGTGCTGCGGCGCATCCGCGACGATGAACGCACGAGCCTGGTCCCGGTGGTGATCCTCACTTCGTCCAGCGAAGAGGAAGATATCGTTGCCAGCTTGCGGGGAGGCGCCAACAGCTACGTTCGCAAACCGGTGGATTTCACGCGCTTCGTCGAGCAACTCCATCTGCTCCAGGTCTATTGGTTGCTGGTGCACGAGCCGGTCGGGCGGACCTAGCAGCTCGGCGCGATAGGGCAATTTCTTAGGCTCACGCGGACAATTTGCCTAGTTCGCACGAGCTGGGCCGTGATTTCATCTCCTTACAGTGCAGGCGGTCAAGCTTGCACAAGGAGTGAACCTCGTGCCAGTACCGCCTTCGTCAATTCCCTCCTCATTGGGAGCCGCAGCAACAGCAGTTGCGCCCACACGTGTGCCCGGCACGCCGCCCGGATGGATTTCGCCTTGCGCGCGCCAACTCGAACGTTGGGTGGCGTGGTCGATCGGCGTCTACACCGCGTGGCTGGCCGTGTTCGCATTCCCGGGCGTCCCGGCGGTCTGGCTGTTCGTGCTGTACGCGGGCCTGGTGGGCAAATGGGCCGAGGCTCGGCCGGCACGGCATCAATCCCGGATGGGTTGGCGGGCGTTCGCGCTGATCGCCGGCGCTTATGTGCTGCATACCCACACCTCGCCGGAGCTCGGCGGCGCCGTCGGCCCGTTCTTTTTCTGGCTCGCCATTCCATGCATGTTCTACGCGTTCATGCTCAAGCCCTCATGGGCGGCAGGGATCGTGGGCGCAGCGCTGCTTGAACTGGCAGTGTCTTTTGTGCAGGCACCGGCGCTCTCGGCGCCCTCCGAATTCATGGTGCACGCCGGCTTTCTTTGCATTTTTTCCTTGCTGCTGGCCATGCGGTTCGGCATGGGGCTGCGCGCTCCCGACGAGCTTCTGGAGAGCGGCCGCATCGACCACAGCACCTCGCTGTACAACCTGGCCGGTTTCGCAGCGCATGGCGATGAGTTGATGGCGGTCTGCCGACGCGGCAACCGGCCAATGAGCGTGGCCGTGTTCGACTGCGCGGATCTGCTGGAAGTGCGTGAAATCTACGGCAGCCGCATCGCGCGCAAGCTGATGGAGCGCACCGTGCGAAAACTCGAAACCCTGTGCGTCAAGCAGGGATTCGCCGCTCGAACCGGGCCTGCGGAGTTCACCGTCGTGCTGCCCAACATGGGCCGGGACAAAGCGCTGGCCTCGATCGCCCGGCTGCTGGGCAGCCCCATGCGCATCGAGCTCGACGCGGGCGACAGCGAAATCGTGATGGTGCCTGCTTTCATGTTGGAAGCCGTCGGCCCCGACGTATCCTCGATCGCGGAGATGCATGACGAACTGCGGCGCGATCTGGTTCAGGTAGAGCACACCGAGCAGCGCCGCCGCCGCTACCTGCAGCGCGAGCGCGAAAGCCACTCGCGCCCGATGGGTGTCGGCGCTTCGGGGCGCGAATCGGCGAGCGGGAGCGCGTCCCGCCACCTGGCCAGCACCGTGCCGGCGCCGCTCGTCATCAACTGAAGCCGCGCCCGGGCGGCCCGGTTCCACTTCGGCCCGCAGACGATCGCTGGAATAATCGGCGGCAACTGCCCACGAAAGCGATCCATGCTGCTCGATGCCGATGAGTCCCAGCTGCTGCTGGTGGATTACCAATCTCGCTTGATGCCTTCGATCCACGAAGGCGCGCTGGTGCTGCGCAACGCGCTTCGGCTCGCCCGCGTGGCGCAACTGCTCGACGTGCCCGCGTGGGGCACGGAGGAAAACCCGCTCGGCCTGGGCGAGAACCCCGCCGAATTGCGGGCGCTGTGCCGCACGACCTTGGCCAAGATGCATTTCGACGCCGTCGAGGATGGCCTCACGCCGCTGCTGCGTGCGCCAGCGCGTGCGCCGCAGCAAGGCGGCAATGCACGCAGCCTGCCCAAGCACCTGCAGAAAGCGCCGCAGTCCCGGGCCGAACGCAATTCGATCGTGGTGGCGGGCTGCGAGGCGCACGTGTGCCTGATGCAAACCGCACTGGGCCTGCTCGAAGAAGAGTTCGAGGTGTGGGTCGTGACCGACGCCTGCAGTTCGCGCACGGAGCGCAACCGCGACGCCGCCTTCGACCGCCTGGCCGGCGCCGGCGCGGAACTCGTGACCACCGAGATGGTCGCCTTCGAGTGGCTGCGCACTGCGGAACACCCGCTGTTCAAGCAGGCGTTGACGCTGATCAAATAGGCAGCAGCACCCAGGCGCAGCGCGTCAGCTTGAGGCAAGCCGCCACGCCACAATCAGGTGAAGGAGACACTCAATGACTTCTTATGCGGACTTCTACCGGCGGTCCCTCGACGACCGTGATGCGTTCTGGGCCGAGCAGGCCAAGCTGATCGAGTGGCGTCACACGCCCAGCACGATCTGCGAGCACAGCCGCCCGCCATTCACCAACTGGTTCGCGGATGGCACCACCAATCTTTGCCACAACGCGGTCGATCGCCATCTCAAGACGCGCGGCGACCAGCCGGCGTTGATCTACGTCTCTACCGAAACCGACATCGAGCGCACCTACACCTTCCGCCAGTTGCACCGTGAAGTGCAGCAAGCCGCCGCCGTACTGCGCGGACTGGGCGTGAAGAAGGGCGATCGCGTGCTGATCTATATGCCGATGATCGCGGAAGCCGCGTTCGCGATGCTGGCGTGCGCGCGCATCGGCGCGATCCACTCGGTCGTATTCGGCGGGTTCGCCTCCGTGTCGCTGGCCTCGCGCATCGAGGATGCGGCTCCGAAGGTGATCGTGAGTGCCGATGCGGGCTCGCGGGCCGGCAAGGTGCTCGCGTACAAGCCGCTGCTGGACGAAGCCATCCGCCTGTCCAAACATAAGCCTCAATCGGTCCTGCTGGTCAATCGCGGCCTGGCGCCCATGGAACTCGCGGCCGGCCGCGACCACGATTGGGCCGACCTGATGTCCAGGCAGCGCGACGCGCAAGTGGAGTGCGAGTGGCTGGCGTCCACGGACATCAGCTACACCATCTACACCAGCGGCACCACGGGCCAGCCCAAGGGCGTGCAACGCGACGTGGGCGGCTATGCGGTTGCGTTGGCCGCCAGCATGAAGCACATCTTCCTGGGCGAGCCGGGCGAAACGTATTTTTCCACCAGCGACATCGGCTGGGTGGTGGGCCACAGCTACATCGTGTACGGGCCGCTGATCGCAGGCATGGCAACCATCATGTACGAAGGCCTGCCGATCCGCCCCGACGCGGGCATCTGGTGGAGCCTGGTCGAGAAGTACAAGGTCACCTCGATGTTCAGCGCGCCGACCGCGGTGCGCGTGCTCAAGAAGCAGGATCCGGCATTCCTGAAGAAGTACGACCTGTCCAGCCTGAAGGCCCTGTTCCTCGCGGGCGAGCCGCTGGACGAGCCCACCGCGCGCTGGATCAGCGACGGCCTGGGGGTTCCGATCATCGACAACTATTGGCAGACCGAAAGCGGCTGGCCCATCCTGTCGCTGGCCAACGGCGTGGAAAAACAGGCGAGCAAATTCGGCAGCCCCGGATTACCGGTGTACGGCTATGACGTGAAGCTGGTGCACGAGAGCACGGGCGAGGAACTCACCGAGCCCGGGCAGAAGGGCGTTGTCGTGATCGAAGGCCCCACGCCGCCGGGCTTCATGCAAACGGTTTGGGGCGACGACGAGCGCTTCGTCAGGACTTATTGGGAAACCGTTCCGGGCCGGATGGTGTACAGCACCTTCGACTGGGGCATCCGCGACAAGGACGGCTACTACTACATCCTGGGCCGCACCGACGACGTGATCAACGTCGCGGGGCACCGCCTGGGCACGCGCGAGATCGAGGAAAGCATATCGAGCCATCCGAACGTCGCCGAGGTAGCGGTCGTCGGTGTCGCCGATTCGCTGAAGGGGCAGGTGGCGATGTCCTTCTTGGTGCCGCGCGCTGCGTCGGCCCTCACCGACGACAGGGCCACGCTCAGGCTGGAAGGCGGCATCACAAAAATGGTCGCA
>Ga0105240_10003407_pt1 | contig 24721 bp, 32 predicted proteins | sample KBSC54metaG_FD_80426 | JGI IMG/M metagenome (GOLD analysis project Ga0105240, IMG submission 80426) | Corn rhizosphere microbial communities from Kellogg Biological Station, Michigan, USA - KBS C5-4 metaG | ecosystem: Host-associated > Plants > Roots > Rhizosphere > Soil | place: Michigan, USA...
GAGATGTAGAGTCTGCTATAGAGTCCTTACCGCGTCCTCGCCAATGGGCTGTCACACCTCTGGTGCCGCTGGCTCCGGCCGACACCGGCGGAAATGGCGCCGTTTCTCGCCGGCCCTAACAGGCGAAGGCAGTTAGGCTGTTTTCTTCGTCCCTGCCTGGTGGCCGCCCAGGTCAGAAAACTTCTCAACCAGTATTGGTCGCAATCCGAATGCGGGCTCTCGGAAAACCTTGGAAGGAAATCTATCCAATCGCAATCCCGAATTGGCCGAAGCTTCCCTGGCATGAACAGAGGTTCCACGCTGACAAGCTACGCAAGGCTTGGCGGGCGCATAAAAAGCGCCATCAAAAGAGGCTACGAAAGGCCAAGAGCAATCGTCGCGCCCCACGAATCCAATCTTCAATCGTCTAGTTTCGCCGTTCGCATTTTCTCTTTATAGTCGGGATGCAATGGCCAAAAAGAGCAGGACTTTCGATCAGGTAGAAAAGATGCAAGCGAAGGCTGTTCGCTTCTTGCGCGATGTGCAAGGCGACGAGGACAAAGCGGAAGAGTTCGAGGCGATGAGTCCCGAAGAATACGCCGAGCGCAAGCATGTGAGCTTGATCGAGAACCCCTGCTTCGATGGCGAACAAATCCAAAGGAGAATCACGACCATGCCGAATCAACCCACCTTAGCCGAACTGAAAGCGAAACTTGCAGACCTGGAAGACGAAAACGCGAGTTTGCAAGAAGAAAACGACGCTCTGAACGACAAAATCGATTCGATCCTCGACATCGCAGTTGACGAAGATGAGGACGACGACGAAGACGATTCGGAAGACGACGACTCCGACGACGACGACGAGTAGTGCAATTCGAAAATCGTCAAGGGCCGAGGTCCATTTTAACTGATCCGGCCCAGGGAGAATAAACCATTGACTCGACCCCTGTCTTATATTCCGAACCGCCCTCACATCCAGAAGCGCCCCAGCACACGCCCTTATCTTCGGGGCTTGGAGTATGGGGGCGTTACCGTGAATCCAAACAGCGGAATAGTGACCACAACCAAGCCCGCCGGCGTGCCGGTTGCACCAGTCCCGGTCGCGCCGAACCAGGCGAGTGTCGCACCGACAGGAAGCGGTGGCTCTTCGATGATTTTCTTTACGGCCCTCGCTGCGGTGATCTATTTTTCGTTGCATAACAGCACCACCGAAGAAGACGACACACCGCCACTGAAGAAGCGAAAACCGCGAAAGAAGAAGAGTTCCTGAAGCCCTCGCTGAATGCCACACGTCTACCTACAACCGCCTACCCGCCGACATCGCTATTCGCCGCTGGTCAGCCTTGGAGATGCACAGACTCACGCGGTGATTAACCAGAGTGTGGCGCAGGGTTCGACCATGGCCGCGCAAATTGCGAACTCAGTTGGTGACGAGACCACCGCGGCCCTGATTTCAATTGGAAACACGTTGTTCCAGGTGGTCAGCGCGGCGCTTCAGGGATGCGGACAGACGTGTGTCGCCGCGACCCAAGTTGTCAATCAACTCGAACCACTGCTTACCCAAAATGTTGCCGCCTATTTGAGCGCTCCGGTGCATTACGCGAGCCTTCAGCAACAGGCGCTGGCGAACTTCGACTCTACCTGGTCGCGGGTGATGACAGCTTGCTCTAACCCGGCTCTCGCTGACGCCGGCCGCCGCTGTATCACCGACCGTCAGGCAGGGGCTTGTCAGTACAAGACATCCCCGGGCGGATGGAGCAATGGAGTCTACACGGCTGCTGGCCCGAACGGTTCTGGGTCTACCTGCTGGAACTGGTTCGTTGGCTATCGCGACCCCATCGCCCACGACCCTACCGTCGTGCCCGACCCGGCGGGCGTCACGGCGGAAGGTGGCGGATTGATTACGAACACGGCGAGCAATTACCTGCCGCTACTGCTCGCGGGCGGCTTGCTTCTGGTCTCTGTAATGATCGGCGGACAGGAAAAACGATGATGATCGCGAGTGCGGTAGCAGGCGTGTGGTTGCTAGGTCAGTATGTCGGGCGTGGACGGTGAAGACCGCCCGCGTACGGCTACGGCTACGCAATGCTCTCTCCCGCGTGATGGCAGAGAGATACGAAGCCCTCGAATACAGAGCCGAGCTACAGGCGAAGCTCGATCGCATCGTGACGATTTCCTCCAGCCGCAACAGCAATCCTGCCTGCACTGACGAGCGAGGGAAAGCCAGCGTCACAGATCGAGCCCTAAGGTACCGCGCCAACGCGTGCCCACCGCCAGGCCCGCGGATCTGCGCGTTCTGTGGCTCTGAGCGAAACGTGGAAGTCGGCCACCTGGACGGCCATGAAGAGAATACCGCACCCGAGAACCTCATCTGGACATGCCGTAGCTGCAACGTGCGCTGCGGACACATTCTCAGGCGCGCCGGCCTTGGGAGATTGACCCGCCAGTACAACCCACGCCAGCCCGGAGCGCAGTCGTTGGGCCAATACATCTCCAGCGTGAGAATCTTGCGCGGCGACATTGCCGGCGATGTCAGAGCCGCCACCGCGACAGTGCACGCGACGACTCCCGAGCAGCGGTCCGACTTCGCCAGAGAAATTTGGGCTATTCGGAGGGAGCGGTACGGGCCGACCGGGCGAAGTGATTCCATACCATTCTGAATAAGACTTTTTGGGGGGGGCCTGCTGTAGACCTCGCTCTTCTCTCGTCGGCGACCAAAAGGGGGCCAGGCGCAGGGCTCCATGTTAGACTTAAGTCGCGCGGAAGGAAGCTAAACGTGGACCAACCGGAACGTCAACCAACCCTTGAAGCCAAGAGCGTTAGGATTAAAACAAAAAGGGTCATCGTTGGTACCGATGATGAGAACACAACCGACATACAACCCTTATTTGTCAACAATATTGACGTGATGAAAGTGGGTTCAGATATTTATCTGGACCTCGGCGTGGTAAAACCTGAAGACATCATTCTGATGGGTTCAAATCAAAACGCTGATTTTGAAGTGCCATTGAACTTTTACGTACTTCAGCGCGTTGCCCTCAGTACCGAGACATTCCAGACGTTAATGGCGCGAGGAGCGCAGTTGGTTCCAAAGGGTCAAGAGGACGAATGAGCATGCTGCAGAGGGATGTCATCTCTACCGCCGGGCTGTTAAGCCCACAATTGTTGAGCCCGCAAAATGAAGTTACTCAATCATCTCGGAGTTTTCCGGATCTCTACGGGCATAGCCATACCGAGCGTCGCTTTGCATACAATGAGCAGCCATACGGCGTGATTGGCAATCTTCTCTCGGTTCAAGTACCCGCTCCCGACGTAGAGTGGCGATACATCGTTACATCCGGAGTCGAAACTACGCCCCTGGAGAATTCTGACGATATCATTCAAAAAATCGATGAGGCGTCAGTCAGTTTAGATTTTAGAGATGCGGAGGAACCGCCCCCAAGTGCATATGCAGTTCGATCTGCCAAGAAGCTCATCCGGAACGTATCGTCGCTGCGTGCCGGTTTTCATCTCGCGGCCAGTGTGCGCCCATTCAACGGATCCATCAGGATCATCTGGGCGTCTTCCAGCAGAAACGTTCGGTTGATTTGCAACGCTAGCGGTCTCGACCCGTCGTATATCTATTATGAGCGTCTCGTCGGAAAACGGGCTGTTCAACATGAAACCGAACCCGCTGAAGCTCGGGTTCTTTCTAGAAGACTCTCCTGGCTCAAACACAGTTCCCTTTAGAAACGTAATTTAGATGATCCTGCAACCGGAGGGGGGAATCGTCTATCGCGGTATTCGCAATTTGGCTTGTTTCAACAAGCAGGATCAAGTGGTGAATCCGGAGGCGTACTTCCGTCGCGAAGTTAAGGTCGGATTAGTCTGGGAAAAAAAGGATCCCAGTGGAATCTCGGTGGCAGTGTCGGCTGCTGCTGTATTTCGAGACCTCAGTCCTAAAGCAGTCGCCAAGATTGAATCTGGTTTCATACGGTCGCTCCGTAACGAACAGTCCGGACGAAATCTTGAAATTTTTGCGGACCCGCCCGCAAAGGATGCTGCTCACGGCAACATTGTCGAAATTCCCTATAACTCCGACGATCCGAAGACTGCCGAATTCTTGGCGGGTGAACTCGCCCGCAACTCTTCCTTGATCACTGAGGGGGATTTTCGTGCTGCACGGGAAGACCGGACGTCACTCGCGACTCGCGAGTGACGAAGGTACATCCGTTAGGCTTTTTGGTACACATAATTTTCTTTATCAACACCAATAATTGCACCGCACCGTGGGTCCGGTTGGGTTGAAAAAGCTCGCCTGTCGAGTCCAGGAAAGGTCTTGGCGGGGGGCATCGCATTCGCCGAGACCTTCGCAACAGTAACCACTCCACGCAGCTTCGGCATGAGCATCTACCGTCATATACAATGTATGGGCATGGCCAATGAAGATGTGAAACTCATGGTAGAGGTTAGCTCCGACGTCGGGCATTCATGCCCTGTATGCAAGACAGGCGCAAAAGTTCTCTTGGATGGCGTCGAACACTTCGAAGCAGCTTGTAATCATCTCCTGAGCGATCATGGAATGAAACTTCTTCATGTTGGTCAGAGGACAATAGCTAGCAGCCAAGATGGCACGGCTTGGCAAACCACAGTGGCCGTTTTCGGAAAGTAAGCAAGTCCCCTCGAAGGTCAGTGCAAGGACCTCGATGATCGCCCCTCCCAAGCACCCCTTAACCTAATGTTGGTGCACTCAGTAGTTGCTTACCAAGAATTGTATGGGTGCCCGTACAAATAAATCCCAGGTTGCAAGGCCAGCCGGTGCAAGGCCAGCCGGTTGACATTCGGGACGGTGCCGTCCCTAATGGCAGATTCGTCAAAGAACCATCGAATCGTCAGATAATCGTCAAAAAACCGTGCGAAATTCGTTCTGGAACCGTTCTGAAAGCGTTCAAACGACGAATTTTTGACAAATTTTTGGCGATTCAGAGGGCTCCGCGTATCCTTACAAACGATTCTATTGTGAAATCAGCATATCGGGTTTATCCTTGAAGGATTGGGGGCTGTAGAAATGCACTATTCAACGGGTCAAACCGCTTTGGAGCTAGGAATCAGCGGCAGCAAGGTAAGAGCACTGTGCGAAGCCGGTCTGATCGCGTCGCAGATTACACCGTCAGGCCATTTTCGGATCGAGATAGGCGAGCTCGAACGCCTGAAACGCGAAGGCGTTCCGCCCGTTCCGCGAGCAGAGATACCCTCCGCGAATGTCGAGCAGCAGGGCCAGGCCGAGCGGCCTGTACGGACCCTTCGGCAGGTCGCCAATGGTGAGTCGGTTGCGATCGCGGAGACTGGCGACCGCGCGGTAGCCAGCGCAACCGACCTCATTGTGATGCGCCACGAAGTTGAAAAACTCGCGCTGGAGATCCAGTTAAAAGAAGGCCAGGACAAACTGGCCGCCAGAGCCCGGCGCCAAGCCCAGGAGAAGGAAAAAGAGGAGCGGGACCGAAGGACCGCCGACGAAGAAGCCCAGGCGATTACGAAACAAGGCCAGTGGAAGGCATTCTGGATAGACTACGCCGTCAAAAGCGTTCCCGCGGGCGCACCGCGAGAGTTGTTGTTAGCCATAGCCGCCCAGCTTGAAACGATCTTCGCGGCATCCGACTTTCGACAGCCCGACTATTCCACACAAACCTTGGTCGATGCAGCGATCTCGGTAGGGCTGCAACCCTGGCGGCGAAACCAAGAGATTGAACAAATCATCGAGCGAGCAGTTCACCGGCTACCGGCGATGTTACGCAGTAGTTTTGGGGACACGCCCGTCCAGGCTCATGCGCAGCAGGCAGCACGGGCCGCCGTCCATGAGATTGAACAGAGCGCACTGCCAGAGATCGAGCGGGTTGCGTTCGCCGTGGTTGACGGCATCACCGCCCAGATCGAGCACAGGGAACGATGTCAGCCGATCATCGATAGCATTCGCCGCGATTTGTGTTTTGCCGCCACGCCGGATGAGTTTACCGCTGCCACTGAAGCACTGCGGGCCGCCCTCGAAACTAGTGTGCCGGGCCTGGATGATAAGGAACTTCAGCGTGTGAAGGACACCGCACTATTACCATTCAGAGCGACAATTGAAGCCCGAAGACAGCAAGAGGCGAACGAACGAAAGCGGGCGGAGGATCAGGAACACCGACAAACGCTCTTACGCTATCCCTTCTTGACGTGGCCCTACGACCTCGACGAAGAAGCGAAAAATTCAGCAACCGCAGCAGCCAAAGCCGCAATGGATAAACTGCCGGTCGGTAGCGGTACGACCGAACTGACGAAGGTGCGCGACGCTGCAATTGCGCCTACGCTGAAAGCTCACACTGCTCTGGGAGGATTGAGCGCCTACCTGAAAAAACTCGCAGGCGAGTTCGAGATCGACGAACCGCTCCCAGCCATCGAACGGAAATTACGGCCCGAGATTCAAGCCGACCTGATGAGCAAATTGACAGGAACCGAAGCACCCGAGGCCGTCTCGAAACTGATGCGGCGAGTGGTACGCGAGCGGCTGAACGTCTCGGTAGCCGCGTAATGCGCGGTTCCTGCTAAAACCACAGACGACTCTTAGGAGGATCGGCCCGGCCCTCGCGCCGGGCTTCTGTTGTTGGACAACCTATGGGGCGAGACACTTCGTCGAAATCGACGGATACAATCATCGTAGAAGCGAACTCGGGTTTAGCGTTCACAGGTCTACCGAGATGCCGATTCGCCAATGGTTTCAATAACTTGATTAAACTTTTGCGTACGGTCCTTTGCGGCTGCCCAGTAAACTCAAATCAGGAAATAAGGAATTGAGAACGGGCCTTTAGCTGAGATTCCAGTAGGGCACCTTTTTCTTTTTTGGAGGCAGAAAACTTGCGAGATGGGATTAGGTGATCGGTGTGGATTGGAGCCGCCTCCAGCGCGGGCTATGATTACTCTCGATAGAGGCTCAAAGCCCTACCGGACACCGAGTGGGATCGGCCCAGGGCAGGTTGGTTTGAGGGTGTTGGTTAAGTATTAACTGTTCTGATAGAATCCAGACGATAATAGAAGTAAGGACGGGACGGAAACAGAGCGGTCCCGATTGAGAATGGGAGGTTAATTATGGGTAGCGCAGCAGTAGCCTTGCCGAGGGTGAGCCTCGCCGATATGCTGAAGCTCATTGGGCTACCGTCTGAGGTGTCCGAGACTGAGCACACCACAGAGATCATGGGTCGCGCTAACGATTTGGTCCGTACGGTTGTTTCAGTCGTTGACGATCTGGTGTCTATCGCTATCGAAAAACGCACTGCCGACGATTTCGGGAGTTCTCGCGCAGAGGTATTTCCTCAGTATTTTGTTGCGATGCGAGCATTGGGGGATCTTGCCAGGATAGTTCTTCCAAAGCAAACGATTGAGCGCCTGAGCGCAGAATGGTTTTCGGGATTAGAAGCCGACTTTCGGGAACTCGGTGCCGCTGCTTTTGGCTCGGATTTGACGGATCGGGGAATTTTTACAGTTTGGACTCTGCGAAAAATTCACGATCTAGCTCAAGAGATTGCAGTATCCCCATTTCCTAAAGAGAACGAAGTCAAAGACGGCGAGTTGGCAATGGAGTTTGCCACTAAAGCCCTGTGGACCCGGTTTCATGTTGATTGCCTAACGAAATCGATGCGGGGTAAGAGGCCGATTTATCCAGAAGTAGTTGAGCCAATCCGCGACGGATTGCGCGCGGCTGTCAACACGTACGCTTGTATTCGGCAATGGGCTGACCTTCGACATCCGAGGCCTGAGCCGCAATTAGGTCCGATTGAATGGACGAGTGACGACGAACTATTGCTGATCGATTCCATGAGTGATCTAGAACGGGAATCGGCGTTCTAAAGCGATGTATGATCCCCAGCAGGGCGACATCTACTGGGTCGATATCCCTGCCGATCAAACAGAAGGGTCTGAGCAATTCGGGCGCAGGCCGTTCATTGTAATGTCACGTAATGCCGTAAACAAGCGTCTGAAGACCATAATCGTCGTCCCAATGACCACGTTCGGAGATCAAATGAGCGTTCAAACGGCGATGTCAAATCAGCCGCCTTTCAGAATCGTCATACCAGCATCCGAAGTCACTAGGGACATCTCCTGTAACACTCAGATATCGATAAGTGTAGCGAAAACAGACCAAACAAGAGTGATCGACAAATCTCGCCTTCAACAAAAAATTGGCCGCTTGTCGCAGACGGCAGTTATCTCGGTCGGCGTTGGTCTCGCGTTTGTTTTTGACATCCGCTAGATTTCAACTCCCTCATGGGATATTTGCGCGGCACAAGAAACGGCTGAACGCATGTCCCTTAATCGTGCTTTGATGAGCGACTTGTTTGCCGCTCAAGGATGATCAGTTCGCGCTCGGGCCGGGTCGGAATCATTCGAGTTCTTTCAACGTGAAACCGCGAAGACTTTCAAGAAGCTCAGACAGGTTACGTGCCGCTTCATAGTTTCGCAACAGAAATCTTTGCGCTAATTCGGGGGGACGTAAACCTTGAGCTAGAAGTTGCAGGCAGCCCCTACAGAATATGAGCTTGCTCGCGTCTGATTTTACCGGAATCACCGGCCAAACTCTCTGGAAGAGATCATAGGCGGTCCCGAACTGTGGTTTCGGAGAAATTCCGGCGGCAGCGTGCTTGTGCAGAAGATGCAAACCCATATCGATCCTCATTAGCGCGTCTTGCAGTTCCTTCAATGGTTTTCGAAGTGCGGCCTTGATGGATTCCCACTCTTTTTCATACTTGTACGGTCCGCTGCTGTTGTAGGCTGGGTCCGCTGATCGTTTAGCGAGTAATAATGCGGCTGTGTGAAGCGACTCATCCATTGTGCTGAAGATCGCGGGCGACTGGCCGCTGAAGTAAGTTATTCCCAGTTCCTCCAAGAGCGCGTCACGAAACACCGTTTCCTCGCTCCATTCCTCGATTCCGCGTTGAAGCGCAATCTGCTCCAACTGGGCCAGCATCTTTCCGGGCGGCAAAGACCCAGCTTCGTAGCGCGCGATCGTCCTAACTGTGGTTCCGAGCCTCCGAGCAAACTGCTCTTGCGACTCCTTGAAACCCTCCCGCAAACTGCGAATCGCGGCGCTCACACGCTGAGCTGTATCCTCGTGCATCATTCCCGCTCCTTGCAACGCTTGACATGACAACAATGTCTGGTTATCATTAGCTTGATCTAGGTATCATTATGCCGCACCGAGTTGAGATTAGGAAGGAAAATATGAGCAAAAAAAATCGTTTTATGGCGCCCGGTCGTGGATCAGCGTCAACCTACGGATCGGTGGATGAGCTAGCCGCCGAAATTGGAATTAGTCGAGTCGCCTGCTACGCAGCGCTCAACAAGGGCTTGATACCTCATCGTCGCTTAGGTCGCCGGTTTATTTTGTCCCGCATCGCCATCGCTGATTGGTTGCGGTGCTCAAGTGGAGAGGAATTAGTAACTCACTGAGGGTTGAGCGCGCCCACTGGCCTCGAACCGCGAAGGCGCACCCAAGGAGCAAATCGATGAAGAAAGATCCTACTATTTCATTCTACAACGAAGTGCCCAGAATTTATCCCGCCTCTGTTCGCACCTACCTTCGGGAGATGGGCGCGATGTGCCTTCGCGCGTCAACATCGCGTGACCTACGAGTGGTTCGACTCGCGCTTAAACTCCTAAAAATCGATGGGCTGGAGCGGTTCAAGGATGAGTCCACGGTTAAGCGCTCCTCAACGAGGCCGAACTGAATGGCACGGTCGAAGACAGTGCAAATCAGGGTGAGCACGCGTCGGAAGACTCTCGAATTCGACTACAGAAATCTGGAAGCAGCCCGCGCCATAGTCGCTGACCCAGCGCGGTACGGCGGACCAACCGCCTTCCCATGCATGTGGTCTCGGCTCTTCTTGGCTCGTAGGTGCAAGGAAGGGCCATCTTGGGACGACGGCGGGCAAGCTCAGATGTTCGGAGATGCCGCATGACCCCAGCCTTCCGGCCCCGCCCGCGGCGCAACTGCGAGGTTTTCGAATTGACGTGTCACAACTGCGGGCACCCGATTCAGATCCCCTGCACAAATGTAATTGAGGGATGTTGCCAGTGTCCGCATTGCGCCTCCGCTCTGGTGATCAAGTGGGGCGCGGCAAATTGACCCAGGTTGACGAGATCCGCCGGCAACTTCCAGGGGTCGATGAGATCGCTAGGCAACTGTACGGCATCGAGTTTAAGGGCGGCGTGGCGAGGTGTCCACATGTCGAGAATCATGCCCACGGTGATCGTGATCCGTCGCTACGATTCGACAAGGCCAAGAACAGAATATTTTGCGCGAGCCAGAATTGCTTCACAGACAAGGGCGCGGACGCATTTGATTTGGTTCAGAATATGGACCAAGTCGATTTCAAATCGGCGTGCGACAAGCTCGCAGCCATGGCAGGCGTCGCCATTTCCTCACGCAACCCACATCGAAATGGTCTCGGCAAAAATGGACACTTGGCGTCGAGCGACCCGCGCAAAAGTTACGCGACTGCGGAGTATGTCCGTCGCAAAATGTCGGAAGAGGGCTGGGCTGCTGTCGCAGAGTATCTGTACGGCCCGGTGCTTCGCAATGTTCGCTTCGAGAATCCTTTGCTTATCGATCCGGCGAAGGGCCGACCGGAAAAGACATACAAGTGGGAACATCTTCGTGACGGCAAATGGTGGTCCGGCGACGGTGGTTACACGAAGCCGGTTTACCTGAATGCCATTTGCTCCGGAGGCAAGCGCTCTGATTGCATTCTCGGCGTGGAAGGCCCGAACAAAGCGGAAGCCGCGGCGGAACTGGGTATACCGGCGTTCAGTTTTAAGAACATCAGCGAAGAATCGGGGAAGGAACTGACGGCATTCAGTCGCGTGGTCCTTTGGCCAGACAAAGACACGCCCGGCCTGAAGCTGGCCGAGGCCGCCGCAACACGGCTTGGTATCCATGTTCGCGACCTTCGCATGATCGATCCTCCAGCGAATCTCCCCGAGGCTGGCGACATCATCGACGCACTAGCAGCCGGGATGGATGCGGCGGGGGTTCGCGCGTTGATGGATGGTGCGCGGCGTATTCGGACAGGGCCAGCAATTCGGGCGATCTCTGAAGTTCCACTGATTGGCAGCTTCGAAGGCATCAAGATCGACTGGATTGTTGAAGAGGTGCTCGTCGCGGGGACGATCACGGCGCTTACCGGTGATGCCGGGTGTGGAAAATCGACCGTCGCAACCGCGTTGTGTGGATCGATCGCTTGTGGGATGCCGTTCGCCGGGCGAGAAACGCATCAGAGACCAGTTCTCATTATCGACAAGGAGAATCCACTGCCGATCCTGGCGGACCGCTTCCGGCGGCTTCGGGTAAGCGATGGTGAGCATTTGCGAGTTTGGGGCGGTTGGTGTCCGGACGAACCGCCGGACGTTGACTCCCCAATTCTCACGGCATGGGTCGCGAGTTGCAACCCGAAGCCAGTCTTGGTGATCGATAGCCTGATCGCGTTTAACAAGGGTGACGAAAACGACGCTGGCGAGATTCGCAAGTTCTTCTCGGCACTGCGGCGCCTGGCTGACGCAGGCGCAACCATCATCCTGCTCCACCACACCGGCAAGGGCGAGACGACGAAGGATTACCGGGGATCGTCCGACATCAAGGCCAGCATCGACGTTGGCTTTCACCTGGCCAACTTCGGCGATCTGATGATGCTCGCGACGCTGCGCTTGCGCGCGTGGAAGGCGCGCTACTCGGTTGCCGCGGAAATGATCCTCCGCTATTCGAACGGCACGTTCACCTCGGATGTGAACGACCGCGGGCAGACCGTGACACAGCAGCTCATTCAACTGTTGAAAAACAATCCTGGCGTCCGTACTGCCGACTTCGAGAACATCAGCGGAGAAAAAGGACTCGGCAGGGACCGGGCGCGAAGCTTCCTAAAGGGCGGCGTTAAGGCCGGAACGGTACGACTGGACAAGGGCCAGCACAACACGCAATGCCACGTCTGGATTGGTGGCGATTCGGAGGTCGAAGATGGTCTGTTTTAGCCCTTCGATTTCCAGTTTGCGGTCCATCGAGAAAATAGGTCAGTTTGCGGGGTTGTCCGCAAACTGGAATTGCGTCCGCAAACTGGGCTTCAGCAGTCTCTGTATGTACCTGTGTTTATTGAGCTTGCGAGTTTGCGGTTATCATTTTGTGTGCTCCGCATACTGGGCTTGTATTTCCAGTTTGCGGGCGAACCGCCACACCGTAGGTGGCGGGCCGCAAACTACGCCCCCAAATCAAAAGAGTTCCAATGGACTGATATCGCGGCGATTCTTGCAGATGATGCCGCCTGCTTTCACCACTCTCGGAAATCCTCACGGAAAGCCGGAAGGAGCTTTATGAAGCACGAACCCTGTTTTCGATCCGCGAGAATCTCCGCTCTATGTGCGGTGTGCAATCAGCGACCCAACGGCCCTATTCACCTGCCGAACGATCAACCCGACTGGTTCTGTGGCGCGCATTGCCCAATCTGTGAACCAGTTTCCCTCAGTCCAACACCAATGATCGAAACGAACGGAGTCAGCCGATGAAGGAAGCCAAGCGCACGTTTGACGAAATGAATCTCGCGGTCGCGAAACAAATTCTTCAATCACCTGAGAGTTTTGGTGGGGCGGAAGGCTTCCCGGCGTGTTGGGCGAGGTTGTTCATGGCTCGCCTACAAAACGAGTGGTTACTCTCTCGCGCGGGGGAAGTGACCGACAGGTCCTGAACCGTGAAGCTGACCCGCGACAGCTTGCTCACCACAAACCAGGTCTCCGAGATCCTACAACTCTCGGCTAAGACCCTGGACAACTGGCGGTGTCTGCGTACGGGTCCGCGATTCATCAAACTCGCAGGCAGGTTGGTACGCTATCGTGCGGACGATCTGAAGGAGTGGGTAGAATCGCAGTCGGGGGAAACACATGCCGCTGAAGTTAAGAGGGAACACCTGGCACTATCGGTTTTACATTCATCAAAGAGAGTTCAGCGGTCCAACCGGCTTGGACGCCACAGAACGCAACAGGACGGCCGCGATGAGAATAGAAGCCGAGAAGCGGCGGTTAGTGCTAGAGGGGAAGGAAAGCCAACTGAAACTTCAGGTGGTCACATTTGCTGATGCCGCCCGTCAATTCTTGGACTGGACCGAAGGCGAGTATGCGGATCATCCGAACTCGGCGAAGCGAATCGCAACAAGCTTTGCGTCCCTCAAGAAATACTTCGGAAAGACACCACTGTTGCAGATTACACCGGGCCATCTCGATGACTTCAAATCTTGGCGCCGCAAGGAGCATGAGGTCCGTGACGTTACGATTCGTCACGACCTGCACGCGCTCAGTACATTCTTCCAATACGCCAAGAAGCATAACTGGTGCCGAGATAACCCGACGCGTGATGATGACTTTGAGATCCCTTCAGACGCCGATGCCGTTCGAATCCATGTCCTCAGCACCGAAGAAGAGCGAGCCTACTTCGCTGCTGCCGTCCGATTCCCAAATCTCTACGACCTCGGAAAGCTCATGCTGAACCAAGGCTGCCGGCCCGAAGAGTTGATGGAACTCGAACAGGTGAATGTCAATCTCGGGAGTGGGATCTTTAAGATAATTTCCGGCAAGTCACAATCTGCGAAGCGAGAATTGCGGATGACCGCGGAGTCAAAACTGATTTTCGAGGGGCGACTGATGAAGCCCGGGCGGTTCGTGTTTCCCGGCAAGAAGCACGGGACCCATCTGTCGAAGGTGAACGGGTCACACGACAAGGTGCTAAAGGCGACCGGGCTCAAGTTCGTGCCCTACGATCTTCGGCATACATTCGCGACCCGGGCCGCGCGCGCGGGAATGCCGTTGCCGACGCTGGCCGCAATCCTGGGACACGGTGATCTTCGTAGCTTGAGGAAATACATCCACATCGGGGCTCCGGACATGCACGCGGCGATGGACAAGTACTGTGCGGTTGCTGCTGCGGCCTCAGCGGCCGTCGAGAAGGAGACGGTAAATTGAAGCAATTCGCAAATACCGGAGGGGTCGAACGGTCTCTTCATCAACGGCAGTACGACTCATCAACGGCAGTACGACGCGGAAAAAACTCGAAGCGTACCCGAAAAAGTAAGACCAAAGGCAAGCGGAACCATGCCGCTATCTTCACCGTTCGCCCTTTGTCCGGTGTTTGTCCGGTGCCTGGCGGGAAAAAGGGCGAACAGACGGGAAAGTGCGGGAACCCGCAGCAAGATGGTAAATGATTGAAAAACAAGCTAAGTTGTTGGAGGCGCGGGGCGGAATCGAACCGCCGAATAAAGGTTTTGCAGACCTCTGCCTTACCGCTTGGCTACCGCGCCTTGAAACTACCAGAATATCAATCTACGGAATGACGGGCAACATCACGTACGACGGATACTGGTGTCCGTGATAGATCTTCTGCGTTGCCACGCGCAACTCGGTTTCATCCGCTACCGGACGCCCGGTGTTTGGATTCCGGTCGAACCGGGGGAAATTGCTGCTGGAAATCTCTATTCGGATGCGATGGCCGGTACGGAACATGTTGCTCGTCACACCCGCGTCGATCGTAAGCTGATGGATCTCTCCTGGCTTGGCCACCACGGGCTTTTCCAGTGAGCTCCTATATCTCAGCCGCAAAATTCCATCGGTCAGAATCTGCGCATAGCCGTCCGGAAAGACATCCACCAGTTTCGCTGTAAAATCCGTGTCAGGCGCACTTGTCGAGGCATACACCACCAGACGGATGGGCCCCGTCACCTCAACATTCTTACGTAAGGGGGCGGTGGAATATACCAGCACGTCTTTCCGCTCTTCCACCGGACGCTGATCGAGCGGCCCCCACTGCCAGATGTCGGGCGAGCAGCAAATTGCGCCTCCCGTCGTCGGGGTGGGAAGGCGGGGATCGTATTCGTATTGATCCGGGCGATCGTCTCGGTTTGGTTCCCACGTCAGCCTCCCGCCACCGCCCACCGAATTCGCATTGCCCTTGCCGGCAAGATAAAGCGGAATGGATCGGGCCCGCGCGATCGGCCACTCGTGTTCGTCCCGCCACTTGTTGGCCCCCATTACAAAAATGCGGACAGGCGGCTCGGCGAAGGGCTGTGCCGGCTGCGACGGCGGCTTCATCCAGTGGTCGAACCATTCCAGTTGATAGCGACGAATGGGAGCACTTGAATCGTCACCAAAATCCATCGTCTTGAACTTAATCGACATGTTGTGCGGCCAAGGCCCAATCAGAATGTGATTGCCTGCCGATTTTTTCGATAAGATCGTGAACGCTTCGAGATCGCTCTGGACGAAATTGTCATACCATCCGCCCACTGCGAAGACGGGCACTCGAACATGATCGAGTTGCTCACGCGTGCTGAGATTCTTCCAGTACGCGTCATAAGCTGGATGATTCAGCGTGTCCTGAAAAAAATCCACCGAATGTCCGGTCGCCGCGCGATCGGCAGTGCGCAGAGGAAGATGCCAGATATAATCGGCGAATTTAGGCTCTCGCGTCCCGGGAGTTCGAAGATTTTGCGCCATCCACATCAGGCGATGCCCCAATCGCATCGCGCCACCGTAAGAGTAGAACCGGTCCCGATATTCGTCCGATCCGGAAACCACCGGAAAAATTGCTTTCAAGTGAGAATTGCCGGTGAGAGCAGCTTTCCACTGAGCGATGCCGAGATATGAGCCCCCGATCATCCCGACTTGGCCGTCGGACCAGGGCTGCCTGGCGATCCAATTCAGGGTATCGCTGCCATCGCTCGACTCCTGTCGCACCGGGTCGAATTTTCCCTCGGAATCGTAGCGTCCCCTCACATCCTGAAGCACGATCGCGTAGCCATGCTCGAGAAAAGCGCGATAGTTCGGCGTTAAATCCTTGCGAGCTCCATACGGCGTACGGATCAGAAGGGTTGGAATCTTGAGGGTCCCGGCGGGCTTATATACGAAACCGGTCAGCATCACGCCATCGTGCATGGGAATCTTGACGGCAAGGCGCTCTTCGCGTAAGGGGCCCGTATTCGGCATCGCCCATGCAGCGGCGACCATCGCCGCGCATAGCCCAATCCCGGCTCTCCGCCTTCCGAACTTCATACCATCTTCAATCATCCTTCATGAGCGCGCGTCCAGCAACACCCGCCAATATTCTAAGGCCACACGTTCACGACCGTGATGCTGGTGGATGTGGAACATCGCGCGGCGCCCAATCTCTCGGGCGTCGGGCCGGTGTTGCGCCAGCCAAATCAGAAACTCGCGCAACATCGCCTGCTCACCGGTTCCGCTATCCACGCGAAGACAGGCTGAACCCGGAAAGCCTGATGTCTCGGCACCCGCCGTGACGATCACTGGCTTCGCGATACCCATAAGCCGCACGGTGATGCTGGAACTCTCGCCGGCCGGCGGATATCGCAGGTTGATGCAAGCGTCCACCGCGTGTGCGTTCATCCAGAATTCGTGCTCGGGAGCGAATCCTGTTTGCACCACGCCGGGCTGGGCGAGCAACGGCGCCATGGCCCGCTGGAGGTCCGAAGGAATCGAGCCACCCGCGATCAGCAGGCCTATATCCGGAGCGGCGATACGCGCTTCACTGAACGCGCGAAGCACCGTAAGGATTCGCTTCGACTCCCGCAGATGTCCAAAAATTCCGTATAGGAAAGTATGAGACCGGGCGCCGTACCGCTCTCTCGCACGATAGACTTCTTGCGGGTCCGCAGAGGGCGCGCCGGCAAACATCAGGGGAATTTCCATCAACCGCGCAGTCGTGCAATGGGTGCGCACCATCTCCGCCGCCCCAGGGTTGTGCACGATCACGGCGAGAGACGTCTCAACAATCCTCCGCAGCATGGGATAACGGAAATACTCCGCGTTGCCGGCGGACGAAGCCCGCTGATCCCAAAGTCTCGCGGCGAGATCGCGGGTCCACGCACCGTAGTTGTAATTGAACTCCTGGATGTACTGCTCACGGTTCAGCGAGCCAAGGAAAAAATGTTGCAGCACCGCATCATGAATAACGGCGACACCCGGCCGCTGCAGTGCTTTCGTGTAGATTTGCCGGTGTAGTTGGTTGTTCCCCAGATGATATAGATTGACGTCGCCATCGCCATTGACCACAACTGTCCCCAAGCGTCGAAGGTCCTGCAGCAGATCGTTCGCGTAGTCCGCTACGCCGCTTTGGGCGGGCGGCAGAGGAGAAAAATATCCGGCTGTCACGCTTTTTTTCGTCTTCCAAACAACGCGGTTCCAACCCGAATGTGCGTGGCGCCCTCCTGCACGGCGGCTTCAAAATCGTGCGACATGCCCATGGACAACTTTGCCAATCCATGCTGATTCGCCAATTCATGTAGCCGGCGGAAATACGGCCGCGACGGTTCCGGGTCGTCGGACCATGGCGGCATGGTCATCAATCCGCTGAGCGTAAGATTTGGACACCGATTAACGGCGTCGATCAATTCCGGGAGCTCGTTCGGACTCGCTCCTGCCTTGCTTTCTTCCGCCGAAAGCTTTATTTCCAGAAACACTTCGAGATGCTTTCCAGCCGCGTCCAGCCGGCGGGCGAGTTTCGCAGAGTCCACGGTTTGGACCACCTGGAACAGGTCCGAAGCGACCTTGGCTTTGTTGGATTGAAGGTGCCCGATCAAATGAAAACGTGCTTCTGTCAGCGCCTTCACGTTCTCGAATTTTCCCTGGAACTCCTGTACATAATTCTCGCCGAAATCGCGCAGCCCAAGATCGTAAGCCTCAAGAATTACCGTCGCCGGAAACACTTTGGTCACCGCCACCAGCGTGATTTCCTCGCGCTTGCGCCCGCTCTGCGAGACAGCGCGTGCAATCCGCTGCTCAACGGCTTCTAATCGATCTTTCAGCTCCGGCATCGCACTCATTCCTATAATAGGAGCAGATGTCAGAGGACGCCGACTTTCTTTATGGGGCGATCCATGGGTTTATTCAAACCAGTCGCACGCCCGTGCTGCTAGAGCCGGGCGAACCTCAAATTCCGCTTCAGCCCGGTAATTTCTCGCTCGAGGTGCGCAGCGGGCGCGTTACTCTACAGGCCTGGGACGAGCAGCGCAATATCTCGCGACGGGTTACAGCCATATCCGAAGAGCGCGCGGGGCGGCTCGACCTCGTTGTAGAGCGATTCGGCAAACGCATAGGCACATTACAACTGCTCGATCTGGGGCGCCCGCAAGTGCAAACCGCCGTCCGCCGCGCAGCGCGACTTACTTATCGAGAAACTTTCCGGCACTCGCTATCCCGCCAGTTTCCCGGATGGCGGATTGCCGAACTGAGCACCGAACAGGACTTGCATCACACTCTTTCGCCTTCCTATCCGCGAGCTCTGTTGAAGAAAGGAACGTCGGGAATTGCAGCTATCGGCGCAGGTCCGGAATCGGATCCGGACGGGCTTCTGAGCTTCGGCCTGATCTGGCTGGATCATCTTCGCCGGCGCGAACCCCGTCTCAAAATCCCTTCTCTTGCCCTCTTTTTACCTCTAGGACGCGAACGCGCAACGTGCCTGCGGCTGCTATATTTCGATTCAGTTGTAGCCGCTTATTCGGTTTTCGTTTATTCTCCGGAAGGGTTCGAAGATCCCGTCGATCTCAGCGACTACGGCAACATCGACACCCGCCTGCAGCGCGCTACTGAAGCGATCAGGACGGGGCATGCTCTATCAACCGCGAAATATCGCGAAGCCTTTCCCGAATTCTGGTTGGAGAAACAGATCCGCGCCGACATTCAATCGATTGACGCCGGAATTCAGTCCTCGCCGGTATACGGGCAAGTGCCCGCGTTTGCCGCTACGGACCGAGGGATTATCGATCTCCTGGCTGTCGACATCCTCGGACGTCTCGCCATTCTGGAACTGAAAGCTTCGCAGGATATCCATCTGCCGCTGCAAGCGCTCGATTATTGGATTCGCGTGAAGTGGCATCTGGACCGAAACGAATTTTCGCCAAACGGTTACTTTCCTGGAGTCGCACTGGCGCCCAAGCCGCCGCGGATGTTGCTCGTGGCTCCATCGCTCGACTTCCACCCGACCACCGAGACGATTCTGAGTTACTTGTCACCGTCCATAGACGTCGAACGAAAGGGACTCGGTATGCGCTGGCGCGACAAGATTCAAGTTGTTTTCCACGCCGAAGGGGCCAAACGTCCCGAATTCATAGGAGACACGCAATCATGATGGGCACACGAATGATTAAGCAGGTGAAGGACGCAATCGCAAACCTGAACCCCCACGAAGTTCGGGATCTGGCCGACCGGCCGGTTTCGATCGAGCTCTACGCGACAAACAACCCCGCGTATGAGGAAATGGAAAGCTTTTTCGTTCCTTCAAACATTTCCGAAGCGAAACGTTGCGAGCTGCGTAGCGTGCTGCATCGGGCCGGCGATATTCGGTGTACTGGCGTGATCGAGATTTGGGAGCAGGGAGTCATCAAGCCTCCTCATGCATACATTTTCTACAGAGATAATCCCCACCGGACTGTCGAAGAGATCGTGAAGGACCATCCTGAGTTGCGTCTCGCGCTTGCCCGTCATATCTATCCATTCCGTGCTCCCGTGGTCACTGACGTGATACACAACGTCTCGAAGGAAAACGCGCTGTTCGCGGTGGCGACGGCGATTCCGGATATTCTGCCCATTGCTTCTCTTCCCTGGGCCGTGGGTGAGTTTGCGTCCGACACAGCCTTTCTCACTATGAATCAGGTCCGCATGTCGTTCCAGCTTGCCGCTGCGAGCGACCGTTTGGTCGGCTATCGCGAGCAGAAGGCAGAGTTGGCGTCGATCATTGCCAGCGCTTTCGGTTGGCGGGCTCTGGCGCGCGAACTCGTCGGGCATATTCCCTTCGGCGGCGGCATCATTCCGAAGGCTGCGATAGCCTACGCGGGCACGTATGTCGTCGGACAATCGATCGAGCGCTATTACAGACTAGGCTACGGACTGAGCCGGGACGAGCGCCGCACAGCCTACGACGCAGCTTTTGAGAGCGGCAAGAGAGTTGCGCGGGCGCTATTGGAAAGCCCTAAACCGCAACAGCCCGCGTAAGGCCGCGCTATAATCCGCACGAATGCTTCATGTGACGAATGGCGACAGCCCGGTTTCCGCGATTGAGCAAGTAACAGGAAGCCGTAATGTTCTCGCCTGGCGGGATATTCTGCACGAAGGTCCAACGCCCGCGGGCCTGCGTCTGGAACAGTTGAGCGATATTCGCGCGCGTTTTCTGGCGGATTGCGGGTTCGGCAAATATAAGGAGCTGCGCCGCCAGTTTGGGGAGAGAGATAAAGCGCTTCTTAGTGCGGACGCGGTCACGCTCTGGTTCGAGCATGACCTTTACGATCAACTCCAGCTCATCCAGATACTGAGCGCTATTCCGAAGAAAAGGACTTTGCTGATCTGCTCCGATCTATACATGGGCGAACTGGATGTGGAGCAGATGGCGAAAGTTCAAATGCTTCGCAGCCCGGTCACTGAGTCGCAGTTCGAACTGGCGCGCCGCGCATGGGTCGCGTTCTGCGCTCCGGATCGGCAGGCGCTCGACGCGTTGGTGCAAGAGGACACTTCCGCGCTTCCGTTCCTGGGAGCCGCGTTGCGGCGGCATCTGGAAGAGTTCCCAGACGAGCGCACTGGTTTGGGGCGCAACGACAGCCAAATTCTTCGGGCGGTGGAAGCGGGTGCTAAGTCTTTCCACGAAATCTTCGGCGCCACCGCACAACGCGAAGAACCGCGCTATATGGGAGACGCTTCGCTCCGGTTTTATATCGATCGCCTGACGAACTGCCGGAAGCCGTTACTGACGCCAGGGCCGATTCACCTCACGGATACCGGGCGGAAAGCTCTCGCGGGCGAGCTAAATTACGTAGCCTTGAATGGACTCGATCGCTGGCTGGGCGGCGTCCATCTTCAACGCAACCCCACGGCATAACGGAAGGCCTTCATTCACTATCGATAAGATAGTTTTCTATGGCCCGTGAGTATTCTTTGACACCGAAGGCTGTGCCACGTATCGAAACGAAGTATCGCCGCATCGTTACCGAACTGCCCGCTCCGGATTCGATTTCGAGCATAGAGAAACTACATTGTTTTGAACCGATCGCGATGCGGGGGCAGCCTCCCATTCTTTGGGATCACGCGGAAGGTTTCCAGGTTTTTGATAAATCCGGCAACTGCTGGATCGATTGGTCGTCCGGAGTGCTGATCACCAACGCTGGCCACGGCCGGCAGGAGATTATCGACGCCATCGTGCGGCAGGCGCAATCGAAACTGCTCACCAATTACTGTTTTCCCAATGAAGTGCGCGCGGAGTTGGTCGAGAGACTCGCCGGACTGATGCCCGAACCGCTGAAGAAAGTTTTCCTGTTGACCACCGGATCGGAGACTGTGGAATGCGCGATTAAGTTGTGCCGTACCCACGGCGTGAAAGTTGGCGGGCGCGCGAAGAATGTGATCGTCAGCTACGACAAATCGTTTCATGGGCGGACGCTCGGATCGCAGCAGGCCGGCGGTATCCCTTCTCTAAAAGAATGGATCGTCAACATTGATAAAGGCTTCGTTCAGGTGCCTTTTCCCGATGGCTTCCGAACCCCCGATACCTCGTTCGATTATTTCCAAAAGTGTCTCAACGAACTCGGTGTGGCCGCGGCCAACGTGGCCGGAGTGATCCTCGAAACATACCAAGGGGGCAGCGCCTCATTCGCTCCGCCCGAATACATGCAGGCACTACGCAAATGGTGTGACGGACACAAGGTGCTGCTGGTGCTCGATGAGGTACAGGCCGGCTTCGGCCGAACCGGAACGTTGTGGGGTTTCGAGCATTACGGAATCGTGCCCGATATCGCGACGTTTGGAAAGGGAATCTCCAGTTCGCTTCCCATAGCAGCGGTCATCGGCAGGCCCGATGTGATGGATCTGCATCCTTCCGGCAGCATGACGTCAACCCATACAGGCAATCCCATTTGCTGTGCCGCCGCTCTTGCGTCGATCAACATCGTTGTGAAAGAGGACCTGGCGGGGAACTCACGCGCGATGGGGGAAATTCTTCATGCGCGCCTTCACAAGATGAAGGAAAATATTCCGCAGTTCGGGTTCGTGGACGGCAAGGGCCTGGTCGCCGGAGTGGCCTGCGTACGCCCCGGGACAAAAGAGCCTGACGGCGATCTCGCCTGGCGAATCGTTGAGAAGTCGATTGAAAGGGGCGTGTTGATGTTCAGTCCGGTCGGACTCGGCGGCGGCACCGTGAAGATTTGCCCGCCGCTGGTGATCAACGGGCCAGCCCTCAATGAGAGTCTGGATGCGTTTGAGGACGCAACACGCGAGGCCCTGGCTTGACGCCCGAGGTTCTAGTTGTCGGCGGCGGCATGATCACAAACGATCAGATCTTGCCTTCTCTCTATCAACTGCAGCGCCTTGGCGTCATCGGACAAATCGGCGTGGTGGCCCAACACCGGCGCACTGTCTTGAAGCTGAAAATTTCTGAGCAATTCGCGATCGCCTTCCCTGGACAGACGTTCCGTGATTTTCCGGCGGAGGGCGATGATCCACAACCCGACTTATACCGGGAGCTGATTGCAAATATGCCGGCGGGGAATATCGTTATCGCCGCGGTTCCCGATCAGCTTCACTTCGCTGTCGTGATGACCGCTTTGCAGCACGGCCAGCACGTCTGCTGCGTGAAGCCCCTCGTGCTGACGGCCCGGGAGTCCCTCGTCATCGAACAAGAAGCGCGAAAGCGCGGTCTGGTAGTTGCAGTGGAGTACCACAAGCGCTTCGACGATCGCAGCCTGATGGCGCGTGGCCGCTACCGAAAGGGTATGTTCGGCGATTTTCGGCTTGGCACAGCCGCCCTGATGGAGAAATGGTATTACCGCCACTCGAATTTCCAGAATTGGTGTACCGTGGAGAACTCAGACGCGTTCTCTTATATAGGATGCCATTACGTTGACCTCGTGCACTTCATCACCGGGCTGCTACCGGCGTCGGTTAGCGCGTACGGCATCCGTGACAAATATCCAAACGGAAACGAAGGCTTTCTCTGGACCGACGCGCGTGTTCTTTGGAACAATGGCGCCTGCCTCAATGTCCAGAACACACTGAGCTTTCCGGACGACGGACCTGGGACCAACACGCAAGGTCTCACCATGTATTGCGCGGGAAACGGCCGTGGAGCACTGCTGAAACACTCCGATCAGTATCGCGGATTGGAATATTCTTACGTCGAAAGACCGCAGGGCGACGGCACGACCGTCTATGCGGAGCCAAGCCCGGACTACTTCCAGTACGTAAACGTGGGCGGGCAAGGTCTCGTACCGGTGGGATATGGCTATCGGTCCATCGATCACATCGTGCGCGCTTGCATCCGAGTCGCGGACAGCGCCGATCCACAAGTTGCACTTCAACAACTCGACGACGAGGGTGTGATCGCGACGCCCGCCAATAGCGGCTATAACGAACTGGTGATGGAGGCGGGCAGGCTTTCGATCCTGAACGGTGCACGTGAAGCAGTGATCGATTATGAGAATCTGAGCGTCGCTGTCAAATAACGCATATAATGCGGACGAAATACTTCCGTAGGCAGGCAATGCGATGACCGACGAACAGATGAAACACTACCTTCGCGAGAACGGCTATCCCGAACACATCGTGAAAGCAGGCCGTCCCGGACTCATTGAGCGCTGGAACAAATTCGTGGATGAAGTCGAAAGAGGCTATAAGTTCGGACTCGAAGACTACCGCAACGATCTCGACCTTCGCGGCATCATCGGCATGGTCGGACTCGACGAGGAAGTTCAGGAACCGGACGATCGACTTAAGGCTTTGCTGACCGCGCAGGATGTGCGGGTGTGGGAAAGCGGCGTGGAGGACTCGTTCTGGGATTTTGGATATCCCAAAAATGCCAAGGGTGAACTTCTTGGAGATTTACGTGCCGAAGGCTTGATGAAATGATCAACCGCCGTGCTTTCATCTCTACGGCTGCATCTGTGGCGGCAGTTCTTGGAGCCAACGGGAAGCAGCGCGGCGGTATCATCGGCAGCGGCGGGCGGGGTCAGTTTCTGACAGCCAATTTTAAAGAAGTCGGAGCGGAGATGGCCGCGGTCTGCGATGTCTACGAACCGAATCTGCAAGCCGGTTTGAAAGCTGCTGCCTCCGGAGCTAAGCCTTACGACAATTACAAGCGCCTGCTCGAGAACAAAGACCTCGATTTCGTCGTTGTGGCAACACCGGATCATTGGCACGCGCAAATGGTGATTGATGCTGTTGATGCCGGCAAGGACGTTTACGTCGAGAAGCCGCTCGCCCACACCATCGAAGAGGGTGAGCGGATTGTGGCTGCCGTGCGACGGACGAACCGCGTGGTCCAGGTCGGCACGCAGCGCCGAAGCTTTCCGATTTTTCAGGAAGCGAAACGCATACAGGATTCGGGCGCGGTTGGCGACGTCCATCTGGTGAACGCGTGGTGGCTCAACAATCAGAAGGGGCTCTCCGACCGGCAGCTTCAAGGCAAGCTGGATTGGGATCAGTGGCTCGGCACAAGGTCGAAGCGTCCCGTCGATCCGAAGCTCTTCTTCAACTGGTATTACTTCTGGGAATTCTCAGGCGGTCTCATGATTGGGCAGGCCGCGCACGTGATCGATGCGATTCATTGGTTCATGAATTCCACGCGGCCTATTGCGGTCACTTGCACTGGCGGCAAGGTGAATCTGCCTGGCGCCCAGATACCGGAAACCACGTGCATGTGCATCGAATATCC
>Ga0105240_10003410_pt1 | contig 24691 bp, 17 predicted proteins | sample KBSC54metaG_FD_80426 | JGI IMG/M metagenome (GOLD analysis project Ga0105240, IMG submission 80426) | Corn rhizosphere microbial communities from Kellogg Biological Station, Michigan, USA - KBS C5-4 metaG | ecosystem: Host-associated > Plants > Roots > Rhizosphere > Soil | place: Michigan, USA...
CTCGGCCGGGTCGCGCCGCAGGCGCACCCAGGGTTCAAGAATCTGTCCGGCCAGGTGAAACCACCAGGGGGAACGGCTACGGGAGGCGGTGGAGTCCGCGGTCGAGATAGTCGGCATACCGCTATTGTAGCTATTGCGGCGCCCGGCCTCTTAAGAACTCGTTTTGGCGGTGACCGTCGATGCGGCCGGTGCGGGGGGCGCCGTGGTGCTGGGCGCCGGCTCGCTGAGCCGCTTATGCGTCTCGCGAGCGTTCTTGAGCAGGTCCTCGCTGTACCAACGGCCGTCTTGCTGGATCAGCGCCGATTCGGTCGAAAGCGGCTTGCCCAGCAGGACATAGTCGATCTTTACGCGGGCGTGCCCGTTGGCGTTTTCGATCGTGCTGAGCTTGACCGAGTCCCAGGTCTGGTCGAGCGACAGGCCATAGAGGTTCAGCACCTGCTTCAAGCCTGCATAGCCGATCGAGTACTTCTGCATGGCGGTGACAAAATCCATACCGCGCAGCTCATCGGCCGATTTCAGATCCAGCTTGCGTGCCGTGGCAACGACAATGGTGACGCTCTGCCTGGCCTTGTCCTGGTCGAACCAGGGCGCCTGCTGTACCCAGGGCGCCAGTGTGTCGACGATCGCATTGGCCTGGGCTTTTTGCGTGGCGGTCATGTTCTTGTCCTGCTCCACGCCGGTTTTGGCGATCTGCTGGACGATACCGATCATCACCGGCATCTGGTCGCGGTACTGCTGGGAGAGCTGCACAAGCTTCGGCTTGAACTCGGCGTAGCGCTTGTTTTCCGCATCCGGCTCGGTCCAGGCGGTGTAGTTCTTGGTGAACTCGGCCCGTTGTTCGTCGGTAAGCGGCTGGCGGTCGGGATCGGGTTTGCTCCAATCCAGTTGGAGTGTGGTGAAGTCCGCGGGCGGCAAGGCATGCTTCCAGAACCCGCCGAAGTCGCCGTTCTTGATCAGGGTGACAGACTGCTGCACTGCCGCTTCCGGCGTCTCGCCGCCCGGTGTCGCGGCTTGCTGCTGGTCCTTGTCATGGCAGGCGCCAAGGGCCAGAGCGGTAAGGGCGATAAACAGAAACGAGCGAAGGCGAAGGCTGCGCATGGGTGATCTCGCGGTGAGTGGCTGTTCGCAGCCAGGCGGGACGGCCGGCGGAGCGTATAGGTGGGGACGGCGCCTAAACAAGAGGCGGAGGGCGCGTCTGATGGCCCTAAAAGAAAACCCCGCGGGCGTTGGGCCTCGCGGGGTAATCCGGCAGAGCCGGAAGGGAAATGGCCTCGCCTGCAGTGAATTAGAGGTCAGCAGGATTTGGCGAGAGAGATATTACTTCTCTGTTAAAGCTAAGGCAATACCTTACATATATATGCCTAAGTTATTGATATTCAACAATTGACCTGAGTCAGTTGTAGCGCAGTGCGCCGATCTTCTGCTGCCGGCGCTGTTCGCGGGGCAGGCTCCAATCGTTGTTGAACAGCGCCGGCTCCCACGAACCGTAGCTCGGGTTCGGCAACACGAACCAGCGCGTGCCGATCCACGCCATATAGGGAGCGATCGCCTTTTGGCGACCTTCGGCGGTGTTGGCCAGCACGTTGGCGAAATCGCCGATCTGATCGCCGAACTGCATCAGCACGCGATATTTACGGCTGATCAGCTGGCGACGGCAGCCCTTCTCAGTACCGACTTGCTCGCAGTCCTGCACAAAGGTGCCCAGGCCGAGGAAGGCTTCGGGGCCCGATACCGGCACGCCCGCCTTGCGCAGATTGCCCAGGGTGGCTTCGTCCAGGTCCTTGGCGCGGTTGGATACGTAGATCACCGCAATGCCGTGCTTCGCGGCGAACTGGGTGAACTCCACCACACCCGGCAGGGCGCGCGCTTTTTCTTCCTTGCACCAGGCCGCCCAGTCGGCTTCGTTGAACTCGCCACCGCTCTTGATCAAGCGCGCCTGATAGGGTGAGTTGTCCAATACGGTCTCGTCGATATCCAGCACCACGGCGGGCTTCAGGCCGGCGATGGAGGCGACGCGGTCATCCTTGGCCAGCGCGTCCCATTGCTTGTCTTTCATCGCGGCCAGCAGCCGGCTCTGCGCATCGCGGTAGGTCTGCAGATAAATCAGATCGTGTTCGACGGCCGTCTGCGTCCAGGCAACTGCATTGAGATTGTCGTCAGCAGGCGAAGATGCGGCGGGGATGGCTGGCGCCGGCATGACGGGCGCATAGGTATCCCGATGGGAGGGGGTGGACGAGCAACCGGCGAGCAGAACAAGCGCGGCAAGCGTGGCCGATGAACGAATAGACATGCTTTGGACCCTGTGGCTGAGACAAACGGATAATCTCGCTAAAGTTTACGACAGCACTGTGTCTGAACAGGTCACCGAGTGCAGGGCTGGCGATAGCGGCGAGGTACTGACAGACTCCCCGCAATTTCCTATGCGGCCGATCCATGGACCTTCATCAGCCCGCCCCGCGCCCCGCGCAGCCTGTCATTACCGTCGCCAGCTACATCCTGGTGGGCCTGGGCTTGCTGTTGATCCTGCTGCTGCACCTGTTGCCGGCGTTGCTGGCCGGGCTGCTGGTATTCGAGCTGGTGCAGTCGCTGGCGCCGCTGCTGGGGCGGCGCATTCCCAGCGATCGCGCGCGCGTGCTGGTGGTGGCGGTGCTTGGTGCGATCGTGGTCGGCCTGCTGATGCTGCTGATCCTGAGCACCGTCAGCTTTCTGCGCAACGAGATCGGCAATCCCGAGCAGCTGTGGCAGGTCCAGCTGATGCCGCTGGTCGAAAAGGCCCGTCAGCAATTACCGCCGTCGATCACCGGCTGGCTTCCCGACAGCGTCGATGATCTGCGCATCATGGCGTTGGAGCTGACCCGCAAGCATGCCAGCAGCTTGCAGCTGCTGGGCAAAGGCGCTGCACGTGCCCTGGTGCATATTCTTATCGGGCTGGTACTCGGGGCGATCGTTGCGCTGAGCCGTGCACGACCGGCGCATCAGGTCGGCCCGCTTGCCGCCGCGATGGGGCTGCGCTGCCAGCGGCTGGCCGAAGCGTTTCACAACATCGTGTTCGCGCAGATCAAGATTTCAGTCGTCAATACGGTCTTTACCGCGATTTTTCTGGTCGTCGTGCTGCCCCTGGCCGGCATCCATCTGCCGTTGACCAAGACGTTGATCCTGGTGACCTTCCTCGCCGGCCTGCTGCCGGTGATAGGCAACCTGATCTCCAACACGGCCATCACCGTCGTCGGTCTCTCGGTATCGCTATGGGTAGGCGTCGCGGCACTCGTCTTCCTGGTCCTGATCCACAAACTCGAGTACTTCCTCAATGCGCGCATCGTCGGCACGCAGATCCGCGCACGGGCATGGGAGCTGCTGATTGCGATGCTGGTGATGGAGGCTGCATTCGGGTTGGCGGGACTGATCGCCGCACCCATCTACTACGCGTATCTCAAGAGTGAGCTCGAGCAGGAGAAGCTCGTCTGATGCGCAAGAATGGCCGATCGCTAGAGGCCCGCATCGCAAGTTGAGGCGAATCGCAGGATATTGTTGCAGTTGAAACGATAGACTCGTCAGCTAATTTGCCGATGTGTCTGCACATAAACCGTGCCCCGGCGATTGGGCATGATTTCACCATGGCGGACATCGGGTCGAAAAATACGATCCACCATAGACGAACGCGGCGATGTTGCCTCTGACCGTTGCTATCGCTCGAATCTAGCGAGGTTCACCGCCTTTGCATTTTCGAAATTGCATTGCCTGTTTTACGGGCTAAATAAATCGATATTTAAATCGCAGCCCATTTTATTTATTGATGATTGTGTAAATAGAAAAATAAAGATTTCAGCCGTCGAAAGAAAAAGCGAATCACAAGAAATTTCGATGGCAAGAACTTGAAAAAAAAAGCGCAAAATATGGGGGTTTCGTGAGAAAAAAACGAAACTTGAACATTTCTCTTGAATACGTATTCTCGGAATCAAGCGGCCCTGTGGTGGAGGGTATTCGCGCTGCGTCGGTGGGGCACTGAGCAAGCGAATTAATCAGGGCCGGCACAAGAACACCTAGCCGAATTTCGTTGTTAGGTTTTTTGCTTTTTTTCGAGATTTTCGAGGGGAGTACCTACATGTCTATGCAGTACGCACGTTTCGCGCGTAAGAAGCTTGTTTTGTCCGTCGCCCTGGCGCTTGGCGTCTACGGTGGCGCCGTCATGGCGCAGAGCACCGTGGGTATTGCCTACGGTACGGCCGATCCCGGCGCGCAGGTGCAATTGACCAATGTGAGCAGCGGCCAGGTACGCACCATCACGGCCGACAAAGATGGCCGTTTCCGTGCCGCGGCTCTTGTCCCGGGTAACTATCACATCAGTTACCCGCAAAAAGGCCAGGCGGTTACGCGCGATATCACCGTTTCGGCCGGTACTGGCTTCAATCTGGATGCCGGCACCGCGGTTGCGGCGGCGAGCGCCAACGCGACTCAGCTAGGTTCGATCACGGTCCAGGCCAACGCCCTTCCCGCGATCGACGTGTCCTCCGTGCAGACGACAACCACGTTCACGGCCGATCAGCTCAAGTCGCTCCCCATCGCCCGTAACGTGACGGCTGCGGCATTGCTCGCGCCGGGCGTGACGCGCGGCGACTCGGCGTTCGGTAACCTGGCGTCCTTTGGCGGTTCGTCCGTGGCGGAGAACTCCTACTACGTCAACGGCTTCAATGTCACCAACCAGTTCGATTCGCTCAGCTTCGCGCAGGTGCCGTATGAAGCGATCGACTCGGAAAACATCCAGGATGGCGCGTTCGGTCCGGAATACGGCAACTCTACCGGTGGTGTGATCTCGATTCAGACCAAGCAGGGTACGAACGAGTGGAAGGGTGGCATCGATGACACCTGGAATCCGGTCGGGCTGCAAGGCAGTTTCCCGACTGTGTACAAGAACAACGGTACGCTGCAGCAGGTCAATAGCGGCAATCGCAACTATGCTGCGGCCAACAGCAATACGCCCGGTAGCCCGGTCGACTTCAGCAATCGCTGGAGCGCCTGGTTGGGCGGTCCGCTGATCAAGGACAAGTTGTTCATCTTCGCCCTGGTCAGTCAGACCAAGACCAACGACCAGAGCTACGGTACCTACATCCCCGATGGTGGTACCAACGGCGGTGGCTTCCAGCAGACGGAAGAAAAAGATCCGTACTGGTTGGTCAAGATGAACTGGAACATCAACGAGGACAACATCCTCGAGTACACCGGTTTTAGCGATACCCGTCACTACAGCACGGATGTTTACAACTACGGCTTCGACGCGAACAACAACCCCTATCATTTCGATCAGCAGGGTGTGTACAACCAGAAAGCCGGCGGCCAGACCAATATTCTCAAGTACACCGGCTACATCACCGACAGCTTCAACGTCCAGGTGCAGTACGGCAAGAGCAAAAACAAGCGCATCAATACCGCGGTCTCGGCGAACGGTACGGTGGAAAGCTACGATGGCATTCTCGCCGATGCGCCCTTCGCGCCCGGTTGCCCGGCGATCAACGACAGGCGCAATCCGGTCATTGCCGGTCAGCTTGCACCGATTCAGTCGTGCGCTTTCGTGCCCGGTGGCTCGCTCAACAGTGCAGACGGCGAAGACTCGCGCTCCAGTGGTCGTATCGACCTGCAATGGAAAGTGGGCGATCACGAACTGTCCGGTGGCTTCACTCGTGATGTGACCAAGTCCAATACGGGTACTGTCTACGAAGGCGGCGCTCTGTACGAGTACGACCCCCTGTCACCGACCTCGGGTGCTTCTCCGGCGGACAACACCGTCACACAGACGGTATTTGCGACGGGTGCCAAGGTCGGCATCACTCAGCGCGCCGAATACGTGCAGGATCTGTGGCACATCACGGACAACTTCGTCGCGCGTCTGGGCTTGCGCAATGACCAGTTCAACAACCGCAATGGTCTGGGCCAGACCTACCTCAGTCAGGGCCACAATCTCCAGCCGCGCCTGGGCGTGTCATGGGATGTCAATGGCGATTCCTCGACCAAGCTGTACGCTAGCGCCGGCGATTACTCGCTGCCGGTCGATGCGGGCGTGGCCATCCGCGGTGCCGCCGCTTCGTTGTATCGTATCCAGACGTACAACTACACCAGCATCGATCCGACGACCGGCGTGCCGCAAGGCCTGACCCCGATTGGCGACCCGCTGTACGCCAACGGCGAAACCGGAGTGACTCCGCCCGCGCAGTCGGTAGCTTCGTCCGGCCTCAAGCCCTTCAAGCAGCGTGAGTTCATCCTGGGCGGTCAGCAGCAGCTGGCTGGCTGGACGCTGGGTGCCAAGGCGATCTATCGCAAGGTGCTGACGGGCATCGACGACACCTGCGACTTCCGTCCGGTCGCCGCTTATGCCAATGCAACGTATGGCATGGCGCTGGATCCGAACTCGTTGTCGCCTCCGGGTGACAACCCGGGCCTGCCGGGCTGCTACATCTTCAATCCGGGTAGCGGCATGAACCTGCAGTTGCCGCTGGTGGCGGGCAGCAGCCAGCTCTATCCGGTTCATCTGAGCGCGGCCCAGCTTGGCGAGCCCAAGTACAAGCGCGACTACTACGCTCTTCAGTTGACGGCGGAAAAGAACTTCGACGACAAGTTCTATCTGAACGTCTCCTACGTGTGGGCCAAGTCCTGGGGTAACTCGGAAGGTCTGGTGGACTCGAATATCGGTCAGGCCGACACGGGTACCTCGGAGCTGTTCGACTATCCGGAACTCATGACCGGTGCCAACGGCAATCAGCCGAACGATCGCCGCCACACGTTGAAGGCATTTGGCGCGTGGAACATCACCAACGAATGGCAGCTGGGCGCGAACTTCGTCTGGCAGTCCGGCCGTCCGGAGAACTGCTACGGTGATGCGCCGATCGACAACGTGATTGGCGGTTACGGTTCGGGCGGCGCCTCGCCCTACCTGTATTGCACGGCTGCCGACGGTACCAACGGCCATACCGCGCCGCGCGGTTCGATCGGTACCACGCCGAACTACTGGCAGCTCGACCTCAACGGCTCGTACAAGCCGCAGTGGGCGAAGGGCGTGACGCTCCGCGCGACCGTGTTCAACGTGTTCAACAAGCATCAGGTGTTGACCGTGAACGAGATCCAGAATGCGAACTACAATTCGGACCTGGGTATCGCCGGTAGCACGTTCAACTCGTCGACCTTCCTGACTCCGACGGGGTTCCAGCCGCCGCGGTACGTGCAGCTCAACGCGGAATACGACTTCTCGCTGTAAACCCCAGACCTGCCATTGCGGGCAGGGATACACCAAGCCGCACGGACCTCAGGTTCGTGCGGTTTTTTTTGTTTTTTGATGCGGGTTGGAATGGCGTGCCATTTGGCGCGGCCAGGTATTGCCGTAAGTTTCACGAAACCTATATTAATCAACAAATACAACAAGTTATAAAAAACCCTACCTTCTTGCGGGTATGAAAAATCCACAACAAAATGTTGCGTGCACGAAATGTCCATGTTAAACAGTTGTCAAGCACGACTGTCTGAATTTGGGGTCAGGCAAGGGGACACAGGCCTCGTCGCGCCACGTTCCGGGGGAAGGGAAGCCAGGAGGAGGCTCCCTCGGAAATCTTCAAGTTAGAAAAGCTTTAGGGGAGTTACCAATGTTGAAGTCCAAGCTTGCGGCCGCCGTCGTGGTGGCCTTGGCGTTCGGCTATTCCAGTGCTTACGCACAAGATGCGCAGTCCTCGCAGGACCAGGGCGCAGATGCCAGCAAGGCTAAAAAACTCGAAGCGGTCACGGTTACCGGCTCGCTGATTCCGCAGGCGCAGATCGAAACGGCCACGCCGACGATCACCATTACCTCCGAGGATTTGAAGGCCCGCGGTTTTACGACCGTCGCCGAAGCCTTGCAGCGTTCGTCGTTCGCGACGGGTAGCGTCCAGGGCTCGCAGACCTCCGCTTCGTTCACGCAGGGCGCGCAGACGCTCAGCATGTTCGGCTTGCCGGTGGGCTTTACCAAGTACCTGATTGACGGTCGCCCGATGGGCAACTTCCCGGGTCTTTACAACGGTAGCGACGCCTTCAACAGCCTCAGCGGCATTCCGATGGATCTGGTCGATCGCATCGAAATCCTGCCGGGTGGCCAGTCCTCGCTATACGGCTCCGATGCCGTGGCCGGCGTGATCAACATCATCCTGAAGAAGAAGGTCGATGCGCCGACGATCGATGTGCGCTACGGCTTTACCAAGGACGGCGGTGGCGCCGATCGCCGTATCAGCCTTGCGGACAGCTTCCAGTTCGGCAAGTTGAACCTGCTGATCGGTGGACAGTACGAGAGCACGCAGCCGATCTGGACGCGCGATCGCGGTTTGACCAGCCAGTTCTACACACAGGGCACCAGTGCGGCGGTCGCGTCGCGTGACTTCCTTGTGTACAGCCCGTTCAGCGGGCACTACTACTTTGAAGACCCGAACAACTGCTCGAACGTGACGAGCCTGTTCGGCGGTGGCGAAGGCCTGCGTACGCGCAGCGGTGGCCGTACCTATTGCGGCTCGTTCAACTCGCCAGGCTTTGCGACGCTCAAGAACGACGAGAAGCAGGCGAATCTCTATACGCATGCCACGTACGACATCAATGACAGCACGCAGTTGTACGGCGACTTTCTCTACAACTACGACGAGCAGAAGTACAACGTCGGTTCGAGCTTCCTGTGGTGGGGCACCAGCGTTGACTACGGCGCTTTCTACGATCCCCGTCTGGACGATCTCGTCGACCTGCAGCGCGCCTTCGCTCCAGAGGAAGTCGGCGGCTTCAAGAACATCATGAACAAGCAGTACGAGAGTTCGTACATGCTGACCCTCGGCGGCAAGGGCACCTTCGGTCAGTCGAACTGGGACTACGACCTGGGCTTCACGCACTCGGACGACCAGATCACCTCGCGCGCACTGCAGCGCCTGGATGGCCCGATCGACGATTACTTCCGCACGCATGTGCTGGGTCCGCAGCAGGGCCTGGATCCGACCTACAACTTCTATCCGGTCTTCACGCCCAACTATGCGGCGTTCTACCAGCCGATTTCGCAGGCGGATTTCAACAGCTTCACCGCGTACACCGATACCCGTGCCAAGACCTGGGACAACATGCTTCGCGGCCAGGTTACCAACGCGTCGCTGTTCTCCCTGCCCGGCGGTGACGCCGGTCTTGCAGTCGTGCTCGAAGGCGGCAACCAGGGCTGGGCTTACGTTCCCGATCCGCGCCTGTTAAACGGTGCGATCTGGGGTACCACCGATGTACAGGGCGCGGGTCATCGCTCGCGTTATGCGGCAACCACCGAGCTGCGCATGCCGCTCCTGAGCCAGTTGACCCTGGACGTTTCGGGCCGTTGGGACAACTACAAGGTCGATGGCGACAATATCCACCACGGCACCTACAACCTGGGCCTGGAATATCGTCCGTTCGATTCGCTGCTGTTGCGTGGCCGCTACGGTACCGCGTTCAAGGTGCCGACGCTGGCCGATGAATTCCAGGGCCAGAGCGGTTACTACTCCACGGTGCCGGATTACCTGAACTGTGCACGCCTGGGCTATGGTCCGGCCGATATCTCCAACTGCCCCACGCCGTACGACGGCACCCAATACCGCGGTACACAGTCGGGCAGCACCACGCTCAAGCCGATCACCGCGAAGGTGTGGAGCTACGGTTTCGTGTGGTCGCCGCTCGAGCGCATGTCGTTGAAGGTGGACTACCTGCATTGGGATATCAACAATGAGGTGAACACCGAAAGCGCCGATGGCCTGTCGCAGGCGGAATACCTCTGCGATATCGGCACGTTGGATCCGAGCTCGGCGACCTGCCAGAACGCGTTCGACAAGATCACCCGCGGCGTTTCCACCAATCCGGCGCTGTTGGGCCAGATCCAGGCGATCTCCACGCCCAAGGTGAACGTGTCGAACGAACAGGTCAACGCGATCACGGCCGACTTCGGTTACATCGTGAAGTTGGGTTACCTGGGTAGCCTGACGCTGCAGACGTCGTACAGCGACATCCTCAAGCATACCTACCAGGGTTACCCGTCCGATCCGGTGCTCGATCTCCTGCGTCATCCGTACTACAGCACCGAGTTCAAGACCAAGGTGAACGGTTCGGTGACCTGGACCCCGAACGAGCAGTGGAGCGGCACGATCTTCTTCAACCGCTATGGCAGCACGCCGAACTACCTGGCCACGGTTGCGGACAACTACACGACTCCCGGCACCGGCAAGCTGTCGCCGTGGATCATGTATAACGCCAGCGTGACGTTCAACCCGACCAAGAACCTCGCGTTGTCGTTGTTGGTGAACAACGTGTTCAACAAGATGCCGCCGGTCGACCACAGCTATCCGGGTACGGCGAGCGCAGCTTACAACTCGAGCAACTACGATGTGTACGGCCGCACCATGTATCTGGAAGCGAACTACAAGTTCGGCAGCACCAAGTAAGGCACTAGTTGATGGTTCAAGAAAACGGCCCCTGATGGGGCCGTTTTTCTGTTTGCAGTTTGGGGTGGGCGGCTGCCGCAATCAGTCGGGCAAGGTGACGCCTTGTTCGCGCAGCAAAGTCTTGAGCTCGCCCAATTGCGGTTCGTAGTGACGCCAGCGGTCGAGTGCGCGGCGATACATCGGCTCACGCACTTGCGTTGCGCTCGCGGTCGTCACAGGGGCCGCATTTTCGTGGAAATTCAGGCAGGCATCGTTCCAAGGCAGGCCGCAATAAGCCAGGATCTCGCGTGATCCGGATTCTTGCGCGTCGACGAGTTTTTCGTAGCCGACCTCCAGGATGCGGCCGGGAAGTACACGCTGCCAGTGCGCCATCAAGCGATCGAATAGCGCGAAATATCGACCCGTATCGAGCAGGTCGTACGAGTAGTCGTAATAGGGCGACGTCTGTGCAAAAAGCTGGCGAAAATTGCTCAGGCAAGTGTCCAGCGGATTGCGGCGCAGGCAAATGATCTTCGCCTTAGGCAGTGCCTGCGCGATAAAGCCCGCATACAGGAAATTGTGCGGCAGCTTGTCGATGAAATGTGGCTTCGTTGCGGTCAACGGCCGTGTGCTTTCGATGTAGTCCCGCCCCAGTTGTTTCCAGTCGACACGCAGGGCATGGCCGATCGTATCCGGGTCGAGCAAATGCGGTGTACGGCTACCGGACGCGCGCTTGAGCACGACGCTGAAGTTCTGCAACTCGCCAGCCGAGTACACGTCCGGATGGCTGCTGATAATGCGTTCCACCAGTGTCGTGCCGCTGCGCGGCATGCCAATGATGAAGATGGGCTCGTCGCTGTCGTAGCCCTTCGGTTCGCTTATCGGCTCTGGAAAAACGAGAGTCAGGGCCTTGAAGAGCGCTTCGTCCCGTGCGGTCGAATACGGGTGCAGTTTTCTTCCGGCTGCCTTGCCGAGTGTCAGGTGTTCGAAGGAGGCGGGGTAGTCCGCGAGGTCTTCGTACTCCTTGGAAAGGGCCAGATGCACGTTCATCGATGCATAGGGATCGGGCGCGGCTCCCGGAAGAACGGACAGGAGCCGCGGAATATGATTGCTGCCGATTGTCTGCTTGCGCAGTTGCGCAAGCGTCAAATGCGCGGTCCACAGGCGTGGTTCTTTCTGGAGACTTTTCTCGAGCCCCTGTTCCGCCGCTTCGATGTCTCCAAGGGCCACCGATGCCGTGGCGAGATTGAAGCCGTATTGCGCGTTATCCGGAGCCAGGGCGACCGCGCGCCGAAAGGCTGCCGCGGCGCGATCGTGCGCGTTGCAAAGCGAATAAACGACACCGAGGGTGTCGAGGGTGGCCGCGTCCTGCGGTGCGAGCGCCATACCTCTGTCGGCGGCAAGCAGGGCTTCCCTCGACAAGCGCAGATCGACGAGGATCCTTGCGTGCAAAGCCGCATAGTTGCTGTTGCCGGGATCGAGCGATTCGGCACGTTCCAGATGCTTGGCCGCTTGCGGCAGCAATCGGGATTCCAGCGCCGCGACACCCGTGATGTAGTGCAAACCGGCATGATCGGGCGCCGTGGGCAGCAGCCGTTGCGCGCGTTCCAGCACGGTACGCCAATCGCGTCGATTGAATGCCGCAACTGCTTCTTCGTAGAGCGTCGCGGGTGCACTCATGAGAAATAAGAAACGCAGATGATAGTCAAGACGCTTTCGCTCCTGGTATGAGGTCCGATCAGCTGCCGGCCAGCATCGCCGCAATCTTCGCCATATGCGACTCGGCCGTCTCGCGCACGACCTCTTTATCCGCCTCCGGATCCTTGCCCTGCCAATGCAGGTCGTCCTGCGGCAGCTCGTGCAGGAAGCGGCTGGGCTGGTTGCTGTGTACTTCGCCGTAGCGCTTGGTCTTGGCCGACCACGACAGGGTCAGCATTTCCTTGGCGCGGGTGATGCCGACGTACATCAGGCGGCGTTCTTCGTCGATGCGGCCCTCGTCGATCGCGCCGTCGTGGGGCAGGGTGCCGTCTTCGCAGCCGACGATAAAGACGAAGCGAAATTCCAGGCCTTTGGCGGAGTGCAGGGTCATCATGCGCACCGCGTTGCCGGGTTCGTCGCGGTCGGCGTGGCTGAGCAGGGCGAGCTGGGCGGCGAGGTCGCCGGCGCTGTTGTTGCCCTTCTGCATGGCGCGGAACCAGTCGGCCAGTTCGCGCAGGTTGCCCAGGCGGCGTTCGCGCAATGTGGCATCGGTCGTGCTGGCGGCGATCTGCGCGGCGTAGCCGGTACGCTTGAGAATGGTCTCGACCAGGTCGGCGGCGCTTTCGTGTTGCGCCGAGCTGCGTAGCTCGTCGAGCAGGCTGGTGAACGATGCCAGCGCGGCGGCAGGGCGCGGCGTGAGCTGGCGCAAGACGGCATCGCTGCGGGCCGCGTCGAGCAAGGATGCGTGCCTGGTTTGCGCGATCTGGCCGAGTTTTTCCAGAGTGGTGGCGCCGATCTCGCGCTTGGGTACGTTAACCACACGCAGAAACGCCGCGTCGTCGCTAGGGTTGGTCAACAGGCGCAAGTAGCAAAGCAGATCTTTGACTTCGGCACGGTCCAGGAACGACAGCGCGCCCGTGAGGTGATACGGAATGCGCGCGAGACGCAGTGCTTTTTCCAGCGGACGCGCCTGGAAATTGCCGCGATAAAGAATGGCGATATCGTGCCAGCGTGCCTTGTGCTTCTCCGCCAGGGTGGTGGCGATGGCGGCGACGCGCTCGGCTTCGTGTTCGTTTTCCTTGCACTCCAGTACGCGGATCTGCGCGCCTTCGGGGTGTTCGCTCCACAACTTTTTTTCGTGCAGATGCGGGTTGTTGGCGATCAGCTTGTTGGCGGCGCGCAGGATGCGTTTGCCGCAGCGGTAGTTCTGTTCCAGCTTGATCACGCGCAGGTTCGGCCAGTCGCGGCCGAGCTGGTCGATGTTCTCCGGGTTGGCGCCGCGCCAGGCGTAGATCGACTGGTCGTCGTCGCCGACGCAGGTAATGCGGCCGCGCTCGCCGGCCAGCGCCTTGAGCAGCCGGTACTGGGCGTCGTTGGTGTCCTGGTATTCGTCGACCAGCAGATAGCGCAGGCGTTCGCGCCAGCCCTCACGGCACTCGGCGTCGTTCTCCAGGATAGTCAGAGGCAGACGGATCAGGTCGTCGAAATCCACCGCGTTGAATGCCGCCAGGCGAGCCTGATACAGCTCGTAGATCATGGCCGCGTCCTGCTCGCGCGGGCTACGCGCGGCCGCTTGGGCCTGGGCTGGCGACAGGCCCGAGTTCTTGGCACGGCTGACCAGGTTGCGTAGCGCGAACAACGCGTCGGGCTTGATGCCCTTGGGCGCCAGCTCTTTGATGATGCTTTCGCTGTCGTCGGCATCGAGTACCGAAAAGCCTTTGCGCAGGCCGGCGCGCGCGTGCTCGATCTGCAGGAATTTCAGGCCCAGCGCGTGGAAGGTGCATACGGTCAGCGCCGCGGCGTCCTCGCTGCTGATCAGCTTGGCCACGCGCTCGCGCATTTCCTTGGCCGCCTTGTTGGTGAAGGTGATCGCGGCGATCTTGGCGGCGGGAAGCTTCTTGCGCGCAATCAGGTACGCGATCTTCTGCGTGATCACCGAGGTCTTGCCGGAACCGGCACCGGCAAGCACCAGCAGCGGGCTGTCGCAGTGTTCGACGGCGGCCAATTGTTGCGGATTGAGCATGATCGGGACGATGCGAGAGGCGGCGCCCGATGTTACCAGAGCCTACCTGCTACGCTTGGGGGCTTGGGAACAATGGATGGGCGCCATAGACGGCGGGCCAGGGGATGAAAGCATGACGAATCAGGACGATGCAGCGTTCGAGCGTTGCGATGTGGCCATCATTGGCGGCGGGCCGGCGGGAAGTACGGCCGCGACGCTGTTGGCCCGGCGCGGTTACAAGGTGGTCGTGCTGGAGAAGGCCCATCATCCGCGTTTCCATATCGGCGAATCGCTGTTGCCGATGAACCTGCCGGTGTTCGAGCGCCTTGGGGTGCTGGACAAGGTGCGCGCCATGGGTGTGTACAAGGCCGGGGCGGATTTCGAGGCGGACAACGCGCGCGGCTACAACACCTATGCCTTCAGTCGCGTGGTCGGAGAAAGCCCGCCGCATGCGTTCCAGGTATGGCGCCAGGACTTCGACCGGATGCTGTTCGAGCACGCGTGTGAGAGCGGTGCGGATGGCCGCGAGGGCCATGAGGTGGTGCAGGTCGAACAGACCGGTTCGCGCGAATCGCATCTCGAAGTACGCAGCGACGACGGGCGCAGCTACCAGTTGTTGACGCGTTATGTGGTCGATGCCAGCGGTCGCGATGCTTTGCTGTCGCGCCGCAAGAAGCTCAAGCGCAAGAACCCGGAGCATCAGAGTGCGGCCATTTTCGGCCATTTCCGCAATGCGACTTATCGCAGCGGGGAGGACGCCGGCAACATCAGCATCTACAGCTTTGCGCATGGCTGGATGTGGATGATCCCGCTGCCCGATGGCGTGATGAGCGTGGGGGCGGTATGTCGCCCCGATTACCTCAAGCAGCGCCGTGGCAGCCCGGCCGAGTTTCTGCTGGAGACGTTGCGATCGAACCCGGCGCTGTGGGAGCGCGTGCGCCAGGCCGAGCTGATCGGCGACGAGGTGCGCGTCACCGGCAACTACTCCTATGACTCCGGACGCATGGGTGGCCCCGGTTGGTTGCTGATCGGCGATGCCTTCGCCTTCCTCGATCCGGTGTTCTCCTCGGGCGTGTACCTGGCCATGAGCGGCGCCGAGAACGCCGTGGCAGTGGTCGACCAGGCCCTGCGCGAGCCGCGCCACGAAATGCGCCTGATCCGCCGGCTGGAGCGCCGCCAGCGTGCGGGCATGCGGCGTTTCGCGTTCTTTATCTACCGGTTCAACGGCCCGGTCATGCAGCACCTGTTCCGCAATTCCAAGGGGTTCCTGCAACTGGACCGGGGCGTCACCTCGATGCTGGCCGGCGATGTCTTCGATTCGTTCCCGGTGTGGTGGCGCCTGCAGGTGTTCAGGCTGGTCTACGCGATCCATGCCCTGTGCGATCGCTCGCGCTGGGCAGCCGAGCGCAAGCTGCGCCTCGATCAGGCCCGAACGGCCTTTACGGGGGGAACGACTCAGGTAGACGACGCCTGACGGCGTTACCATGTGCACCTGATTGAAGGGTGCACGATGGCCAAGCTCTATTTCTACTACTCGGCAATGAATGCCGGAAAGACCACCACGCTGCTGCAAAGCGCGTACAACTATCACGAGCGCGGCATGCGCACGCTGATCCTCACGCCGGCGCTGGACAACCGCTTTGGCGAGGGTGTCGTGGCCTCGCGCATCGGCCTGAAGGCGAATGCGCGACGGTTCTCCGGCGAGGAGGATCTGTTCGCCATGGTGCAGGCCGATATCGCCGCGCAAGGCGCCTTGCACTGCGTATTCGTCGACGAAGCGCAGTTTCTGACCAAGGCGCAGGTCTGGCAGCTCTCCGATGTGGTGGACAAACTGAACATACCGGTGCTGGCCTATGGCCTGCGCACGGATTTCCTCGGCGAATTGTTCGAGGGGAGCCGCTATCTGTTGGCCTGGGCGGATAACCTGGAGGAGATCAAGACGATCTGCCATACCGGCCGCAAGGCCACCATGGTGGTTCGCGTAGATGAACAGGGCCGCGCCGTGACCGACGGTCCGCAGGTTGAGATCGGCGGCAACGACCGCTATGTCTCGGTGAGCCGCGCCGAGTTCAAGAACATCACCGAGGGGCACGGCCGCATCGAATTGCAGCAGACCGTGCTGCCGCTGGGCGAGCGGCGCTGAGCCCTCGCGTTGTCACCACAAGGATTCCCCCTATGAGCAAGCCCGTCATCCTCCCCGCCTGGCAGCGCCCGCATTGGCAGCCCGGCGACGAAGAGATCCTGCTGCAGTTCTATGTCTTCGGCAATTTCGGCACCGGCCGGCCGCCGATGCAGGACTATGGCAGCGACGGCCTGCCGCATGGCGTGGAGATGACCAGCTATCACCACAATGCGCTGCGCCAGTGGGAGGGCTACCCGCTCAAGGGCGGCCTGGGCCGCATGCTCAAGGAAGACGCCGCCGAGGCATACAAGCTGGCGCTGGACGCGCCGCAGGTGCTGGTGATCCGCGGCCGCATCAAGGACAGCCAGGCGACGGGCTATCTGCGCGATACGTTCGGCGTGATGGCTGCACTGCTGGATGTGGGCGGTACGGCGATTTTCGATCCGCAGATCGTCAGCCTGCTCGATGCGGATGCATGGCGCCGCCGTTACCTCATCGCCGATGGTGCACCGACCCGCAACCATTTGCTGATCATGCGCGACGGCGAAGACCAGCTTGGACGCTCCTGGGTCCACACGCGTGGCATGCGCAAGTTCGGCAGGCCGGACATCAGCCTGCGCAACGTGCCCGATCGCGATATCGACCGTGCCGGCCAGCTATGCGAACGCCTGGCCGATATGCAGGCATTGGGTGCGCATTTTGTCGACGGCCAGTCGCTGGAGGCCGAGGGTGTACCGGGCCTTGTCGCCAAGTTGGGTGGCGACCTCGAACACCCTGATTTCAACAACACCTACGTCGAATTTCGCTGGCCGGATTGATCCTGCCGCCAGGGCGCGTCGGATGTCGCGCCCTGGCGTTCGCTGTCATGGGCGGCTGCCGGGCGGATCGATCACGATACGCGAGATTTTTCCGTCCAGGCCGTTCGTGCGATGGAAGGTGATTTCCCTGTCCGCATTGGTGTCGCTGATTTCGAAGCTGGGGATGATCAGGTTGGCGATATCTCTGCGCAACACAATCGTGGTGTAGTCATCGTTTGTGCTGCCGTCCGGTGAGTCATAGACGCCGATGCGTGTTCCTGCCGGCAGGTCGACAATGCGGGCGGAACGAGCCTCGTCATCTTCGCAGCCCATGAAGTCGCCATTTTTGATATTCGCGTCCATGGGGACGCGGCCGGGTACGCCGCAAACGATGTCTTGTGTCGCATGGTTACCTTTATGGAAGACGACGCCACCCTGAGTTGCCACGCCAGCAAAGGCGAGGCCGTCGCCCTGCTCGTAGTGATCGACAGCGATAAAATTCGGCTTGCGCATGGCGGGGCCTGCACAATAGTTGTCGACACGATCGAGCAGCCGGTCAAAGCGATTGTCCAGCCGTGCATGCAAATTCAGGCTCACGCCATGAAACTGATTCATGACAAATAGCCGGTTCCATGCCTTCCCGGGAAAAGCGACGCTTTTACGATCAAGAGGAATGTCGCCCCAGCGGCTCTTGCAGGTGTAGTCATGGGTGAAAATCGTATCGCCCAGGCTCCAGTCATTTTCAACCGTGCCGTCGGTACTTGCCATGATGTGCACGTTACCTTCGTCGACCGCAAAATCGCCGCTGTTGTCGTTGTTCAGATTGAAAATCAGCAGGCGCTGCCCGGCACCGATCATCTGTTGCGGCGTGGGCCAGTCGGGCGTATTCCATGTTTGTGGGTCGAACGTGATCCGTGCCAGGCCAGGTACGCTATTCAATGCCTTATGGAGTGCGCTGCGCGAGGCGTAGTCCTCCACATGCAGGGTCAATATTGCACGGGGGTCGTTTCGTAAAAAGGGCATGATTTGCTCGTTGAACGTCGCTTCCAGCGTCAGCTCGCCGAAAAGGCAAATACTGTGGCAGAGATAGACGCGACCGCGGGATTCAACGAAGTCGAGCATCAAGCCCCGCACGCCGTCGTTCAATTGCGTGGGTATATGTCGGGTCTGATTCGGAACGGGGGTGAACCCGTAGTTGAACGCGTTATGCGTAGTCAGCCAGGTGTATCGATCGAAGGGCTGGTCGAGCGTGTCGATATAGGGCGCAGGTGTATTGGTTGCTGCGACGCCAAGCGACATGATCGAGACAAGTAGGGTTGCAAGTGTCCTGCGCATGAAAATGTTCCGGCCGATGTGGGCTCACATTTTTCATCGCGAGGTTATGCCACGGTGATTCGTTCACGGACGAACCTGTTGTGGGTTTGAGCTGAAAGCCTCGACCGAGGTTTTGGTCAGCAGCAACAAGGCATTCAGCGCTGACAGCGTGGACACCAGAAAGTGGAACGTTGCCCGAGCACGGCCTGACGAATCGGCGTATCGCAAGTGCGGCACGGTTCGCCCTCGCGGCCGTAGACGTTCAGCTCGCGAAAAAAGTAACCGGGTGCGCCATCGGGATTGAGAAAATCGCGCAGCGTGGTGCCGCCGCGTTCGATGGCCCAGGCGAGAATGCGCTTCACTTCCGCTGCCAGTCGCGCGTAGCGCTCGCGCGATACCGAGCCAGCGGCGCGGCGGGGGTCGATGCCTGCGGCAAACAGCGCCTCGCTGGCATAGATATTTCCCACGCCAACAACGATCGCGTTATCCATCAGGAACAACTTCACCGCCGCCTTGCGTCCGCGTGACATGCGCCAGAGCAGAGCGCCGTCGAAATCGTCGGTTAGCGGTTCAGGGCCAAGGTCGGCCAATAGCTCGTGCGTGCTTTCCGGCGGCTGCCATAACAGGCAGCCGAAGCGGCGCGGATCGGTGAAGCGCAGGACGCGTTCGCCTTGAGTTGCCGTGGCCTCGACGACGATGTCGACGTGGTCGTGCTTGCCCAGCGGTGCATCGGGCGGTAGCACGCGCAGCATGCCGGACATGCCCAGGTGCAGCAGCGCGCTGCCGGCCTGGGTGTGCAGCAGCAGGTATTTCGCGCGACGTTCGACGGCGTCGATGCGCTGGCCCGGCAATAGCTCGGTGATTTCCTTTGGAATCGGCCAGCGCAGATCGGCGCGGCGCAATGTCACCGCCGTGATGCGTCGGCCGATCAGGTGCGGGGCGATGCCGCGGCGCGTGGTTTCGACTTCGGGGAGTTCGGGCACGGGTGTAATCAGTAAAGTTGGCGGTGAAGAGCAAGAGCGCCCCCTCACCCTAACCCTCTCCCCCGGCAGAGCCAGGGGAGAGGGAACTAACTGAGGCAAGTGTCAACATAGCGCGCTTTTGGCTCCTTCTCCCCGGCAAAGCCGGGGGAGAGGGACTGACTGAAGCAGGTTTCAGAGTTACGCGGTTTTGGCTCCCTCTCCCCTGGCTTGCCGGGGGAGAGGGTTGGGGTGAGGGGGCTCTTACTTAAGCCTCAGGCGCCCAGCTTTCGTGAAAACTACCCGGCTCATCAATGCGCTCAAACGTATGCGCACCAAAGTAATCGCGCTGGGCCTGAATCAGGTTCGCTGGCAGGCGCTCCGTGCGATAACTGTCGTAATACGCAATGGCCGATGAGAAGCCCGGCACTGCCACACCCGCCTGCACCGCCGCCGATACCACGTCACGCAAGGCCTGCTGATAATCGCCGGCGATCTTCTTGAAGTACGGGTCGAGCAACAGATTGACGATCTTGGGATTGTGGTCGTAAGCGTCGGTAATCTTTTGCAGGAAACGTGCACGGATGATGCAGCCGGCGCGGAAGATCTTGGCGATGTTGCCGTACGGCAGATCCCACTTGTATTCCTCGGACGCGGCGCGCAACTGGGCAAAACCCTGCGCGTACGAGACGATCTTGCTCAGATACAGGGCGCGGCGCACCGATTCGATAAACGCCGTACGATCGCCACTGAACGTGTTGTTCGGACCGGCGAGCTGCTTGCTGGCCTCCACGCGCTGTTCCTTCAGCGAGGACAGCAGGCGTGCGAACACCGATTCGGTAATCAGCGGAAGCGGCACGCCCAGGTCCAGCGCGTTCTGGCTGGTCCACTTGCCAGTACCTTTCTGCGCGGCACGGTCGAGCACGATGTCGAGCAGGTCCTTGCCGGTCTTCGGGTCTTTCTTCTTGAAGATGTCGGCAGTGATTTCGATCAGATAGCTGTCGAGTTCGCCGGTGTTCCATTCGGCGTAGACCTTGCCCAGCTCGTCGTTGGAAAGACCGAGCACGTTCTTGAGCACGGCGTAGCTTTCCGAGATCAGCTGCATGTCGCCGTATTCGATACCGTTGTGCACCATCTTCACGTAATGGCCGGCGCCGTCGGGACCCATATAGGCCACACAGGGTTCGCCATCAGTGGGTGCTTTAGCGGCGATCTCGGTGAGAATCGGTGCAACCAGGTCATAGGCTTCGCGAGCGCCACCGGGCATGATCGACGGACCGTGCAGCGCGCCTTCCTCGCCGCCGGACACGCCGGTGCCGATGAAGTGCAGGCCGGACTTGGCCAGATCCTGGTTGCGACGGATGGTGTCCTGAAAGAAGGTGTTGCCGCCGTCGATCAGCACGTCGCCCTTGTCCAGCAGCGGCTTGAGTTTCTCGATGGTGTCATCGGTCGGCTGGCCGGCCTTGACCATCAGCAGGATGCGCCGCGGCTTTTCCAGCGAGTCGACGAATTCCTCCAGCGTATAGGTCGGGACGAGCTTCTTGCCTGGGTGCTTGGCGATCACCTCGTCGGTCAGTTCCCTGGACCGATTCCAGATCGATACCGTGTGGCCGCGACTTTCGATATTGAGCGCAAGATTGCTGCCCATGACCGCCATGCCGACCACGCCGATCGGTTGCTTGCTCATCTGGTGACTCCTTGAGGTTCTCGTGTACTGCCCCGGATATGGGGAATCCCGCCCGTTGTACAAGATCGGATGTAAGGAGGCGATCAATGTTCGAGGGCTTATAGCCCCAACGACATCGCCTTGCCCTCGACCGGGCGCGGGGAATAACGCGCTGGAATCAGGGCGATACGATCGCCCACGCGCACATAGCGCTGTGGCCCGGTCACCGAGGTTTCGCCAAACTCCACACGCTCGCCGTTCAATTCCAGGGTGGCCAGCGGCGGCGCCAGCCCGATCCTGGACAGCGAGAAATCCTGCGCGGGTCGCCATTGCAATACTTCGGCTGCGGCCGTCTGAGCCAGCTCGTTGAGGCGGCCATCGTCCGCGCGCGCGTTGAGGCCATCGGCGTTCCACCAGTGGCCGTCATGGCGGCTGTAGTGCTGCATCGGCGCGCTTTGAAATTGCAGGCCGATCTGGTCGACCGCGGAAGGGTCGATGCCGAGCAGATTGCCGGGATCGTTGCGTCGGTCGCGCTGCCATTGCCATAGCGCGGCGACCACCATGGCGCCCACGATGACCAGCAGCACCAGCCGCCCGCGCGTCGCGCGTTTCATGCGCGACGCCTGCGCCAGGCGATCCACGCGCCCGCCAGCAGCAGGGCCAACGGCAACCCCAGCAAAAAGCCCATGCTCACCGCATTGAGCTGCGCTTGCGACAATTGCAACAGGCGATCGGGCGCACCGCGCGGCGGCAGGTTGACCAATGCGTCGTCGCCCAGCAGCCAGTCGAAGACGCGTTCGCCCAGCGCACGATTGCCGCCGTTGCCGAGGAAGCTATTGGAAAGAAAATCACCATCGCCGATCACCACGGCGCGTTGTTCGGCCTTGTCGGGGCTGGGCGAAATGCGGCTCAAGGCAAAACCGAAATCCAGCGGGCCCTTGAGTTCGCCTGCGTCGGCGTCGTAGCGAATGGTTGAATCGTGCGCGTTGTCGATCGGCTTGAACTCGGTCCAGCTCTGCGTGCCCGAGCGCAGGAAGGGCGCAATACCCCAATTCGCATTCGATACCTTCGCCAGCGCGGAGACCTGCGGGAATACGGTCGACAGCACGAAGCCACGCGTGATCGCCTGTGCGGGGTAATCGCCCAATGCGAGGATGCGTGGGTCTTTCAAACCCAGCGCGGCTCCCTGACCATCGACCAATACGCCAGGCAGGACGCGTACGCCCAACGCTTCGGCCAGTGGCGAGAGCCCAAGATCGTCGTTCGACGGTTCGGTCAGCCACAGCAGGTTGCCGCCGTTATTGACGTAGTCGACCAGCGCCTTGACCTCGGCGGGTGGCAATGCCAGCGAGGGGCTGGCGAGTACGACCAGGTTGGTGTGCTCGGGTACGCCGGTGACCTGCGCAAAATTCAACGGCACCGCGCGCATGCCGCGCCCTTCAAGCTGCGCGATGAACGTGCCCAGGTCGGCATTGCCCTTGCCGTCGGCACGACGCTCGCCATCGCCGGCGACGAAGGCGACGATACGCTCCCCGCCACGCGCGAGTCGTTCGAGCGCGTTGGTAAGGCTGCGTTCGTCCAGTTCGTCCAGGCGTTGTTCGCGATCCTGGTAATGCAGGATCAGGGCGCCGTCGACCGTGATGCCTTGCTCGCGCATCGCCGCCGGGTCTTGCTGCGGATCGACGAAGCGCAGGTTGATATCCGGTTTGACGCGCTGGAAGCGCTGAATAAAGCCGGCAATGGTCTGGCGAAGATCGCCTTGGGGGCTCGCGTAGCTGACGATCTCCACCGGACCTTTGAGCGTCGCCAGCACCGCGCGGCTTTCCGGCGGAAGGCTGGCCCGTCCGCCGTAGGTCCAGTCGACACTGTGGTCGTAGCGTGTGCTCAGATAGCCCAGCGCGGCGACGCCCAGCAGCAGGGCAAGCGCGAACAGCCAGCCATCGAGTCGTTGCGAAAGTCGACGCTTCATCAGCCGCGCTCCTTGTCTGCCGCAAGGCGGCGCGTTGCCAGCGCCAGCGCGAATACGATGACCAGCACGAACCACAGCACATCGCTGGTGGATACCAGGCCGCGTAGCAAAGCCTCCAGATGAGTGCTGAGTGCGAGCCAGTTGATGGCTCCGTTATCGATCCCGACCATCTGCGCACCGGAATTCACGCCGATAAGCGCCAGGCCGATCATCAGGCTGGCCACCGCTGCGATCGCCGGATGCGAAGAAAAGGCCGAACAGGCGACGCCGATGGCGGCCAGGGTGGCCAGTGCGAGCGCGGTGCCGAGTGTCGCCGCTGCGAATTTGCCCGCATCCAGATGCACGCCATGGGCGATGCTGAGCGGCATCGCGATGGCCAGCAGCAGCCACAGCACCAGCCACAGCAGCAGCGCGAGATATTTGCCCAGTACGATCCGTGAGGCCGGCAAACCGGTGCCGAACAACAGCGGCAGCGTTCCCTGCGTGCGTTCGCCGGCGATGCTGGCCATGGTCAATACCGGCACGATGACCAGCGCCATTTCGATCAGGCCGAAGGGGATCACGCCGGCGGTCAAAAAGCTGCTCAATATCGGCACCGCGACCAGGTCGGTATAACCGGGGCCGCTTGGCGTGGCGCCAAGTTTGATCTGGTTGGCGAGAAATGCCCCCAGCAGCAGAACGAAACGCCAGGCCAGCTCGGCCAGCGTCAGCGCGGCCAGCACCCAGGCAAGCGGGCGCACGAACAGGCGGCGCAACTCCAGCCGCGTCACAGCCAGAACACTCATGCAGCCTGTTTCCCCGTGCCGCCGCGCAGGGCGATATCAAAAAAGGTCTGTTCCAGCGCTTCGTGGCCGGTGCCCGCGATCGCCGCGTCGTAGCGCAACGTGCCCTCATGCAGGATCGCCACGCGATCGCAGACGGCCGTGACTTCGGCAAGCAGATGGGTGGAGAGAATAACCACGGTGCCCTGGTCGGCGACTTCGCGAATCAGTGTGCGCAGCATGGACACCTGCACCGGGTCGAGCGCATTGGCCGGCTCGTCGAGCACGAGCAGCCCGGGCTTGTGCAGCAGCGCGCAGGCCAGGCCCAGACGCTGGCGCTGGCCTTGCGACAACACGCCTGCCAGGCGTCGGCTCAGCGAGGTCAGGTCCAGCCGCTCAAGCACGGCATCGCGCGCCTGACATAACGCCGCAGATGCCAGGCCGCGCAGCCTTCCATGAGCCTCGAGATGTTCGATGACCGTTAATTCCGGCCACAACGGGGCACGTTCGGGCAACCAGCCGATGACCTGGCGCGCCAGCTCAGGTCGTTCCAGGAAGTCTTCACCGTTCAGCCTGATCTGCCCGCTATCCGGGCTCAGGGCGCCGGCAATCATCGACAGGGTGGTGGATTTGCCGGCGCCGTTGATGCCCAGCAAACCCAGTACCTGTCCCGAATCCAGGGTAAGGCTGAGACCCTGCACGGCGGGGCGGCCGGCGCGGTGGCGGCTGATGTCTTGCAGCTGTAAAACGGCGGTAGGCGCGGTCATTGCATGATTGTCACGGTGCCCACACCGTTAAACAACCGGGCGCTCGAAAGCCCTGGGAACTGCGGCACATTTCGCCGTTCAGATTCAGGGGGTTCCATGCTGGCGGGTACGGACACCCTGTTCTAGACTCAGACCCAAATACCCGAGTGCAAATACATGCTTGATGCAGTGCTGACTTTCCTGTCCCAGGGACTGACCAACGCCAGCTGGGTCAC
>Ga0105240_10003413_pt1 | contig 24675 bp, 37 predicted proteins | sample KBSC54metaG_FD_80426 | JGI IMG/M metagenome (GOLD analysis project Ga0105240, IMG submission 80426) | Corn rhizosphere microbial communities from Kellogg Biological Station, Michigan, USA - KBS C5-4 metaG | ecosystem: Host-associated > Plants > Roots > Rhizosphere > Soil | place: Michigan, USA...
GTGAAGTAGGGTTTCATCGTTCGGTCTCTCCTTGCGCGATACCCCGGGATACCCCGGGGCGGGTTCTCGCCGGTTGTTTCCTCTTGTTTCCGGCTAAGGCGTCAAGATACGTGCTAAAGCTATGTTTTTCCAGGGGTAGAAGGGGGAATTCGATGGTTTATTTTCCGGCTAATTCCGTCTCTTTCCCGCTCCGGAATGCTCAGACTTTAGCCGGTTCGGCTATCCTTCCTGATCCCTATCATCTTGAAATAGCAGGAAAATAGATTGCGATCGGTCCCTCGATACCCCGTTGGATACCCCTAGCGGCCGGAATCGATGCGTCCCCTAGGCTCCCCGAGCGTCTCCTAGGCTCCCCGAGCGCCCGGCGAAATAAGCGCTTGCCGCCCGCCGTTGCGGGCGATCACGCTTCGGGGGTATCGGGCTCAAAATCGAGGGTATGAACATGACCAAGCAAGCCGAAGCCGCCGCTCGCCGCGCTCGCAACGCCCGCGTCCGGAAGAACCGCGCCGCCTTGAAGCTCGTTCACAACCGCGACGAGATCGCCGCCTCTTTCCCGGACCGGATGCTGACGCTTGCCGAAGTGACCGTTCTCGTCGGCGTCAGCTACAAGACGATCAACAAGCTCGTCGGCGAGCGCCGCTTCCCGGCGCCGACGATCCTGGGGCCGCGCGCGCAACGCTGGTGGCATAGCGAAGTCGTCAAAGCGGTCGACAAGCTCCGGGCCGACCGGAAGCCGGTCCCGCCCGAAGGTCCGCGCGCCGCCTAGCGCAATGCCCGCCCCTGCGCCGCTCGGCGGGCGGGAAGCCTTGGTCCGGTACTTTCCCCGGCTCGGGCTTCCCCCCGCTGAAATCGCACCTAATGGCGATTGCGGGGCATCCCCTGGATTGCCGTCCCGGCGGGGGGATTCCGCCGGCCGGCCGGTTCCGGCATACTCGCCGGACTCGCCTACAGGATGGGTGGGGCCGTTCCATCAGAACCCTACTTGATCCGGGACCGGTCGCCCGGTCCCGGACCTTTTCACCGGAGGAACCGCCATGGCAAAGCAGATGATCCCGAACACCGGTCGCGACGTGATCGTTTCGATGAACTACGATCCGACCGGGCTCGCATGGGTTGAACTCTTCGACAATGCGCCGCTCGGATGGGCGGTCGACGACACGGACATTTCACATCCCGAGCCGGTCGTCGTCGGGAGCCTGCCACCGGTTGCGGCCGATACCGCGCCGGTCTTGTCCCCGCAATGGGCGCAGTTCTCCGGCGGCTATATCGTCGTCCCCGACGTCGTCCGGATGCTCCCCGGCGACTTCTTTACGTGGCTCGGGACGAACGGCGGCGCGACGCGCGCGGTCCGCTCAAGCATGAAGTCGAACGATCTCAATCAAGCCTTTCACCAGTGGAGCGGCGGCGCGCCATAGGAGTCGCGGGAATGAACGCGCTCGACAAGTTGATTCTCGACGCCGTCCGTTGCGTGCGATGCGGCGCGCGCTATGGCGAATGCGATTGCTGGTCGAGCCGCGAGGCAACCAAGCCGGCGCGACGCCGGTTCGATCAGGAGCGACGATCCCCGTCGCTCGCAACTCGGAGGAAGCAAATGCTGCCGCAGGAAAAAGAGAAAGAGAGCGAAAGCGCGCCGCGCATCCCCGGCGCGTTCCGACCGGGCGATCCGATCCCCGAGCAACCGACGATGCCCGGCGCAACGGGCAAGACCGTCGACGACGAGCCGGATCATGACAAGGCGCGCGAAGCCGAACTCGCGGCGGGACGCCCGGCGACGGCGGTCGAACCCATGAAGTCGACCGACCTAAAGCGGACCGACAAGCCCACGGAGACCGACCGTCCCGGCGAGAAAGACAAGCCGGATTACCATGGCAAGGTCCGCGCGACGCGGGACGATAGCCACAAGTCGCACCGCTAGCGCAGGACGACGAGAAGCACGGTCGCGGTCGATCCGGCCGCGACCGCGCAGAGAACCCACGTAAAGGGATGCGCGACGATCTCGCGCCATGTCGTCGGCTTCACCTGATCCGCTCGCCTTCATGCAACCATGCTCGCTCGCGCGCCAGGAATTCGGCATGTCCGGTTTCCGCTTCGTCCCATGTCTCGTAGCGGCGCGTGTCGCCGGCATTGGGACCGCCGAAGACCATCGTCTCGAAGAGAAGCGGCGTTCCGTCCCCGAAGCGATGATCCAAGCCAAGGAAGACCGTGCTAACGCGAATCTCGATCCGCTGATCGTCGACCGAACCGCTCAAGACGTCGTCGCCGACATGGCGGTTCCGATGGTTGCGTTCCATCCATGCCGCCCAATTGAGCAAATCGAGGCACGGGACGGGGAGCTTGCCGATCAGCGTATAGAGATGCGGCTCGATCACGGCTCGATCTCGGCGCCGTCGCGGAACCATCGAACATCGATCCAAGGCAAGGCGGCGCGGACGATCATCCCGCGCCCGCGCTCGAAGGCGTAGCTGTAGCGCTTGCCATGCATCAAGGCGAAGCGGTCGGCCTTGACCGGCGAGACGTCATGCAAGACGACCTTAACGCCCGGCTCGTCCGGAAGATTGGCGAGCGGCGCATAGCGTCCCTTCGCCGACGCCAGATGCGGGCAAGTCAGGAGCGCGAACAAGGCGCAGTCCCGATGCATCGGCGGATCGGTAAATTGGCCGAACTCAAAACAGCCGTCGCCGCCGACGAAGAAGATATGACCGCCGAGCGGATCGCCGCAAAGCGCGCATAGGCGCAAGCGAAGGCAATGCTCCGTCTTGCCGTGATCGAGAATCCGGAAGTCGGCCTTGCCGTCCGCCCGGATGAATTGAACGAAGGGGATCGGATATCCCCGCGCGTCGACCGGCCGGCGCGCCAGACGCGGCGGGACGGGCGGCTTCACTGTAACCCCGGCGGCGGATCGCCGAGCCGCTCGACGAAGAAGACGCGACCCTGCCATTTCGCGACGTTGAAGCGCGCGCCGCAACCGCCGCAGGCGAAATTTTGCGACAGACCGCCGCGCGGACCGGGGACGATATGCCGGCCGTGGCAATCCGGGCATTGCCCGCGATCAAACCAATAGATCAACTCGGCTTCCGTATCCATCATCGCGGATCATGCAGCGGGATAAGGTCCCGGATCGTCTTGACTTGCATCGCGATCAACGTCTCGCGGAGCGCGTCGGTCTCGGCGGGATCGCCGATATAGATATGCCCGGCGATCCATCGCGCCGTAAGATCGGCGAGCGCGGCGCCTTGTATCTCCGGCGGTTGACCGGCGAGCGCGCTCGATATGGCGGGCCATATCTCGCGGCCGATCTTCTCGATCATTTGGACGACGTTGCTCATTCGCTGACTCGCATCCGGATTCCCTTGGCGATCCGTTCCATTGTGTCGGCGACGATCCGCGCCGCGCGCCGGGCGTCGTCGCGATAGTCCGGTTTTACGTTCGCGGGATTGACGAGCGACGCCGCCGCCAGCGTCAGGGCGACGGCGGCGCCGATATTGCATTCGGTCAGGGCGGCGGCTTTCATCCCGACCACCGCCGCCAGTTCGGTTACATAATTCATAAGATCGCGGTCGCAATCGCAAGCCGGCGCGTCGAGAAGCGCGGCTTGTCCCGGCGCGAGACCGACGCGAATGTCTGTCATGGCTCGCTTCCCCGTAACCAGTTCTCCGACACGCCGAGCGCGGCGGCGAGCTTCGGAAGGAAGTCCGACTTGCCAGCCAAGGCGCGCAATTGAAGGCAAAGCTGGGGATTGCTTGCGGCGCATTCCATGAGCGCCGCGACCGGACCGGGCGGGGGTTGCCGGCCGGCGTCCCAATTTTGCACGGCTTGAACCGTGACGCGAAGCGCTTGCGCGAGTTCGCGGTTCGTCAGACATAGCATCTCGATCCGAATGTCTCGGAAGCGCGTCATTACCATTGCCGTTCGCTCCAATCCTCGAAGCTCTCATCCTTCCGCTTCCGGCGGCGGCGCCGCCGGGACTTCCAGATAACCGCGACGACGAGAGCGACGACGACGAGACCGGCAATCATTCTTCCGTCTCCGGTAAATTGGGAAGACCTTCCGGCGCGATGATCGCGCGAAGCGCGGGATAGCGATACCAGCCGGGAAGGAATATGCATGTCGCGCAAAGCTTCGGCGCGGCCGGATCGGCGATGATCCGGACGATATGTTGACCGCATTCGAGACAGTCGAACTCTTCGGAGTGATCGATCACGGTCGACTCCCGCAAAGAAGCTCCGGCGCGGCCGGACACAGCCTCCCACGCTCGGATCAAGTCCGGCCGCGCCGCCTTGGCGCATCCGCTTCTACACCCGTTTGGGATCGGCGCGCCAAAGCTCGCGAAGCTCGTCGCGCGCCGGCCTCGCCTTGGGAAGGGAGCTTCCTCCTGGGGGGAGGAAAAGCGGAGACCGGCGCGCGCCTCGGTAGGGGGGACGACCCCTACTAAGCTCGCTTGCGGATTTTCTCGCGGGCGTGATCCCAATCGCGAATGTCCGCGCGCGACCATATCCGTTGCGCGGCTTGCGCGGCGGTTATCGTCAGGCGCGGCTCTTCCGCGACGACGGCGGCAGTCCGGCGGCGAAGCTCTTTGATCGGCGAGAGCAACGGCGGCTTGCCCAAGCCGAGCGCCAGCCATCGCGCGTCGACGTCGAGCGCGACGCTTATCTCGACGATGCTGCGCGTCCGATGGACGCCGCGTTCGATCAGGCTAACCATGGCGGGGGAAATGCCGGCGCGACGCGCCAGTTCGTCTTGCGTGAAGCCTTGCGCCTCGCGGGCCGCGCGAAGGCGGGCGCCGAGAGGATAACGACCGGGCTTGTAATTCATGGATGCTGACTCCTTGCGCTTGCTGTTCGACCTTTTGCGGACCGCGCTTATTCACAGTCTCGATATTTATTTTCAAAAAAATCTATCCCTGTTCGCGCGACTGTCAAAGCGAGAATTTATCGATATCCGATTGAATGTATTAACGTCTTCGTAAGGAAAGCAGGTCTTTCCGGCGCCGTCCATTGTCCCTTACTCTGAACCCGGATCGGGCGTCGGCTCTTTCGGTCTCCGGCGTCCGGTCCGCTGTAGAATGCGGCTGAAACATTGCCGCATGGGATCGAGCCTCTTGCGCGGCTCGATCACTAGAGCCGCCGCCGGTTTGTCCCTTCTTTCCCCAAGGAAGGGCGCGTTCGCCCAGAACGTCCCCCAGAACTGGCGGCGGTCTTTTTCCCTGTTCAAAAATCGACGCTCTTGACGTCGGAAAAGCGATAGCGCAGTTTAAGGCACGATCCAATTAATGCCGGAATTGAGAACCGCCGCGCCCGAAAGGGCCGGCGGTTTTTCGTTATGGGGACCGCAAAATGGACGGCTTGGAATATCGGACAAGGAGTCCGCGAACCGGCGAGCTAGTCGTCGAGCAAACCTATATCGAGCGCGACGCGGTCTCGGATCAGAGCTTTACCTTCGTCGCGTCGAGCAACGCCGTCGACCGGTACGGCGACGTGATCGAGCAAGACTGGATTCTCGACGACTATTGGAAAAACCCGGTCTTGCTCTTCGCGCATCAAACCCGCGCGTTGCCGGTCGGCCGCGTGACCTCCTTCAACGTCACGCCGGATCGCTCCCGGACGCTCGCCGAGATCGCCTTCGTCCCGGACGATCTCGCGAACGAAGACACCAAATATCTCGCGACGCTCGTCCGCCATAAATTCCTGAACGCCGTTTCGGTCGGCTTCATTCCCGGCGAAGAGACCGACCGGCGCGACCCGGCGACCGGGGCATGGCTCGGCTATGTCTATCGGAAGAACAAGCTCGTCGAGCTATCGCTCGTCACCGTCCCGGCGAATCAAGACGCCGTGCAAGTTCAACTGGAAGCGCGCGCGCTCGGCTTGAGCGAAGAGCGGCTCCGCAATCTCCTTTCTCCCGACAGGAAGCCGGCCGCGTCCGGCTTATCGGCTTCGCGTCGGCGCGCGCTACAGGCGGATATCGAGTTGCTCCGTCTCCGCTCCCGCGATTTTGACCGGCGACACGGTCACGCCAGCTAGGGAAGACCCGAAATGTCGAAGCTCTCCGCAAAGATCGTTGCTCTCCGCAAGACGCGGGGCGATACGGTCGCCAATTACGAGACCCTGATCTCGAAGGCGCTCGACGAAGATCGCGACTTGAGCGCCGAAGAGACGGCGACCCGCGAGGCGCTCCGCGTCGAACTGGCGCGGATCGACGCCGAGCTTGACCGGCTCGAAGCCGACGAGCGCGCGCTCTCTCTCCGCGCCGTCCGCGTCGAACCCGGCCGCGAAGATCGCGAAGTCCCGGTCGAGATCGTCGCCACGGTCGACGACAAGGGCCGGCGCAAATACGGCAATCCCGTCATGGACGCCTATCGCGGCGCCGGCTTTACCCGCATGGCGATTGCGATCTCCGTCGCGGGCGTCTGGAATGCGGCTTCCTATGCCGAATCCCGATGGGGCGACAAGTCTTTCGCCGCGCTCGTCCATCGCGCCGCCGTGGCGCCGATCAACTCGACGGAAGCGGTCGGGGCCGGCGGCGGCGGCGCTCTCGTCACGATCCTGCAAATGCAGTCGGAATTTATCGACATGCTCCGGCCGGCGCTCATCCTGCCGCGCTTGCCGAACGTCCGGCATCTCGAATTCCTGAATAACGGATCGATCCGAATCCCGAAGCAAACCGGCGGCGTCGTCGGCGGTTACATCGGCGAGGGCCAGTCGATCCCGGTCAACCGGCTGACGTTCGGGCAACTGAACCTGACGCCGTCGAAGCTCGCCGTGATCGTCCCGCAGACGAATGAATTCCTTCGCCGGTCCGACCCGTCGAGCGAGCAACTCGTCCAAAACGACATGATCGAGGGGACGGCGGCGACCATCGACGGGTTCTTCTTCTCGGCGACGGCGGCGGGCAACAATCCCGCCGGAATCCTTCTCGGCGTCGCGCATAACGTCGCGGGCGATATCGGCCTCGCGGCGACCGTGTCGGAAGTCACCGACGCGCTCCGCGCCATGGTCGGCGCGCTCATCAATGCGAACGTCCGCATGATCGCGCCGGCTTGGATCATGCATCCCCGGACGAAGCTCTATCTGCAATTGCTGCGGACGGTCCCCGGCGAGTTCTTCGGCTTCAAGGCGGAACTCGATCAGGGGCTCTTGCTCGGCTATCCCGTGATCACGTCGACGAGCCTTTCGCTCTCCTTCGGCGGGACGGCGGGCGATGCGCCTTACGCGTTGATCGACTGCGCCGAGCTTCTCTTCGCCGAAGACATGGGACCGGTTATCGACGCCTCGCAGGAAGCGTCGATTCAGTCCGATAGCGCTCCGGCGACGCCGCCGGCCGCGCCGTACTACTCGGCGTTTCAGAATGACATGACCTTCATGCGGATTCGCATGTCGCATACCTGGGCGCGCCGCCGCGACGAAGCCGTTACCTGGGCGGTCTCGAAAGTCTGAACCCCGGACGGAGAGCGGCTTCGCCCGGCCGCTCTCCGCTCTCTCATGAAAGGGCCGTCATGCCTCGCTATCTCGCTATGCAACCGCTCGAATTCTGCGGCGAAGTTCACAAGCAAAACGACTATATCGACGTCGCCGATCAGCCGAGCGACGCCGAAGCGCGCGAGATCGAGCGGCTCGTCGCCCGCCGCGCGCTTCGCCGCGAGACGCCGGAGCCGTCGCCCGTCGCGCGCGACCGTGCCATGGAAGGCGAGCCGAACCGGCAACGCGGCTATAAGACGCGCAGCAAATGAAGCTTTCCCAGCTTCCGGGGAGCTTGCTCCGCGCGCTCCGCATTCGCGAGCCGCTCCCGATCCCCGGCGCGTCGTCCTACATGACGATGGTATGGCCGGACAACGCCTTTCAACTCGGATCGGCGCCGCCTGGCTATAACTTCGCGCTCTCGAATTCGGCGGTCTTCGCCGCCATTGATCGCATCTCGTCGGATATCGCGAAGATTCCGCTGCGCCATTGGAAGCGCCGGGCGGACGGCGGGCGGGACGAGATCGTCAATTCGCAAATCGTCCAAGTCTGGCGGAAGCCGAACCCGCATCAAACGCAGTTCGACGTGATCAAGGCGCTCGTCGCGTCTCAGCTATACCGGGGCAACGGCTATATCTATTCGACCTTGAACGGCCGGAATCAGGTCGTCGAGATGTATCCGCTCGCGTCCGACAAATGCATTCCCTACGTGTATCGGAGCGAAGTCTTCTATCGGCTCGCCGTCGATCAGCTTGCGGATATCCAGGTCTCCGAAATGGTCCCGGCGCGCTACATCCTGCATCACCGGATGCTGACTTACGGAAGCGGCATTCTCGGAATGTCGCCGCTCGTCGCCGCCGCCGCCTCGATCTCGACCGGGACCAATATCCAGAACTACGGCGCGAGCTTCTTCGGCAATGCCGCGCGACCCTCCGGCTATCTGACGACCGCGAACAAGCTCGACCGCCAGAAGGCGGAAGAGATCGGCAAACGCTGGCGCGACAATTACGCCGGATCGTCGAACGCCGGGAAGACCGCCGTTCTGGAGCAAGGGCTCGAATATAAGCAAGTCGTCTTGACCGCCGTCGATTCCCAAATGATCGAGCAACTGAAATATACGACCGACGACGTCGCCCGCGTCTTCCAGCTTCCCGGACCCCTGATCGGCGATATCTCGACGCTCGCGGCGCGCGGCGTGGAAAGCCTCATGCGGGTTTACTACTCGCTTTGCCTCGGCGCGCATTTCGAATCCCTGCAAGCCCGGATCAACGCCTTCTTCGAACTCGATACGACGAAGGAGTTCGTCGAGTTCGACACGGACGAGCTTTTCAAGACCGATCTCGATATCCGGACGACGTCCTGGGCCAAGGCGGTTCAAGGCGGGCTCGCGACGCCGAACGAAGGGCGCGCCGCCGCCTTCTATTTCAATCCCGTCGAAGGCGGGGATCAGGTCTTCATGCAGCAACAGATGATCCCCCTGACGATGCTCGGTCACGTCTCGCTCCCGCCGGGCGTCGCGCCGCCGCCGGGGACTCCTTCTCCTGACGAAGTGAAGAGCGCGCTCGCCGCCGAAGCGCGCCGGAGGTTAGCGCGATGGGCAGCATGACGACGGCGAACGACGTCGCGCGGGACTTCTTCGACGCGGTCGAGCCGATGCTTCTCGAAATGCGGAAGGAGATTCGCCAGGAGATGCGCGAGCGCTTGGACAAGTTCGAAGCCGAGATTCGCGGCAAGCTCGCGGAGAAGGCGACGCAAGTCGCGCAAATCGGCATGATCCATAACTTCGTCCAAGGGCTGGTCTATTGGGGCAATACGCTCGTCACGCATCGCGGCGGTCTCTGGCAAGCGCTCAATAACACCGATCAGGAGCCGGGCGAGGGGACGGACTGGCGGCTGATCGCGAACGGCCTCGCCGATATCTCCGGCTTCGTGGACGAGAACGACCCGCGCTTGCTGACGCTGGCGCATCGGCTGGCGGGCGGCTCGACGATCAATCTCGAAGTCCGCCTTCCGCTCCCCCTGCATCGCGGGACGTTCGAAGCCGGGACCGCTTACGAAGCCGGCGACGAAGTCGCATGGAACCGGTCGACATGGCGCGCCGTCCGCTCGACGACGAGCGAGCCGCCTTCGGCCGACTGGCAACTCGTCGCCAAAGCCGGCGAGCGCGGCAAGCGCGGCGCGGGGGCGCCGTCATGACCGCTTGGGACTATTGGGGCCGAAGCGGGCGATGGGGCCGGCCGGCGCCGTCGAGCTACCGCTTGACGCTGATCGAGAAGCCGACCGAACAACCGATCAGCTTCGAGCAAGCTTGCGATCATCTGCGGCTCGGCGACCCGGCGAGCGCCGAAGCCGTCGCGCAACAAGCCATGATCGAGCGGATGATCCGGTCGGCGGTCGGCGAGGTTCAACGCTATTGCGATCTCGCCGTCCTGACTCAGAAATGGCGGCTCGTCGCCGAGACCATGGTCTCGCCTTACATGCTCCCCAAGGCGCCGTTGCAGTCCGTCGACAAGGTCACGGCCGACGACGGGACCGTCGCCGATCCCGCGAGCTACAGCGTCGTTCTCGACGAGCGGCTTCCCGGCTTGCTCGTCGGCGCGACCGGTCCCGTCGTCGAGTTTACCGCCGGCTGGGAGACCGCCGCCGACGTCCCCGACGATCTCGTTCAAGCGATGCTTCTCATGATCGGAACGTGGTTCATGAACCGGGAATCCGCGCAACCCTTCACCTTGACGATGATCCCCGGCGTCGGCGTGACCGAGCTTCTCGATCCCTTCCGGCTTGAGGTTATCGCATGACCTCGAAGCAAATGCCGGGCGCGGGCGAGCGGAACAACCTGATCAGCTACTACCGGCCGGACGTAGGGCCGGACGGCGAGCCGGTCAAAGACGAATATGGCCAGCCGCTCGGAACCTATAGCTTCGTCGCCAAGGCATGGGCCGACGTGAAGCCGGCGACGACGCGGGAATACACGGCGAGCCGCCAGACGCAAGCCGCGATAGACGCGATCATCATGGCGCCGTACCGGACCGATATCGGCGCGACGTGGATCGTCGTCTATGACGGACAGACATACGATATCCAAAGCATCGCGCAGATTGGCTACCGCGAAGGCGTCCAGATACTGGCGCGGGCGCGGCAAGCATGACCGTGACCGTCAACGTCAGCGGCTTGAAGGAGCTACAGGCGACGCTCTCGAAGCTCCCCGCCAAGTTGCAGGAGCGCGCCGGCAATCGCTCCGTTAGCGCGGCGGCGAAAGTGATTCAGGACGAAGTGAAGGCGCGGGCGCCGATCCGCGAAGTCCCCGCCGGCACCGGGCCGGGCAAGCGGATAACGGCGGGCAAGCCGAAGCTTCGCTTCCCCGGCAACCTCCGCAAGCGCGTCATTCGGCGCAAGGTCTCGAAGCGCGGCGACAGCCGCGTTCATTACATCATCGGCTTCGCGCAGGCGGCTTGGTACGGCCGGCTCGTCGAGATGGGGACGAAGACCGCCGCGCCGCATCCCTTCATGCGGCCGGCAATCGACGCCAAGGGCAACGCCTCAATCGATAAATTCCGCGACGAGCTTGGCGGTCAAATCGACGCGGCAGTAAAGGCGTCGCAATAATGGCCGTCGATCTCTCTTACGATCTCGAATTGCAGGTCCGGGCCTTCCTGCTCGCGATTCCGGCCGTGACCGATATCGTCGGCGAGCGGATTTTCCCCGCGCCCGCGCCGCAGAACACGGCCTCGCCGTTCGTCACCTTCTCGCGCATCACCGCCGACCGGAATTACACGATCTATGGTCCGGACAAGCTGACGGGCGGGCTCCTGCAAATCGACTGCTGGTCGGACGCGCCGGAGTATCAGGGAAGCTACCGGATCGCGAAGTCGCTCGGGATCGCCGTCCGGCAAGCCTTGCACGGCTTTCGCGGGATGATGGGCGCGCTCCGGATTCAGGAGACGACCATAGAAGCCGAGCGCGACATTTTCGAGGCGCAAGACCATACGCGCCGCGTCTCCTTCGATTTCCGCTTCTGGTACGACGAAGACGGAAGCGATATCGGTCCGACGCCGCCGATCTATGCCGGACCGCTCGACAAAGTCCCCGGCGCGATCTTCGGCTATTCGACGCGCAAGCTCCGCAACGCCTACGGCGGCGCGGCGAACCAAATCCGCCGCGCGAGCGATCCGAACTCGACGACGCTCGGCGTCGGCTTCGCGAGCGATGGAAGTTACGACGCCGCCGCCGCCGACGCATGGCTCGGCGCCGAAGCCGGCTTCGTCGTCGGCTGGGGCGATCAGTCCGACCATACGCTCGGGACCGCATGGCAGCTTACGACCGCCAATCAACCGAGCTTCCCGAAGGTCGCCGGCGCCTACGAGACCCGCTTCGCGCCGCATGGTCCGCAAGCCTTGAACGCGCCCGACAACGCGAACCTTTCCGGGCTCTTCGCGGCCGGCGGCTATCTTCTCGCCGCCGTCGATACGGCCGCGCTCGCCGCCGACGAGCCGGCGGGCATAGCGACGAAGGGGAGTTGGACGGTCTATCTGTATCGCGGCGGCGGCGATGCGACGCCGAGCGTCTGGCTTATCCAGGACGGAACCGGGGGGAACGGCGTCTTCGGCACCGCGCCGCTCGCGCTCGCCGGCCGTCACATCATCGAACTCGAATTCGATTCGAGCGTCGCGTCGAACGTCCCGTCGATCACGGTCGACGGCGTCTTCGCGCCGCTCGCCTTTCAGAACGGCATTTCCGGCGCGGCGGTCCTCGACACCGGACCGCTAGAGATCGGCAACTCGTCGCTGCTGGCGTCCGGCGCGGCGAGCTTCGCGGGCGGGCTTCTCGAAGCCTTCGCCTACAAGGGGACGCTCTCGCCGACCGACAAGGCGACGCTGCGCGCCGACGTCAAAGCCTTCTATTCGACCCCGTAACCGAAAGGAAAAGAAGACCATGGCTAGCAAAGCGATCAGGACCCAGGGGACGATCATCGCCGCGACGGCGGCGACGCCGCCCGTCACCTTTACGACCATCGGCGAAGTGATCAGCTTCGACGGTCCCGGCGGCAAGGCGCAAATCATCGATACGACGAACCTCGCGTCGGTCGCGAAGGAGAAGCTCCCCGGCTTGCCGGACGAAGGGCAATTCACGCTGACCGTCAATTACGTCTCGACCGATCCGGGACAGGCGGCCTTGGCGGCGGCGCGGATCGCGCAGTCGATCATGCATTTCAAGGTTACGCTCGTCGACGGCGGCCTCGCGGAGTTCGATGCCTACGTCATGGAATACAAGATCAGCGGCAAGGCGGATTCCAAGGTCGAAGCGTCAATCGGGATGGAGATCACCGGAATCGTCGATTGGACGGACGGGACGACCGCGCTCGCGGAAGCCGCCTGATCATGGCTTGGACCCGCGAGCAAATCCTCGCCGTTCGCGATCTCCCGCTCCGCGAAGTGAAGGTCGACGCATGGGACGGGGCCTCCGTATGGCTCCGGACCATGTCGGCCGGCGAGCGCGACCGCTTCTTTCTCCTGTCGCGCAAGTCGCCCGACTCGCTTGAGCCTGATCCGGAGAACTTCCGGGCGCGCCTTCTCGTCCATTGCATTTGCGACGAGACCGGCGCGCGGCTCTTCGGCGACGACGATATCGCGCTTCTCGGCGAGAAATGCCCGGCGGCGATCAATCAGCTTTACGCCGAAGCGCAAGCGCTCAATGCCTTCAACAAGGCAGAGCCGGAGCAAGTCGAGGATGCAAGAAAAAACTCCTGAAGCGTCCCGGCCGGCGGTTCTATTTCCGGCTGGCGGCGCTTCTCGGTTGCACGGTCCGCGAACTGACGAACCGGCTCGACGCCGCCGAGCTAGTCGAATGGATCGCCTACGATCAATTGGAGCCGTTCGGCGAGGGGCGGCTCGTCCTGCAACAAGCCATGATGATGCGCCAGCAAGCCGGCCGCGACGCGAACGTCGAGACGACCGATCTCGTCCCCTACTTCCGCCCGCCGCCGCCGCCGCCGGCCGTCGAATTGAGCGAGAGCGAGCGCCGCGCGCTCTCGGATCGCATGACGCTTTTCTTCAAGCGTAAGGCGGGAGTCGCATAATGGCCGATACCAAGGCGGGCGGTATCACTATCGACGTCAAGGCGGACTTCGCGCAATTCACCAGCGGAATCGAGAAGGTCAATCAATCGATCAAGACCTTCGGCGATCAGGCGAAGACGCATTTCGACGCCTTCGCGGAAGTTACCAAGACCGCAGAGACGGCGCTCGCCGGCTTCGGGGCGGCGATCAGCGTCGACCGCTTCGCGAGCTTCGTCAAAGGCGTCGCCGACGCCGCCGTTCAAATCGGCAATATGTCGACCGAACTCGGCATTACGACGACGCAATATCAAGAGCTAATGGCGGCGGCGGCGGGCGCGAACGTCAATCAAGAGACGTTGCGCGGCGGCTTCGAGAAGCTGACGCGGAGCATCGGCGAGGCGGCGTCGGGCAACAAGGCGTTGCAAGAGTCGTTCAAGGAATTGAACATCTCCTTCCTTGACGCCCAAGGCAATATCCGGCCGACGAGCGAAGTCATGAGCGAGTTCGCTAACGCCATGGCGGGCATCCCCGACATTGCCGAGCGGACGCGATACGAAACCGATCTCCTGGGGCGCGGCGCTCAGACGCTCGACCCGCTCTTCCGCCAGGGCGCGGCGGCGCTCGACGCCTTCGGCGCGTCGGCCGAAGAAGACGGGCGCGTCATGCGCGAAGACACCGTCGCGGCGTTCAAGGAGCTATACGACGCCGAAGACCGCTTTCAGACGCATATCGTCGCCATGGCGGCGAATATTATCAGCGTGGTCGTCCCGGCCTTGACGACGCTCGTCGGCGCGATTGACGCCGTCGTAAGCGCCTACAACCGGATGACGACCGCCGAGAACGAAGGCGCGACGAGCGCCGCGCTCGCGACTCTCGGGCAGCAATTGAAGATGTTCGAAGGGCAAGCCGAGCGGATTCGCGATCAGGTCGCGCATGGCTTCCTGAACGCCGACGTCGCCGCCGCGCAATTGCAAGCGCTCGGCGTCCAGATAGACCGCGTCAAGGCGAAGATCGCGAGCTTCGTCATGACGGACCGCGAGACCGGCGACCGGGGCGGCTTTACGACGCCGCATATCGTCGTTCCGGGATCGGCCGACTTCACGGCTATCGACAAGGCGGCGGCGGCCTCCGCCGCGAGCGATGCGGCGAAGGCGCAAGCCGAAGCGCAGAAGCAAGCCGACGCTATCGCGAAGGTCGTCGAGCAACTGCAATTCGAGAACGAGCAAATCGGCCTATCGAGCGAGGCGCAAAAGCTGAATACCTCGCTCCGGCAAGCCGGCGTCGAGATCACGAGCGCCGAAGGGGCGCAGATCGCGGCCGAAGTCCATGTCGGCGCCGAGCGGACCAAGCAACTCGCCGACGAGAACAAGCTTAAGCAGGAAGCCAAGGCGTTGACGGAATCGCTCCTGACGCCGCAGGAGAAATTTAACGCCGATCTCGACGAGCTTAACAAGCTCATGGACAGGCATCTAATCAGCCAGGAGACCTACAACCGGTCCCTCGCCAATATGGCGGCGTCGCTGCAAAACGCTGATCCGGCGGTCAAGGAAGCAATCGAGACGCAAAAGGAGTTGGCGAGCGCCGTCGAAGACGCGGCGGGAAGCCTGCTCACCGATCTCGGGCGCGCCTTCACCGATAGCGGCAATGCCGCCGACCGTTGGAAGAACTTCTTGAGCCATGCGATCCAAGACGTCATGAGCGCGTTCGACGCCTTGCTTAAGAAGCTCGTCGGATCGGGCGTCGAGAGCTTGCTCGGCAATCTCGGCGGCGCGACGCTCGGCTCGATCCTCGGCGTCGGCGGCGGCTCGGCGGCTTCCGGCGCCATCGGCGGATCGCTTCCCTTCATGGCGGCTGGCGGGCATATGGGGATCGGCGATTGGGCCATCGTCGGCGAAGCCGGTCCCGAGATCGTCTATGCCGATACGCCGGGCAACGTCTTGAGCGCCGAGCGGACGCGCGGCATCTTCGGCGGCAATGGCAACGGCGGCGGGAATGTCGCCTATATCGACGCGCGCGGCGCCGACGCCGCCGCCGTCGCGCGGCTCGAAGCCGCTCTCTCCGCTATGAATTACTCCTTCGAGCATCGCGCGATCGCTGCCGTCAATAACGAGCGCAAGCGCGGCGGCGCCTTCGCCGCCAGCTTCCGGAGATAGGGACAATGCCGGTCTTTCCGCTCGACCCGCCGACCTCGCCCGCGCCGAAGAGCGTCCGCTTCAACGCGCAGAGCGTCGTCTCCGCGTCCCGCTCGCCTTTCACCGGGCAGCGGCAAGTCTATGTCTTCCCGGCGAACTGGTGGCAGATACAGGTCACGCTCCCGCCCATGAAGCGCCCGGAAGCCGAGCCGTGGATCGCCTTCTTGACGTCGCTGAACGGCATGGAAGGGACGTTCAACATGGGCGACCCGCTCGGCAAGAATCCGCGCGGGCTCGGCGGCGGCGCGCCGCGCATTGCCGGCGCCGGTCAAGCCAGCACCTTCCTGCAACTCGACGGATGGACGCCGAGCCGCAACGTCCTGAAAACCGGCGACTGGCTTCAAATCGAGACGGGTCTCTACAAGGTTTACGCCGAAGGCGCCGGCAACGTGAATTCCGACGCCAGCGGTCATACGAATTGCTGGATATGGCCGCGCCTCAAGCGCCCGCCGCCGGACAATACGCCCGTGCTTTATACGAACACGGTCGGCGTCTTCCGGCTCGATAGCAATTCGAACGGCTGGGATTGGAGCGAGCCGGCGCTCGCGGCGGGTCTCACCTTCACGGCTTCGGAGGCGTTCTAATGGAAATCATCATCCTTCTGATCGTCCTGATCCTTCTCTTCGGCGGCGGCGGCGTCTATTGGGGCGGACCCTATCTTTACGGCGGCGGGACGCTCGGCGTCGTCTTGCTGGTGATTCTCGTCGTCCTGATCGTCCGGCGTCTCTGATATGCCGCGCGCCGCCGACCCCGCCTTGATCTCGGCGCTCTCGCAAGGGCTCGTCCGGCTGATCTTCCTCTTCGAGGGCTTCTTCTCGACCGGCGTCGGCGACGGGGCGCTCCGCTTCTGGTCGGGCGTCGGCGACTTGGTCTATGGCGGCAATACATGGACGGGCGCGGGATCGCTGATCGGCGCCGGGCCGGCGACCGAAGGAACGGAGATGAAGGCGCAAGGGATCACGATCTCGCTCTCGGGCATCCCGTCCGAATTGCTCGCGCTCGTCTTCCAAAATCTGCGCCAGGGGCAACGGGTCAACGTCTATATCGGCGCGACCGGCGACGGCGGCGGGATGCTGGCGCCTCCGGCGATCTATTTCTCCGGCCGCGTCGACGTCCCGGCGATCTCCGATGCCGGCGATACCGCGACGATCTCGCTCGCGGTCGAGAACCGCTTCGTCGACTTCGAGAAGACGCGCTCGCTCTTCTACACGCCGCAGAGTCAGGCGATCTATTACCCGGCCGACCGTGGCTTCGATCAAGTGACGGCGTTGCAGGATCAGAAAATATTTTGGGGCATCTCGGAATGATCGTCCGCAAGCAATCCTGGGAAATCGACATGGGGGCGGCTATCGAGGCGGCGGCGGCGCAACCCTTCGCATGGGGGACGAACGATTGTTCGCTCTTCGCTTGCGACGTCGTTCTCGCCATGACGGGGACCGATCTCGGCGCCGACTTCCGGGGCAAATACGATAGCCGCGAGAGCGCCGCCGAGATCATCGCCTTCGCGACGGACGGCGGCGATCTCGAAGCGCTCGTCGAACAAATCTGTCGCGAAAACCAGATTGCGGAAGTCGACGTCGCATTCGCATGGCGCGGCGATATCGCGCTTCACGATACGAGCGAGGGGCCATGTCTCGGGATCATCGATCTCGAAGGCGGGCGCTACCTGACGGAGACGCATGGTCTCCGGATCGTCCCGCGCGACTTGATCCGCCGGACGTGGAGAGTCTGAAATGCCGCCGGTCGGGGCCGCCATCGCCGCCATCACGCTAACGCAAGTCTTGACCGCCGTCGCGACGACGGTCGTCTCCTTCGCCGCGAGCTTCGTCATATCGGCCGTCTCGCAATCCTTGAGCGGCGGCGCCGACGCGGCATCGACGTCGACGGATTCCCATACCATCACGCTCAAGCAACCGCTCGCGCCGTGGCAGGCGATCTATGGGCGGACGCGCGTCGGCGGGACCTTCGTCTATATCCATACGAGCGGACCGGTCAGCGGCGGCGATCAGACATACGCGAACGCGCAAATGACCGGCGCTATCGTGCTTGCCTGCCATCAATGCGACGCCATCGAAGCTATCTATTTCGGCGACGAAGAGATTCCGATCACGGCGCAAGGCAAGGCGCTCGGGCGCTTCGCCATGTACGTCAACGTGATCAAGCATCTCGGGACGCCGACGCAAGCGGCGGACCAAATGCTGATCGATGCCGGCGAGGGGACATGGACGGCGCAGCATACGCTCTCGGGCCGATGCTACATCGCCTTCCGGCTCTTCTATCAGAAAGACCTTTTCCCTTCGATGCCGCAGATTTCCGCGCTCGTCCGGGGCAAGCTCCTGCTCGACCCCCGAAGTGGATTGACGAAATGGTCCGACAACGCCGCGCTTTGCATCTTCGACTATATGCGCGGGACCGATGGTTGGCAGATGGGAATCGTCCCGGCGGAAATCTCGACGCCGGGCATCATCGCGGCGGCGAACGTCTCCGACGAGATCGTTCAGACGGCGCCGTTGACCGGCAATATCACCTTGCTGAAAAGGAGCGTCACGTCGACGCCGGACAAAGCCTTTCAGCCGAAGCCGGGCGCGCCGATCAAGCATGTAAACCATGCTCACCAGACGCAAGACGACGATTTGAAGCTCGACTCCGGTCAGAGAGTCCGCTTCCGGGGCGGCGGACTGCCGACCGGGATCGTCCAGAATCAGGATTATTGGGTTATTCGCGATCCCGATGATTCGAAGAGCGTCGATCAACTGAACGTCGTCTTGCGGCCGATTTTTCAGGTCGCGAACTCGGCTGCCAATGCGGCGGCGAAAGTCCCGGTCCCGATCACGACGCCCGGAAGCGGCGACGTCTATCGCTACGACGAATTTTGGATGACCGATCTCAATCTCGCGGCGCTTCGGACCGGCGATCAAATCCAGATCGCCAGCACGACGAACGATCCGCCGGCTCCCTTCGTCCAGGGGACGCAATACTATTGGATCAGCAACGGGACCGATCAGGTCAAGAGCTTCGCGCAGGGGGATTCGATCTCCTACGGTCACGGCAACCTTGCAAGCTCCCTCGCGAACGCCATGGCGGGTATCGCGATCCAAATCACCGGACCGGGGACGGGACAGGCGTATCTTACCCGCCAGTATGAGCGGCGCTTCTCCTGCAACGGCGTCGTCGACACCTCGCAAAAGCCGGTCGACATTCTAGGCCAGCTTCTCTCTTCCTGCGGCGGGCGCGTCGTCAATACCGGCGGCGTCTGGAATCTTTTCCCGGCCGTCTGGCGCGCGGCGACCGACACGATTGACGAATCCGACCTTCGCGGGACGGTCAACGTGACGACGCTCGTCTCGCGGCGCGATCTCTTCAATGCGGTATCGGGAACCTACACGTCGCCGGCAAAGCAGTATCAGCCGACGAATTTCCCGCCCTATCCCGATCAGAGCCGACCCGATCTCGACGTCTATCTCGCCGAAGACGGCGGCGAGCGCATATGGTCGAGCAACATCGCCTTGCCGTTTACGAACTCGCCGTCGGCGGCGCAACGGCTGGCGAAGATTCTCTTGATGCAGGTCCGCCAGCAAATCTCTTGCGTCTTGCCGTGCAAGCTGACGGTCTTCGGGATCACCGTTCCCGATAACATCAACGTCAACAATGCGCGGCTCGGCTGGATCAACAAGCCGTTCGAAGTCGTCAATTGGACCTTTCGGATCGACAACGACGACGGCGTTCCGCTTCCGGGGATCGATCTCAATCTCCGCGAGACCGGATCGGACGTCTTCTCCTGGGATAGCGGTCGCGAGCTTCCCGATCCCGCGACCGACGCCTCGCGGCTTCCGTCGCCGACGCGCGTCCCGCAAGTCCATACCGTCTCCGCGACGGAGGAAATCTATGTCACGCAAAGCGGCGCGGGCGCGAAGTCGCGGCTTCACGTCCAATGGGTTCCGGCCGAAGACGGCTTCACGGGACGCTATCAGGTCGCCTACTGGTCGAGCGTGGATCAGATTTGGCGCTATCCCGCCGCCTTCCCTTCGGAGATGGGGACGGAGAGCTTCCTCTATGATCTCCCGCCCGCGACTTACATCGTATCCGTCCGCGCGATCAACCTCTTGAACGTCGCCGGCCTATGGTCGGACTACTTCAACGTCGTTACCCATGGCTTGACCGCGCTCCCGCATGATTTGACGAACTTCCGCGTTTCCGCCTTGAACGGACACGCGCATCTGACGTGGGATAAGTCGCCGGATATCGACGTGATCAACGGCGGGCATATTTGGATCAGATGGACGAGCGCGCTCGTCAATCCGCAATGGGCGCAAGGCTCGATGGATTTGCTTCTCGCCGGGCAGGCGACCGAAGCGACGATCTTCCTGAAAGCCGGAACCTATATGGCGAAGACGCAAGACAGTTCGGGCAACCCGAGCGCGAGCTTCGTCTCTTGGCCGTTGCAAAACGTCGATATGCCCGGCTGGCAAACCGTGATCCATACGAACGAAGCGCCGACCTTCCCCGGCGTGAAAACGAACCTGATCGTCTCAAGCTCGACCTTGAAGCTGGCGACGACCGGTCCGGGCGCCAATGTCGACGATTGGGTTAACGTCGACGCCGTCGCCGATTGGGACGGCGAGGGCGCGACGGCGCCTTCGGGAATGTACGAATTCAATACCGTGATCGATCTCGGCGCGGTCTTCGGCTTCCGCATGGAATTGTTCTTCGATCCGGACGAAGTCGGCGGCGGCGATGCCGACGCGGTCGTCTTCCCCGAGATCAATACGACGAACGATAACCCGGCCTCGCCGACCGCCGTTTGGACGGGCTGGCAATTCTATGTGATCGGCGACTATGTCGCGCGCGGGATCAAGCGCCGGCTCCGCTTCGAGAGCTACAATCCCGCGTCGAACGTCTTTATCACCGTTCTGAACGACGATCTCCGCATGTTCCAGCGGCAATTCGCCGCCGCCGCCTTGGCCGTGGCGGCGGGGACCGGGACGCGATGGAACTTCGTTCCGCCGTTCTACAGTCAACCCTTCGTCGCCGGTAGCGTTCTCTCGCCGAGCGCGGGCGATATCGTCTCGCTGACATGGGACGCGAATGCGCGATCCTATGTCCAGGTCAAGGTCATGAATGCCGGCGTCGCGGTGGCGCGGTCGGTCGACCTTCTCGCCTATGGTCCGGGCTCGCAAGTCGTATAGGGGTTAGCAAATGTCGAACCATGATCTAACGATTGCCAACGGTCCCGGAATCAACGTCCGACAGGATATCGAGGCGGCGCTTCAAGCGCTCGGGTCGAACTTCTTCGGACCGGCGGTCCCGCTGATCGCTTATCCGTGCCAGATATGGGCCGATAGTTCGGCGGGCTTGCTCCGGATTCGGAATACGCCGAATACCGCTTGGATCACGCTCGGGCCGCTCGACACCGCGAGCTTCGGAATGCTCCCGCTTACGGGCGGGACGATCACCGGCAATCTGACGGTCAACGGGACGACGAACGTCGCCACGCTCAATTCCGCCGGGCATGGCGTGACGGGCGCCTTGAACGTCTCCGGCGGCGCGAACTTCGGTAGCGCCGTGACGGCTGGCGGCAATTTCAACGTCAGCGTGGCCTCGGGGCAGAACGCGCTTTACTTCTCGACCGTCGCGGGCGTGCGCCAATGGTACTCCGGCTGTATCTCGACGGGCGTCTATTTCATCAACGATCAGACGGCCGGAGCGAACCGGCTAACCATCGACACCGCCGGGCTCGTTACGATTGCCCAAGGCTTGACGGTCAACGGCAATCTGTCGGCGCAGGGCAGTCGCTTCGATGTCGGCGGGTCGACCTTCTTGACGACGGTTTGCACCTTGACGGCACCGGCCGGACAGCAAGCCTATTATCATTCGGTTGTGGCCGGAGCGCGCGACTGGATTTTCGGTACTCAAACCGATGGGTCATTCCTCATCTACGATGCGTCCGCTGCCGCGCCGCGCCTGACGATCAGCAATGCCGGGCTGGTGAACATAAATCAAAGCGCCAACGTCGGCGGGAACTTCGGCGTGGGCGGCGGCATAACTGCGGGGACCAATGTCACGGCGCCGGGCTTCGTCCAGGGCGCCACCTTGTTGTGCGACGCGGGCGTCGTTTCCCGGAGCCTCAGCTACCGGACCAATGGCTCTATAAGATGGTCTTGGCAATGCGACGCGACCGCCGAGACCGGCGGCGGCGCCGGATCGAATTTCGGCGTCAATTCCTGGGGCGATGCCGGGCAAAATCTCGGCTCCTGCTTTTCGATTGTCCGCTCGACCCGCGTCGTCACCTTCGCCGTCGCCATCGTCAATCCGTCCGACCGCCGCTTGAAGTCCGACGTCGAGCCGGTCGGCAACGCGCTCGATCTCGTCGAAGCATTGGAAGGCGTCTATTATCGCAAGATCGCCGATCCGGAGCGGCGGCAAGTCGGGCTGATCGCGCAGGACGTCCGGGCGATCTTCCCCGAAGTCGTCTTCGAGACCGCCGAGACGAGCGACGACGGCGACGCAATTCTCGGGATCGAATACGGCAAGCTCGTCCCCTTGCTCGTCAATGCGGTCAAGGAACTGAACGCGAGAATCGCAACCCTGGAAGGAGCGGCGCGATGATGAATGGCAACGGTCAACAGCAACCGGCGGCGCCGACGACCGCTTTCGACGGGCGGACCGAAGTCGCCGTTACGCTCAATGTGAACACCTGGAACGTCGTTCTTTCCGTGATCTCGAAGGCGCCATGGGAAGTTGCCGATCCGCTGATTCAGGAGATCAGGCGCCAGATTGCGACGTCGCTAGAGCCGCAAGCCGGCGCGGCGCCGCTGGCGCGTCCCGCCGCATGACATGAGCGAACCCGCGTCCGCGCCCGGCCGCGTCGACATGATCGGGCGAATCCTGCAATACATGGATTCCCCCTGGAAGGTCGGCGCGATTGCCGTTCTCGGGCTTCTTGCCGGTCTCGGCTATCTCATATGGGATCAACGCGAGCGCGTCGCCGAGCGCTTCCTGACGGCGCAGCATACGCCGCCGCATCTCAAGAGCCGCGAGACCATCGGCGCGACGCTCGCCGACGTCGTTCAAACCGATGGGACGGCGCTTGCCATGGTTTGGTCGGTCGATATCCGGGCGAACGCGATCCGCTTCGTCGCCGCCGCCGCCCATGATCGCAAGCCATGGAAGCCGAGCGATCACGATATCCCCGAGCGGCTCCCGGCCGTGACCGATACGACGAGCGCCGCCTCGCTCGTCACGCTCTTGCACGGCGAGGCGCAATGCATGGATACCTTCCGGACGGTCGGCCTTCTGTCGACGAACCTTCTCGCGGACGGGCTGACGCGGCTTTGTCTCGTTCCGGTCCCGCCGGCCTATGGTAAGGTTCTCGGCGTCCTGATCATGGCATGGCGCGCGCCGGAGAAGCCGACGACGGAGAACGCCGCCGTTGCCGAAGCGAGCGAAGCGGCGATCCATATGGTAGCGCGATGAACCTCAGTCCGCATTTTACGCTGGAAGAACTCACCTTCTCGCAAACCGCGTCGCGGCTCGGGATCGACAATACGCCGACGCCCGACGCGCTTGCCAATTTGCACGATCTCGCCGGAGCGCTCGAAGAACTCCGATCTCTCTTCGGCCGCGCGATCATCATTTCGAGCGGCTATCGGAGCGAGGCGCTCAATCGAGCGGTCGGCGGATCGGCGAATTCGGCGCATCGGCTCGGCATGGCGGCTGACTTCACGTCGCCGCCGGCTTCCCCGCTCGACCTTTGCCGGATGATCAAGGCGTCCGATATCGCCTTCGATCAACTGATCTTCGAATTCGATTGGGTACACTTCGCCATAGGTCCGCAATTTCGCCAGCAAATTCTAACGGTCAACGGAAGCGGCTATCTCGAAGGGCTCCCGGCGTAATCACGCCTCAAACGTGAAGGGAAAAAGTAACATGGCCGACGAGACCGCGCCGAACGTCGATATCTCGAAGCTGACGGCGCCGGCACAAGAAGCAATGGCAAGGCTTGCGGTCGAAGCCGAGCGGATCGAAGCTCTTATGGGAGATATGCCGCCCCGCGAGCGCGCCTATTATCTGTCGAATATGGCGACGCAACAGACCTTCGCGACGATGAACGATACGACGCTCGCCCGCGACTTCGGCCGCATGATCGAGAGCGCGGCGGTCGCGATGCTGACGGCGGCGCTCGTCCTGTAAGGAGATGCATCGTCCGACCCGGCACGATCATGATCGAGTATCTAAAGCGCGGCTGGCTATCGCCCGGATGCGCCGCCGCCGGTCTCCGATTTGCTTCCGATATCGTGACCGTCGAAGAGGTTCCGGACGAGCGCGCCATTGATCCCGCTTGCCGGATCGCCGCCCGCGCCCGCCTCGCCGAAGTCCGGCGCGCCGCCACGGTCGAGCAAGTCGAGCTTCTCGAAGCCGTCGCCCGCGACGATCACGCGCCCGGCCTATGGGCGCGCGTCAACGGGCATCCGCAAACGGACGGCTTGCCCGCCTTGCGCGCCGCGCTTCGAGCGATCCGGCTTATCTATGTCAAAGACGGGACCGAATGATGGGGATGCGTCCGCCCGTCCATCGCGCCGCACACCAGCACGGGAAGGCGCATCGCCTGGCGCTATGGAAGCGCTTCGCGACCGCTCGCGACAAGCGACGGGGGAAGACCAAGGCGCGCGGCTATGGCAAAGACTGGCAGGAGCTTCGGGCGTGGCATCTGGCGAAAGAGCCGAACTGTCGGACATGCGCGCTCGACGGACGCATTCGACAGGCGAAGATGGTCGACCATATCGAGAGCATCGCCGAGCATCCCGAGCTACGGCTCGACCCGGCGAACCTTCAATCCCTTTGCTGGCCTTGCCACAATGCCAAGACGAACCGCGTCGACGGCGGCTTCGGTCGACCGCGATCATAATCGGAACGAATCGCACGGCGGCGGGATCAAACGGGGGGGGACTCGATTTTTTCGCGAAAAGGGCTCATGACA
>Ga0105240_10003414_pt1 | contig 24675 bp, 22 predicted proteins | sample KBSC54metaG_FD_80426 | JGI IMG/M metagenome (GOLD analysis project Ga0105240, IMG submission 80426) | Corn rhizosphere microbial communities from Kellogg Biological Station, Michigan, USA - KBS C5-4 metaG | ecosystem: Host-associated > Plants > Roots > Rhizosphere > Soil | place: Michigan, USA...
ATTATCGTATATTTCACTGGCTTTTACATTATAAAACTAATTCGTCGGATACGCAGAAATTCAACGAAAAATAGGCAACCAGAACTTGACATCACAAAATGACACAGTTTATTTTACACTCCCACCCATTATAAATATTTCACCCCAAAAAACTGATAGGGGCCATTGTATATATCTGTTGGATATTTGGTGAGTGCCTCACAAGCTTCACCTTGCGGCTGTACAAGCAGCCTCAATATTTTGTCAGTAATCCGCCTACAAAGACATAAGTAGGCCATTGTAATATGGTCGAACGGCATTTAGTGAGTGCTTTGATAACCTCACTTTACGGCTTATACAAGCAGCCTCATGAATGTATTCAAACTACCTTTGTCAATAATCGATGGCCTTGCGATTGCAATGTACCCTTTCGGATACTTAGTGAGTATCTGTAAATCTCACCCTACGGCTGTACAAGCAGCCTCATTTATCTAACGATTTAATTTTCATAAAAGCAATGGCGCTTCGTTTGTAGATATCCTATTGGATGCTTAGTGAGTATCGTTAGTCTCACATTGTGGCTGTACAAGCAGCCTCCTTTTATCTAGCGAACTCTTTTTCAATGTCGATAGCCTTACGATTGTATGTATCCTGATGGCTACTTAGTGAGTATCGTTAAATCTCACCCTATGGCTGTACAAGCAGCCTCATCAAGCGTTATTCCGTTATGAGCATAACACCTGCTTTATTAGCTTTATATTCAATCTTCTGTTTGAGAGAATAGTAACTCCAATTTCGCAGGAGCAGTTCATCACCCTCGGCGGCGGCTTCCTTTTCTATTTGCCCTACAAGTATCAGCGAACCTGCTCTATGCTGTACACATAGGTCAACCAATCTTCTGCTATACAAGTGTAGCCTCTGCTGAACATAGTTCCGCTCCTTCTCATGGAATTCTTCTAATGGTTTTAGCTTTCTTCGACGACCATGTTGTCCCCGATTAAACGAAGCAGCCTTTTGACACCTGGATCTAGCTGCCTGTATAGCTAATCGGCGGTGTAAAAACTCTTCTTTGCTACCGATGGTGTGGCGCACCTTACCAATGTGCAAAATTATAGGGTAATCTATTGACAAATGTGCTTCAGCAACAATGCTAATATCAAGGTCGTTAACTTCCTTTTCTATTTCAAAAGCAGCGAGCAAGTATATCTTGTTCTTATCGATATGGATAGAGCTATCGTGCAGGATAGTTTGTCCATGCAGTAGTTTTTCGAACAGAGGACGTTTGTAAATTTGGTCCCTGCCCAGATAGGTACGAAAAGGAATTTTGAATAATTGAAAACTATATTCTCTTCCATTTTGTGTGGGCTGCAAATGGGTAATATCTTTGCGCCCGAACGGAATGGGTATATTTTTTTTGTAGTTTCTGACGGACTTTTCCCCTTTTAGATAATCTTGTTTTTCATTGTTAAAATGCTTTGCCAATGTCATACTCAAAGTAGCTATAATATGCATGGGTATGTCTCCTTTGAATCGCGCACTCAGCATTCGATATGTAGTATTTACCTGCGAACAAGTTAGAATGCCATTTGAATCCTTGACACTATCGGCCAGTTTCACTTTCACGTCATCCCGCAAGTAGAACAACTCCTTTATTTGATGTTGTATAAACAAATGAGTGAAAATATAATTGGCAGCTCTAAAGCAAATATATCGCCAATGATGCAGCTTCTTGAATACTTCACTTATCACTTCTTTGTCATCACTATTGATAATCAGTTGCACTTTTTTGGTTAATATGATCGGTTTGTCATTCATTGTCTGCGGTTTACTTTTAACTGATTAAGTTTTCTATGCCCCATGACATATTGCTGCTGCACATGCGCCTGGGAAAGGTTCAATTTATTAGCAATTACTTCGAATGGGAGTTTGTCTTCATATCTGAGTTTAAAAATCTGGAGCATTTCGCCAGAAAGGCATTCTTCAGCGTCATTTTTATGTAAAGTGCCAGGCGGCGATATTGATATTTGCTTTTTGGCATGAATCACCTTCTTTAAATAATCCAGGCTTTGCGAAATTTCTTTTGTTATGTTTGGAATATTCGAACCGTAGCGTTTTGCAATCTGCTTATAACTGAACCCGTATTTAAAATAAAGTTTCAAAATAGTTTGGCGATCAGGCGGTAAATATGGAATGATTTTATAGATGGCTTGAAGCAATTCTTCGTCCTTGCAGACATCATCCCTCTGATAGGCCTGTAGGTAACTTTCTGCATCGGGGTAAGTTTCGTACTCGGAATATACGACAAGCCGGTACTCAGGCCTTTTATAGTAGTCATAGCAATCCCACTTTACATTCATGCGCATAAATCGGTAGGCATGCATGTAACTGTTTAACCTGTGGCGGAAGGTCCAGGCCTTTAGAAAAGCGTCCTGGACGATATTCTCCACTGCGAAGTAATCCTGGACTATTCGCAGTCCGAATCTAATTAAACGCGAATGATAAAGGGTGTATAATCGGGAGAGGCCTGCTTCATTCCCATCTGCAAAGTCATGAAGAAATTCGGGATCAAATTCCGTTCCACTTGGAGTATAAGAATTAGGCGATTCTTTGTTGAAGTCCTTCAGGCGGGAATAATCAAAAAGGAAGCTTTTCATTGTATGATAACAGTTGGAATGGAACATTTTTGTTGCTGCCGGCCACTCCTGGCAAACTGTTATCGATATAGCCGTTGTACAACGTTAGAAGCGTATGTCCTCCCGTGTACAATGCAAAGAAACAATCTGAATATTTTGTAAAAAACAAATTACCTTTGTGAAATACATGTAATTTACATGGAATAAAAAATTTGTCATCTTCTGAAAATTCATTATTTTATACATTGTTATGGCTGAAAAAAACGTTCATCAAGGAAAAAATGTAAAGCGTTTTCGGGAAATGCTTGGAATGAAGCAAGACGCTTTGGCCTTAGCTATGGGAGATGACTGGAACCAGCAGAAAATTTCGCTTCTTGAGCAAAGGGAGGTACTTGATCCGTCGATCCTGGAGCAGGTTGCAAACGTGTTAAAGATTAATCCCGAAGCCATTAAGAATTTCGGAGAGGAATCAGCTATAAATATCTTTTCTAATACTTTTTCCGACTTTAAAGACAATGCTAGTGCTTCGGCGATGAATTATCAATGTACGTTCAACCCCCTTGATAAGGTTTTAGAACTTTATGAGCGGATGCTGAAGGAAAAGGATGCTCTAATTGAAAAGCTCCTCAACGAACGAAATAAAAAATAGACATAAAAAATACCGGCTCTCCCGGTATTCTCTATCACATTCTATCCAATTTTTTTCTTTTGTTGCTTGTCCTCTTGCATTGACGGGTCGTTTGTCTTTTCCATGAGCTTTTTAGTTGTATCTGGCAGTTTTCCGTCCAATTTTTCATCTTGGACAACCTGCATCTTGCTATTGCTAAGGCTTAGTTTTTTCATTTCACTGTTATACAATGTGATCCGCTGGTGTTGGGGTGTAGCTTCTATAAACATCCTTTCCCGGCCATTTTGGCTCTTTATTAAGACTGGTTCCCGGTTGCCCTTTTGTAGGTTTTTGATCAGGGCCTCCTTGTCCTCCTGGCTGCCGGTTATGAGAGGCAAGGAACTTAGTTCCTTTATGAGATTGAAATTACTGTTATTGTCGTAATAGCTGCGGATCATGAAATTCCCCTTTTCATTCTGGCTATCGAAATCCAGTCTCGACCAGCGGCCTACCTTCGTTCCTTCTTTTGTAAAGGTCTTATAGACTGCTCTACCGCTTAATAGGTTGTAGGCCTCTTCTGCGGAATAGCCCCGCTGTTTGTATAAAGGAAAGTTCTGCGTAACCGTCTCTCCATTTTCTTTTGTCAGCTTGGCATTATAGGCATTCAGGAAATAAAAGTCTCCATCCTCCTTTTTGCCGAATTTGAGCGCGTACACGATCTCATCTTTTCCATAGGTATCCCTCGCTTTTAGATCAAATTCAGGCATACCTAGCTTCATTTTAGTTTTGAGTGCATCGTTTAAGGTATCCCCAAACCCCAACTGACTAAGGGTTTCACTCAAAAACTGATAATTCTTCTCTACCATAACGAAACGTTTTAAAAATGAATAAATAATAATTACCGGCTAACATTTGATTTCTTAACAGGCTTCTTCTTGTCTAAAAATTCCTTTAAAGAAGGATCATTTTGTATTTTTTCCATCTGTTTGTCAATAAGGTCTCGGATATCTTTTTTTATTTGGTAAAAATTCTGCATTATGGTGTTGTTGTCTATGTTTCTGATCACTGGCAGCTCTTCGTATTTAGCTTCTTCCTGTTTTATAGCTTCGTGGTCATTTAAAATCTCGGCGTGGAAAGCCTTTAACTTAATCCGTTGCTGTGGATCATCGGCTACGGCCCCCACAAACTCCCCGGAGCTTAAATTGGCAATCTTGCTGGGCGGTATGGCAGTTTCTAATTGCATAGAGCGGCTCACGGATGTGTCACTAGCGTTAATAGATACTGATTCTCTTTCCTGCATGATCTTTCCAATCCGGTCACTGAGCAGCTTTGCGGTATCGGCAATGACCTGACCGGCGATAATGTTCCCCGATACGTTCATAATGACTTCGGCCTGTTCTTTACCGTAGTCCTTGCGCAATTGCGAAAAGTCCTGGACACCCAGGGTGGTAGCAACCTTATTGCTTCTCGCCGTGGCGATCAGGTTATCCATGTTGTTGACGTAGATGGTCGGGAATTCATCGAAAACCAGGCTTGATTTTAACTGTCCTTTCCGGTTGACTAGCTTTAACATGCGTTCCACGCATAAGGATAGGACAGCTCCATATATTTGCTGTTTGCTTGGGTTATTCCCCGCGCAGACAATTTTCGGATGCTCAGGATTGTTAATGTCCAGGGTAAAATCATTCCCTGATAGGATATAATACAACTGAGGTGACGCCAGTCGCGCCATGCCGATCTTGGCGGAGGCAATCTGTCCTTCCAATTGCTCCAGGGCGCCGTTGATATAGGCGGAGATAAAGGGGTTAATTAAAACCTCAATTTCGGTCTCCAGGCTCAGTACCGGGAAAAGCTTGTCATATTCAATTTGTGCCAGCTCGATGGAGTGGGGTAAGGTGCAATACTTGCCATTCTCATATTTTTTGAGATACCAAAAGATCGCCGTTGTAAAATTTATGGGAGATTCAACGAAAAAATCCCCGGTTTTCTTGATCCATTCCCGGTTGAGGGCTAAAAGGATCGTCCGGCTGGATTCGGTGGCATCGGTTATATCCAACATGCTTTCTGGGGAAAGCAGGTTACAGCGATGGGAACGGGAAAGATCGTCAAAATTGATAATATAGAGCTTCGGGGGTATTGCATACTTGTCGGTATGCTGCCGGGCTGTGTTATATGCGATCCGGGTCAGGTCTGGAAACTTATAATCATATATGAAAAAGGTAAAGCCTTTCTGAATATGTTGGGAAATAACATGCCGGATCACAAAATAGCTCTTACCTGCTCCTGGCGTTCCCAATACCAATAAGGCCCGGAAGGGATTGATAATATTGATCCAGGATCTCCGGGTTTTTCCCTTCAATTTGTACTGTGCGGGTAGGTTGATAGAATACTCATTGGACAGTATTCTTTCCTCCTGGGGGAATGTTTCGTTCTTTTCATTAAAAATATCCTTGCCCAATCGGAGGTAAAGCAATCTTGACATCCGGGAGCCTCCGGCCAAAATGGACAGGTAGCCTACAGTAGTGATAGTAATATACAGTTGTGCTGAGGTGGTTTCAGATAGGGGTAATTGTAGGAATAATGTCGATATAAAAAAAAGCACCAGACCGATAATGATATAGAACAGGATAGGGGGCAAAGTGAGTTTATCGCTTTTCTTGCCTCTAACACCGATCAATGAAACAGTGAGCAATAACAGAGATGCCAGCTTGGGTTTATTAATGCCGCTCAAAAAAGGTAGGTTCTGTGTCAGGTTAAAGACCAGGGTATCCAAAAAGGAAAATGTCAAACCCCACATCTTTATTGCCGGATAGCAAGCACTATAAAAATGCAGCAGCAGTAAGACAATACTGAGAAGCCGGGTAAAATCCAAAATCCGGTGTAATGCTTGTGAATTTTCGCCGCTTTGCATAAAAGGAGATTTTTAGGTATTTCAGTAATGGCGTCTTGTATTAAGGCTTCCTTTTCCGTTTCTTCTTTTTCTTGGAAAATGCAGGGTCGAGGTCAGGACCAGTCTGATCGGCAGACATTAGATTTTTAATAAGTTCAAGGGAAATGTCCATCTTGAACCGCTCGATACTTTCAGGGGTTGTTAAATGGGCATCTTTAGGCGGTTTGGTGGTTGATTGCGGTGCCGCAGGTTTATATTTGAGTGAGCCAAACAAAGATTCCAGGGTATAACCCAATTCCTCGGCGCTGAATATCGTCCGGTTAAAGGGATCAATAAAACTGACCTGCCGGATATCGCCTTCTTTATTTCTTTCAAAATGGCATTGAATATTTTTCTCCTGTAATCCCCCTACGATTCCTTCCAGGGTGCCGTGCTTGGCAACTACGGCATCCACCTTTGCCTGTATGTACTTCTTATAGACAATCTTCTTAACCTTATTCTGTTCAAATTTCTTTTCCAGGAAGGGCAAAGTCGGGCTGGTATAAATAGAGCTGGCTTTGATAGGAACACCAATTTTATAACCGTCTTTATCCACCATGCTATAACTCAAACCTCTGTTTACATATTGGCGGCTCCCTATTGCTCCCCGGTAGGCCGTGATATTGTATTGTCGAAGAATAGCATTCAATTCCTCCAATGACGTGTATTTGTAGTTGGCAGTAACTTCCCGGACGATATTGCTAATGGTGGCTTTGGTTTCGGTTTTTCCATATTTGGCGGCTTCCAGGCTGGACAGTGCAGGAGTAACGGGTTTCCCCTGTTTACGCCCCTCCGCCTGAACAAGACCGAATTCCTTTTCCAGGGCCTTCCTGGCAGGTTCCGATTTTCTCTGCACCAGGTTGTGTAGATCGATGGTTTTCCCATTGGCTTTAATCGGAGTGGTAACAATGTGGATGTGGGAATGATTGGCGTCATCATGTCGGTAAACCAGATATGGCTGATCTCCAAAACCAATGCGCTCCATATAGCTCGCGGCGATATTTTGCAAGGTTTCTGTGTCCGGCTTTTCTCCTGGGGGAAAGTTTAAAGAAATATGTAGGGCATTGGTATTAACCTTCTGGCTTTTTTTGTTCAACTGTTCAAACCGTTGCAGCTTTTGAGAAAATGACAGTTCCGATACATCGCAGGCAAATTTTGTTGCCAGGATCAGTTCTGCCTTTCCCTGTTGCACCTTCTGTTCGTTGTAATTGAGAACACCCTTGATGGATTTCCCGCTTTTCATTCGGACAACCATTGTTTGGACAATTTTGATATGATTTCCAATAACCGGTCGATCTTTGTCTCTATTTGCAGGAATTCATTAAAAGCAGTTTTGGCGTAAAACTCTTTACGCCGTGGTTCCGGGTAGGTATTGAACAGGCGGGTGATCTGGTTGATATTAACACCAATGGCCCTAATTTGTCCCCGGAGGCTCGCTAATTCTTCCATTAGCAAATCCATTGTTTCATCATGCGTATAGACCTGGATAGGCCGGTTATTGATAATATCGCGCACCAGCCCGCTAATGGTCTCGTCTTTAGTCATGTCGGCCAGGCGCTTCAGCTCTTGGTATTTGGCTTGGTTGATCCTGGTCATTACCGGGCGTTCCAGCCTGTCTTCTCCCTTCGTTTCTCCCTTCCTCATAATTCAACCTTTTAAATCTGTCAAAAATGACTGGCACGGCGGGCCAGCATAAGGTTTTCGGCAAACGAAAACCACCGTGTTGATTACAACACTATATCTTGCTCCGTGCTGCAAAAAGCACGGTCAACCCCTCCAATTGGCCGTAGGCCATTGGAAAAACTCTCCTATACATTTGATTGGTTAGCTACCTTTTCGGCAGCTCTACTCCTTATTTATATGTCTCTACCGCTAGAGCAGGGACTTACAGAAACAGTACGGGTCTATCCTAATCCTTCTTACCAGCGGCCTGCTTTTCAGGGCTCGGAAGGTTTAGCAACTTATTCGGGTTGATACTGGAAATTTGCAAAGCCATGAGTATTTTGCCGGTCTCCTGTAACAATCCAGGAAATAGGCCTCGCAGGCATTCAACCTCTTCCTTATTGAGCTGGCGGCTATTGTTCCTTTTTCCATCATATAGCGACCAGGAATCTGAAAATTTGCAGATGTAGTACATAACCTCAGTTTTTAATCATTTCAACCCACCATTCAAAAAGCGCCCGGAATGGATCAATGGATATTTTTATTGAATAGCCAGGGTTCGGCGCTTAAAATCGACATAATCCAGTTCCGGGCAATATTTTTCCAACTCTTCAAAAAATTGCCGCTTTTGCTTTTCCATCGCTTTTTCTCATAAAACAGGAAAAAGTGCTCAGCCTCCCGGTCTGGCATGCCTTTTTGACCAAAGTAGATTTTAACGTCCTGGATGCTCGGCGGCATGGTGCTGCTGAAAAAAGCTTGTTGTTTCATGAATGAATGGTTTTGGTAAATCAGTTCTTTTTTCGTGCTGGTTTGGTTCCTGGATAATAGTCTCTCTTTTTATCGGCTAATACCCTGTTCAGGTCGTCGGCGTCATAATAGATCGAGCCACCAATTTTTGTATGGGGCAGGGTTCCATTACTCCGAAGGTTTTGCAGAGTGCCGGTAGAAATGTTCAGCAGCTTCTTGACCTCATAAGACTTCAGCCACCTTTTAGTAGGCAGGGGTGCATTGTTCTGCATGATGGTTCTTATGGAAAGCAGCAGGTCTTCTTTAAATTCCTGCAAGTCACCCAGGGTTACGAGCTGATCCCGGTAGACCCTATTCGCTGGTTGTAACGGTATTTCTTTCGCCTTGTCCATACTACACGATTTATAAGGCGAATATATGTTAGTGGGGAAGGGAGATTTCAGAGTTTGATCAGAGGCTCGGAAATATTTTTTTTAACCCATTTAAAAACTTTAGATTTATAATATCAATGAATGATATAAGTTAACCCCTTTTCTTTACTTCAGTTATACACTTTGTTGCCATGAGTAATAAACTGACCGTTAGATTAATAATTCTCTTAATTCTCATAGTATCAATTGCAGTCCCGTTTACATTTTATTTCGTCTCCTTTCATGGCAGCCTCTCCCATCAAGTTGCTGATTGGGGGTACTTCTCCACATTCTGGATTGCATTCATTACATTGGCAAATACAGTCGCAATTGTAACTCTCACGTACTATTTTCAATCGGCTGAGTCTACTAGGGCTACAATTTTAGACAGGCCTATAATAAGTATATCTCGAAATCATGCTGGCACGGGCTACGTTCTAGCCAATATTGGAAAAGGTGCCGCTTTAAATATTTTATGCTATTGTTCGAGTAGTAATGATTTTGAACAAAAGAAATTTACCCAAAAAAGAATTTGCTATTCGCTTAAAAATGGAGATTCTTTCGAAAAAGACTGGCTAAATGGTTCTCTAATAATAGTTGAATATTCCGACATATTCAATCAAATTTACTTCTCAATGACGCAAAGGGATAGATTCTATATTTTCAATAAGAATCATGAGCCGCTGCTTCGATCAAACGAAAAAGAAATACGAAAATATACGCAATTCTTCAAACAGTATATACAATGGGATACTTCAGGCCCAACTTGGCCTTAATATCTTGAGCAAAGCCGTCAAACAATAATTGCCTAAAACCATACTAATACATAATTAACCTCTATTCTATGCGGTTTTTGACTAACGATACAAATGATAAACATTTAGACAATCTTCTCTCCCATTTAGATCATTCAACAGAAGCTTATATTGCCATAGCCTTTTTAAAAGAATCCGGCTTAAATGAATTGATTCACTCACTTACAAACTTTGTCGAAGCTGGCAAGAAGATAGATATAATTACCGGTCAAAACTTTGGTTTAACGGAACCAAAAGCATTATACACGTTGCGAAATTTGTTTGAAGAAAATAAGAGTGGACAAATCTATTTGGCGAATGCCAATAAGCACACTCCTATTTTTCACCCGAAACTTTACCTATTTAAAAATGGCAGTCGTTGCCATGTTATTGCTGGATCAGCCAATGTTACGGGTGGAGGTCTCTTAAATAATGATGAGTGTTCTATTTTGATAGATTGTGAAGTTTCATCAACCCTATGGCTTGATGCAAAAGCATATTTCGACAAGCTAACTTCTCCCGACAATGCTGAAAAAGGAACATTAGTCGTTATTAAGCAATATGAGACGTTCTATGAACAGCAGCGACAACATAATAAAAAGGCGCAGCCAGTACCGCTCAGAAACAAATCTCAACAAGATTTTAATTATGGCAATTTACGTACACACTTCTCAAAATTTGACAACAAAAAAAGAAATGAAACTTTCAAAAATAAGATGTACGATTATGAAGAAGCGAAGAAGGTTTTGGATAATATAGCAGATCACCAGAGGTTGACACAAAAGGCATTTGAACCTATGCTTGATTCCTTAGTAAGTAGTAAAGGGACTTACGGTTGGTGGCATTCTGGCAGCTTGTTTAGGCTGCGTCGCGATGTATACCCATATTATAAGGAATTCCAAGAATTGGTAAGGTATATACGTCTTAACAAATCTGCAAATTCATCTATAGTTTATAAGGGTGCAAGAGATAAAGTTGATCAGATCTACGGAGCTTCGGTTAATTACATTACCGAAATTATGATGACTTATAATCCAGAAGCATTTGCCAATCTGAATAAAAATCCAATCACAGTCCTAAGAAAAGAAGGGGGGTTGAATATAAAATCCTCATCTGAATCATTTACAGCCAAAGATTATGAAGAGTATTGCGAAATTGTCAAGGAAATTTCGGATCAGCTTGGTTTGCGCAATATGCTAGAGGCAGACAGTTTCTTTAACACAATTTACTGGAAACTTGATAAAAAATCAACCAAGAATCAAAAACACGATATTTGAGTAGATTCAATTTCGCAGACGCCCAGGCCAATGGTATGACAAATTTTGAAATTTCAAAGACCTTGTTGAAGATTGCTAAATCTGATCTGAAAGCCAGCAAATTATTGTATACTCACGGCTGTTATTCTCAGTCAATTTTCTCGCTTCAACAGGCCACTGAAAAGGGAAATAAAGCATTAGCATTTTATGGTGATTTTCTCACCCTTCCCAAAGCAAAATCGGTCGGGCACATCCAATCCAAATTGGTGAAGGAAATATTAAGACAACATCTAATTGAGGTCGAGCAAAGTACTGCCGTTGAACCTACAGTGCCTAACTTCTTCGGAATCCTCAGAGAATTTAATTTCGATTTTTCCGCCTATCAAGCTCAAATCGCAAAAATCCACGATGATCTCAATTGGATGAATAACGAAACTGAGCTTTCAAATCTCACTGCCGTTAGATTAGATAAATTTATTTCCCTCATTGACTCGATCTATTCAATTTCCGACCATTTAGGGAAGGGAAAACTTTTTGTAGGAATACAAAGTTACATCTTGGAGTTTCTAAATAAGCTGAGGCAGTCTGAGGAAATAGGGTCGGGTGGAACGTCCTTCTTAAATCAGGAACTTGAGATGGACGAAACAGAAATTTCAAAACTGTTTGCTTTAATTTTAGTAAAGGCGATAAATGTCGGTCAATCAGCCGCCTCATTGGCAATACTCGGCTTTATATTTGATCGCCTTATTTCTAAAGTACGCTATCCAGAGGTGCAGGAACATTTTTATTTTGACCCTACAAAGGTTTTTAACAAGAAACTGCCTTTGATCAAAAAACTTCCCGAATTTCATTTCCTGGTAAATCGCTCTTTAAGAGAGATAGATAAGCAAATTAATTTATCCGGAAATCCACCTGGAGCGCCGGAATAGAAAAATATCAAATCCAACTTGAAATGTATTTACACCTGCTTCCTAGATGTAATACTTAAAAGAAAGAGGGGGAGTTTTATCTCCTAAAGGAGCAGCTGTAAGAATTTCTCCTATTGCATCTGCAAATCTCAGGGTTACCGGCTCTCCGTCTCCATAAACACATGCATTGTAATTAAGTTTAGTTAAAGCCAAAACATCCTTCAAAACCGTTTCAATCTCAGCTTCTCCTTTTGAAATAGAAATGTAGAGAGGATTGGGTACTTCCATAGCCAAAGATGTTTCCAACCTTGGAACAAATCCTTTTGACCAAAGAAAAGCTGACGATCTACTTTCAATATATGCTAAACCGCGCATCATCGGAAACTTACTTTCTTGCCGATATATTTTCAAAGGAACGTTTGTTTTGATAGTTACCCCCACGAGGTTGGTTTCTGCTGTTACTCCGCTCAAAAACCCTTCCCATTCTTCTTGATTAAATTTTGTCCTAGCATGAATAAATAATTCTTTAGGAGGGCTTCCTTCTTTTTGAGAATATGTATCCACTGCAATTCTAATTAATTCAGATGCTTGCTTCTTTTTTAAATGATATTCTCCGTTCTTTTTATTGTACCAAGGGCCAACTGCGCCCTTAAATACAATCCCATCACCACTATCCAAAAACATTTGAGCTGCACAACACGCGTTTCTTGGGTTGTTGCTTCGGTCATCTTGTTTATATACTAATCCCAAGTAGCAAACACCTTTTCTAATATCAGCCAATTTCCAAGGCCTTCCTCCCGTCTTATAAAACGCAGCGGTTGAGATTGTCCATGCCAAATGTCCATAGATCTTTGAAAAATCTCTTTTGGGGTATCCAAACCCATTCAAATATTCATTTGGGGAAAGCGTACTTTCTCTAAAGATTTGTGTGGGTATGGAATGTGGAAGCAACCTCGCTTTTAGTTGATTATGGAAGTTAGCTTCGTATTTAAAAGGTTCTGATTCTTCATTGTCTTGTGCGAACAAGGAAGGTTCGGATATAAACTTCTTTGCTCTAGTTTTTGTAGTGGTTTTCTTTGTAACAATCAATTCCTTATTTAGGGCAGAATTTGGGCGGCAATATTGATAAACCTCATCCGGCAAAATTACAAACCAAACATCTGCCGTTGCGTCATCATCCTGGGCAGCTATCAACTTATTGGCAATTAGAGAAACCGTCTCAAACGTCCTTGTATGTGAATCCTCATAATATAGCGTTTTCCCTAGTTCTGCATCGGTGATCTCAACGTGGATCATTTTATCAGGGTTCCAGGCCATACGGAATACAGCCTCAAAACCTGGAAACATTGGCCTTGTGATATTATTATTATTATAGACTGGGGCCTGAATAGATTTAAGGTACTCGTTGAATTTCCTTAGTCCGTCTTTTGTAGAAACTACACCATTTCTAATACCATAAGGTTTATTGTTTTCTAAAGGTCCAAATAATGTTAGTCCATCTCTTGGGTCTTCCATTTTCTGGCTATGAGCAAAAAGGATTTTTGGTTCATCCAATTTTATCAATTGCTTTATGTTATTCATCTTCATTTTCAATTTCGATTATCTCGTCATCACCTTCATCTGAAACGCCAATTTCCTCATCTTCAGGCAAATTAGTATCTGACGGATCGTTATAACTCATATTGCTCTTAAACATTAAAGGCAGAGCTGACACTTTTATGTACTCCTCTTCGCCTACCTGAATATTCAAATTCTTTTCTTCATCTGCAAAAAACGAAACAAAGGCTAATAACTTATCTCGCCAGTGCTTATTCCACCAACCTTTGCCCTGTTTCCTTCGACCCCTGTGTTGAATAGAATCCTTTTCAATAGTAGCCTTTCCATCCCATGTAAATACAATATGGGATTTAAGGACGAAATACATCTCAGGATTGACCCTCGCATCACCACTAACTGCGAAATGCCAGTTAATCCTTTTATCTTTCCCATACTTCATTTTACCTACCATTAACACTCCATTGATCTTATCCTTTTCCAACACATCCTTTTCAAACCAATACGCATTCCGCTTTGAAGCCAAAGTATAGAACCTTATTCCCAATTTTTTAAAAAAGCTTTTGAAAGAAAGATTTAAAAGATGAACAATTATATTCTTTGCGCTGATATTATCTATAAACGAAGTATCATATTCCCCTGTCAATATTTCATTTATACTGATCGAAATTGAGTTTTTAGGATTATACTGCTCTGTTTTGGGAAGTTCTTCCATAAAATCATAACACCCGGCAAAAGTGGCGAAGTAGTTCTTGTATTTACGAGCGGGATATTTGCATTTCCACATTTGATAATTCGATGGAACGGAATCAGAAAACTCGTGAAAGTTAAGGGTTACAGGTAGTTGATTAATTGGAAACCAGTTTGAAGAGTACAACTCTTCATTTTCAATAGGTCTGCGGTTGTTGAGATATATGTTTTGCCACAACTGATTTACCAATTCAAAATTTCCCAAATCGGATTTCGGCACGTTATCTTCATTAAATTTGTCAAGTAACTGAAGTAATCCAGCATGCCAGCTACTTTTGAAGTTAATCGAGTTTAAGCGAACCAAATCAATATTAATTTCGTCGTACGATAGCCCTTTGTCAATGTGCAAGGGAATGATGAAGTGAGGGTCTTCGGGGTTTAAAGATTTTTTTGTCTTTTGGGCGACTGTTAGCTCTTTTAAAGTCCCTTCCCTGTTGTTTGACGTACGAGATAGGATATATAAAAACTTTATAGAACTATTTCTGATTTCGTTTTCTATTTCGGCCCAAAAATCCTCACCCCCTTTCAATCTTAGAACGTCACACCATACCTCATATCCCAAACCGATAAGTTGTAATGACAGCCATCTTGCAAATTCATTATCATCTGGGGTGGCATGGCTTATAAATATTTTATTTTTCGTTGCCATTTCGTGGGGTTAATTCAATAATTATTTCACCAAAAAAAGCGGCATCACACCGCATTCGTTAGTAAGCTTTGTATTGTAATGTAATATAATATAATTAATTTCAGTACAAATTACTTATATGATGGCCCAAGTCCAGGTAGAAAGGCAGCATTATATTCCCAGAACATATTTAAAGAATTTTTCCAGTAACCAGGTGGGTGTTGCTTTTTTATTCCCGTATAGCTAACAGAAGATCCTCGTCCTGCCCGGTGAAAATAATTAACCTTTTACCATTTACCCAAAGAACTATGAAATGTCAATGTGCATACTGCAAAAATGACTTGCCGTTTGAATTGCCTTCAGAAATTATTGACGCCGCTATGGCCGGGGAACTGGTCATATTTGCGGGCGCGGGAATCAGTACGGAATCAAAACTAGTGTTCAAAGAAACATTATATGAGGACGTAATCTTTGAATTAAAGCTTGAGCCGAATGTAGATTTTCCAAGTGCAATGACAGCCTTCTGCAATCAAAAAAATGGACGAAAGTTATTATTGGAAAAAATCCACCACAGGTTCGAATACGCTAAACAATTCAAAGAAATTTATAGAGTTGCAACACGATTTCACAATGAACTTTCGTCCATTTACTCCATCGACAAAATAATTACTACAAATTGGGATGATTACTTTGAAAGAGAGTGCAATGCCGTACCAATAGTGGCTCCAGAGGACTTCGCGTTTTACAATATAGAATCCCGAAAAGTTTTCAAAATCCACGGTTCCATAAGTAACTATGGAAGTATAGTTGCGACTAAATACGATTATGAGAAATGCTATAAAAATTTACAAAAAGGGATTGTCGGAAGTCATTTGAAAACGGTATTGGCAACTAGAACTGTACTTTTTATAGGATATTCGTTTTCTGACTTCGATTTTAATAAAGTATATAATTATTTAAAGAGAGAAATGGGTGAAATAATACCACATTATTATATTGTCACAATTGATCCCAAATTCGAGGAAAAATTCAACAAAGAAAAGGCGACAATTATTTTAACTTCAGGAACCTTTTTCCTTTCCACATTGAGAAAGCATTTAGAAGGAATAAACTTTTTGATACCAAAATCCCATCTTGAAAATGTTGAGGAGTTCTATCTTATCAGGCAAGCAGCTCACAAACGTTCCGCCGAGTATTTCTTTGCAAATAAAACGCCAACTGGGATATATAATTTATTTTACCAAGATGGAATGAAACACGCCTTCGATTATCTGTTATTCCATTCGAAATCCGGGAAATCATTAAATCCCCATCATATCAAAAGCGCAATGCGGTCCTATGAAATTTTAAAGAAGAAAATGCTTAAAGTTAAAAACTATCCTGACTACGCCTATGTTGAGGGATATATTGTTGGACTAATGTCGATAGTTTATGAAAACACCGACGCCTACTTTCCATTTTTTTATATAATGGGATTAGGGCCTGTTCAATCATTTAAAGATTATTCAAAGTATCTTCGAAAAAAATCTTGCTACCATAAAGCGGCGGATACGATTGGGAAGAAATATTTCCAAAATGTGCTGGATAAAGAATCGACAACGATTCCTCAACACAGGCCCTTCATAGGTGGGGGGTAGCTTACCAGTCGCAGGTTTGGTATATAGTAACAATGTGGACCTGGATAATAAAATAAAATGTTTATGGTTATTGAAATAATTAAGTCCAATCCTGAATATCAATTTAAGCCGTTCATTTTTATAGGCGAGAAACTTAACCCTAAATTTTCAGTACCCTACAAAATTGATGACATTGCTCTATTAAAAACGGCAAGCGACAAGCAAGTAATAGCGATAAAAGAAATTGTAAAGCCAAATAAGCTTCTGTCTATTTTAAGAGATGGTCCACGACCGACTAATATTTATGAATATGATTTTGTCGAGACAAAAAATGAGCATGGTTCTACGATAGCTCCAGTACCGCTTGCGCCAGCAGAATTTAAATATTGGATTTTCGAATTGTCTGGCGAATATCTCGGTGACTTTACTCTAATTCAGGCTATACACATTTTATCAAAAAACCTTACAGTAATTGCCAATATTGGCGAGTTAATGCAATACTTTCATAAGGCGCTAGTTTCAGCCATTTTTTACACTAATCTAAATCTATTGCATCAAAAACCTGTAATTCTTGATGAAAATGATATAATTGAACTGAAGGAGAACTATGAGTTATTAAAGAAATTTAAATCTTCCGATTTCAATTCCTCATTCATAGGGAAAGCTTTATTAGATTACAATAATACACTTGATATTGAATGGAGTAATCCGTTTAAAATAATCGGCATTTTTTCTATTATTGAAACCCTATTAACATCGAATCAAAAAGGCAATGATAATTCGATTAATAAACAGCTCCAAAAGAAAATCAAACTTTTAAATAATCAGTTTAAGAAGAAAATTATTTTTTCGGAGTATTTTAAGGGGCCAGATACATTGACGATTGAAATTGTTATAGAAAAACTTTATGCATATAGAAGTAAGATTGCTCACGGTGACTACTACGATTTTAACAAGGAATTGCAAGTTCTTGTAGATCACAAACTAGTTCTGGATTTTTTGACTATTCTATTAAAAAGAATAATAACTTATGCGTTGGCATTCCCTCAATTAATAATTGATTTAAAAGAGTGCTAGTGTCGGCCCCTTCATTATTTTAGATTCTTGAATTGGGCTATTGTGAGCTGTTTCGAGATGCTCGATAACTTTCCTGGAATGTGAAAAACGCTTCGCCCGGCAACGGCAAAGCCGCCCACTTTCGGCGGGCAGCTCTACCAATTACAAGATCAACCTATACAGCAGATACAAGAGCCTGGGGCGCGTCCCGGTTATCCAGTTTGCTTTGCAACAAACTCATATCAAGACCTACCTTCGATTGCATGACATGCGTATAGATCATAGTGGTGCTCAATTTCGTATGTCCTAACAGTTTACTTATTGTCTCAATCGGCACCCCGTTCAGCAGGGTAACGGTGGTAGCGAATGTATGCCGGGCTAAGTGGAACGTCAGCCGTTTCTTGATCTCGCATATCTCCCCAATTAGTTTTAGGCTGCGGTTCATTTCCTGGTTGCTGATCCGGGGGAAAAGGGTTTCCCATTTGGCGGCGTCTTCCTCTTCCCTGAATTTATCCATGATGACAAGGGCGGGTTTTAACAGGGGTACGTTAACCGGAATATCTGTTTTCTTTCGGGAAGTCTTAATCCATTTCATCCCATCCACAGCCGACAATATGTTACCAGGGTGGAGGGAAACCAGGTCAATGTAGGCAAGGCCGGTATAACAGCTAAAGACGAACAGGTCCCGGACCCTGCGCAACATGGGGTCCGTCAGCTCCCGGTCCTCAATCCGGGCCAGTTCGTCTTTATCCAGGAATTCCATTTCATGACGTTTGAACTTCAGTTTATAGGCCGTGAATGGGTTCTTCTCTATCCATTCGTTATTAGCCGCCCAGGTGACCATTTTCTTCAGCCGTTCCAGGTGCTTCATTGTCCCATTGTTCGTGCAAGGGTCACCGGCTTTCAGGGGGTTATTGCGAATATAAAACTCAAAGGCGGTGATAAAGGCATAATTCAGGTCTTCCAAACGAATGTCACCGGTGGGGGATTTCTTGGCTAAGAACTTTCTCAGGTAGATAGCCGTACTAAAGTAGTTTTTAAGTGTCCCTCTTTTCAGTACGGACTTCATCAAATCATTGTGCATGTCCACTAGCTTGCATAGGGTCATGATCTCAGCGGCAGGCTTGTCACTAATTCCCAGGTAGGCATTTTTCACGGCCTCGGCGGTGACGGCTGTATTATCCAGGGCTAAGCGCTGATAGTGGGTGACGATCTTGGACCGCACTTCTTCCAGGAAGCTGTTCAGCTCTTTCAACTCCGGGTTCTTGGGCTTGGCGGCCCCCTTGGCAATGTTCCAGTCTTCTTTGAACAAGTAAGACTTTAACGCCAGCTCACAGCGGCTTTTGTTAACGGTGATCCTAACATAAACGGGGAATTTCCCGTCTACTGGTCTGTTTTGGCGTAGGATGTAGTGTACGCCAAACGTGTTTGTACTTTTCATGTCATTCCATTTTTACGTGATGAATATCAAACTGCACTATGCCGGTCTCTGCGACCACGAAAAATGAACTCAAAAAACTGTAAACTACACCAAACCTCACGGATGAAAGCGTTTGATGATTAAGTCTTTAAGTCGATTCTGTGAACAAAATTACTGTTCACCGGATCGAAAAACCTGTTCACCGTTCTGTTCACGTGAAAGCTGATAATGATTGCAACAAATTGACATGAAAAACATAGAAAAAGCCCGTAAACAGTGACGTTTACGGGCCTTTAAGTTCGGATGTTATCCGTTGTGTCGGGAAGACAGGATTCCACCAATCGGGCGTTTCTTAATAAGGCTAGCCAATCTGCCGAGGCTTCTACCGCTTCCGCGAACGCATTGCTTGAATGGAAAGATATAGGAAGGGAAAACTATGAGCTCTCTAGGTCGGTCTTTGACAGCACTGTAAGCGCCAACAAGGCGTCTATTGCCATTTCTCAAAAGGTCTTGCAGGCTCAAATAGACGCGTTGGAAAAGGCGCAGAAAAACTTCCAGACACAGAATGAGCCGTATTTGCAGATCGGCGCGCCTACATTTGACACCCCAGGAGTAACCAAGCAGTTCAGCGTGTCGTTTGAAGTACAGAACTTGGGGAATTATCCCGCTAAAATCGTCGCTGAAAAGTTGAAATTCGAGGGCTGTGAATTGCCTCCCATTGCTAATTCCTTTTCGTATCCTGAAGACGACACCCTTTATTTGATAGATAAATATGTGACAAAGGAGAATCCTATTAAAAGCGGAATTTCTGCCGACTCTGTTTTTTTTGATAAAAGGAATGATAGCCTGATGAAAACGGGTAAATTGAAAGTTTACTTTTGGGGCTATATTCAGTATGTTAATCTTGTAACAAAGTTGTCTAGAATCTATACTTTCAAAATTATGATCGATACCAAACCGGGAGAAAAAGGACGATTCATATGGAACGAAAACCGGGATATCCCCGCAAAGGATAGCGGTAAAATCTACCACTTGGGCGCGTGGGACGACCCTATGTTCAGCGATGCTTTTAAATAGCCCGTCTATCCTTTGGCGTTGTTTACTTCTGGAAATATTTTCTTGGCTGGACATAATTTCGTAATTTTAAGTGCCTCGCAAGCACTTCGAATTACTTTCTCTTATGCCCATTACTTAGGTGGGAAATTTCTCTTATAAAGATAGGATTTTTTCTTTTTACCATTGGAACTGGGGGATTTTCCCACCTGTCCCAACACGTATATAGTTGCCTTTTCTAGCATTGAATATGCAGCGCCATCACCACCACCAGAAAAGTCGCGGCCCAACCGGTCACGGTCAAAAGTATAGAAAGGAACACGGCCCAACCTTTATCAATGTCAAGATTCCTCCACATCCGAAAAAGGATCCACGGTTGGACAATCAAAAGAGGGACGCAGGCATAACCGCCCCCGGAAAAAGCCCCAATGGGAAAAAATCCAGCCGATAGCCCAGCATTCGCAAGCAGTACCCCTGCTATCCTTCTTACTCTGAGCCGCTTGGTATTCTCCATTTATCGCAATTTATCGCTCGATCAGTTCAAATCCAACAGATGGCCTTTCCGCCAGTAGATAGCGAAAGAAAAACAGCTCAGGCAGGAAACAATTATTTTGCGTTTAAGGTTCAGCATTCAGGCGTCAGATGATATGCCCCGCCTTCTTATGCAGCAGCGCAATAGCGGTCTTGAAGATGACGATAAACAGCCCCGCTTCCTCCTCCGTAAAATTACTGGCCTCCTCTTCATCCGCATCCTCGGTATAAATAGTGGCAGCAGCAAATTGCAGCAGATCGGGCTGACAAAAAGATTCGATGACCGCCATCGCATCCGATTCGTCGAAACCGTCCTGGAATACCGCCTCCATTTCATCGAACTCCTCATTGAAGGCCTTTTCGAATTCCTGTTCCGTCACCGCCGGTATCCCCGGACTCATTTCCTGGAAACTCAGCAGGATGATCGTGAGGACATACGCGACGTCCTCACGCGCATCGGGCATCTTCAGCTCGCGGCTTTCCCCCAGTACATAGCCGACCAGGGCAGGTTGTTCCTTGGCGAACGAATCCCAGATTCGGCCGATCTGAGTCTCATCCATCCGCTGGATCCGGTCATTTACCAGGTCGATCGTTTGGTCGGTGATGAGTCGCATCCGTAATTTTCTGGTAAATTACCTAATTTGCCGGATTGCCGCATTCGAAAGCACAATTTTATTCTATGTCTAAACATTATTCCCAAAAGAACCGGGTGGCCGTTTCGGTCTCCTCCGAGGTAGGCCGCCTTCGCCGCGTTTTGGTCCACAGTCCCGACAGCGGTCTGGGTAAGGTGGTGCCCTCCAAGGCCCAGGACTGGCTCTTCGAAGATATCGTCCATCTCGATACCATCCGCCGGAAAGAATACGATTACTATACTAAAATACTGCTCTATTTCCTGGACCCGGCCAGGATACAGGGCCGGCTCGCGCAGATCGATGACGAAAGGAACCGGCGGGCCTTTTATAAACCGGGCGACGAAGGCTTTTTCCGGTCTGACAAAGTGGTCGAGCTTCAATCGTTGCTGGCCGATATACTGAAAGACAATGATATCAAGCTGAAGCTCGTCGCCTCCGTATGCGCTATCGAAGCCTGCTCCTATGAAGTCCAGCAGGGACTGCAGGACCTGGACCCGGTTAGGCTGGCCCGAACGTTTATCAGCGGCGCCACGGACGACGAACGCCTGCTGTTCGCCCCTATCCCCAATTTCATCTTCACCCGGGATATCGGCATCGTGATCAATAATTATGTACTGCTCAACAAACCGGCCAAAAAAGCGCGTACCCGCGAAGCCCTTTTGGCAAAATATATTTTCTTCAACCACCCTCTCTTCGAAGAATACCGCGATAACATCATCGAGCTGAACGATACCCATCATCATTTCCTGCTGCCGCGCGAAGGCGATGACCGGAAGGTCACGCTCGAAGGCGGGGACGTGATGGTCGTAAGCAAAGATCACCTGATCATCGGCGTGAGTGAACGAACCTCCGCCGAGGCGGCCCACCAGGCCATTCGGGTCCTGTTCGAAAAAAATGTGGTCAAGAAAATAACCATCATCCGCATCCCCAAAAAAAGGGACTTCATGCACATCGATACGATCTTCACGCAGGTGAAACGGAACGTATGGATCCTCCTGGGTACGTTCTCGAGCAAGGCGATCAAACACGGGGACGACGATGACGTTCAACGTATTCTCGACAACAATAAAAAAGAGGACAAGCTGAAGATCATCCAATTCCGGAAAAAGGATCAGGGCAACCCCGAATATTTCGAAAGCCTCGAGGACCTGCTCACCGATATCAGCAAGAACGATCTGGAGTGTACGGATAAGGTAAAGTTCATTTATTCGGGAAATAACGAATTTCCTTTCGATGCGCGCGAACAATGGACCGATTCTTGTAATCTACTTGCCTTGAAGGAGGGGGTGGTCTTGGGCTATGACAGGAACGACAAGACCGTGGAGGCTTTCAGAGGAAATGGCTTTTCCGTCGTTGCCGCCGAAGAACTGATCTTACGCATGGAAAAGGGCGAAATAAGCCCGGATGACATCGAGAACACATTGATACTGATGCCTTCAGCAGAATTATCCAGGGCAAGAGGCGGCTTCCATTGCATGAGCATGCCACTCCACCGGGACGAAATCTAATACCTTTTCTATATGCAAACTACCGCACTTCTATGTCAAAAACCGTGGAATATGCAAACGACCGCCCATTTGCTGATGATCGGCCCCATCAATTTCAGCTTCAATTCCGAAACAGCCGTCAACAATTCCTTCCAAACCCCGGGCAAGGGGACTGACGTACAACGGCAGGCATTGACCGAATTCGAAGGTTTTGTGAAACTATTGCGGGACAACGAAATAGACGTCACCGTTATCGACGATACCCCCGATCCCCATACGCCGGACAGCATCTTCCCCAATAACTGGGTCTCCTTTCACGAAGACGGCACGGTATGCCTTTATCCCATGTACGCCGTCAACCGCCGGCAAGAAAGGAAACCCGGTATCCTCCAGAAGGTGGGCCAACAATTCCGCATCGGCGACATCCTCGACCTCAGCGGTTACGAACGCGAAGGGCTATTCCTGGAAGGCACCGGCAGCATGGTCCTCGACCGGGAAGCCAAGATCGCCTATGCCTGCAATTCGCCCCGCACCAACCCGATAGTCCTCCACGATTTTTGCGCCAGGATGGCCTATACCGATGTGACCTTTAGGGCCGTGGATGCCTTCGGACGCGAGATCTATCACACCAACGTCATGATGTGCGTGGCTGACCGTTATGTTGTCGTTTGCCTCGATGCATTACCCTATGAACCCGAACGGACCTATCTTGAAAATACCTTGCTCGACTCAGGCAAGACCATCATCCCGATCACACTCCGCCAGATGAGCCATTTTGCCGGTAATATGCTGCAGGTGCATAACCGCAGGGCCGAGAAATTACTCGTCATGTCCTCGCAAGCCTATGGCTCGCTTAACACGGAACAGATCCGGGAACTGAACGCGTTTAACCGCATCATCCATGCCCCGCTGACGACCATCGAAACCAATGGCGGCGGCAGCGCGCGCTGCATGCTCGCCGAGATACATCTCGAACCGTTAAAGTCGCTAAAATAAAGATAGATTCCCACCAACGCTGGATGACCACCGGAGGCTGCAATCCATAAAACAACTTGCTCAGTTCGACCGTATCGAACTGCCGCGCATATAGCTTCAAAAAATCACCGCTCTTCGCTCCCGCCGGATATACTTTGCCGACCCAACTGGCGCGGCCCCACTCGGTGCCGCCAATATAGCCGACCCTTTGATGCATGGGATTCAATTCAAATGCTTACTTTTGGGACTTCGATTGCCCTTCTCCCGGGGTCGACGGGGGTTTAAGGTAGAAATTTTTCAACAATTCATGCCATTGGTTAAAGCTTTTTAAACTTCAAAATCTTCAAGAACAGGGTTCCAAAATGGAAAACAAAGTCACTAAAATTGGCGTACTCACTTCCGGCGGCGATGCACCGGGAATGAATGCAGCCATCCGTGCCGTTGTTCGTACCGGTATATACTATGGAATGGAGGTGTTTGGTATCATGCGGGGTTATAGCGGGATGATCGAGAACGATATCGTACCCATGCACTCCCGAAGTGTCGCCAATATCATCCAGCGCGGCGGCACTATTCTCAAAACAGCGCGTTGCAAGGAGTTTTTCGAATACGAAGGGCGCAAAAAGGCCCACAATAATCTCAAAAAACTGGGCATCAATGGCTTAGTCATCATCGGTGGAGACGGTTCTTTCCGCGGCGCGCACAAGCTCAGCGGTGAGTTCGACATCCCCTGTATCGGTCTGCCCGGCACCATCGACAAGGACATTGCCGGTACGGATTTTACCATCGGTTTCGATACCGCAGTCAACACGGCCGTGGAAGCCATCGACAAGATCAGGGATACCGCCGATGCCCACGATCGTCTTTTCATTATAGAGGTAATGGGCAGGGATGCCGGCTATATCGCACTGCACAGCGGCATCGCCACCGGGGCCGAGAACATCCTCATCCCCGAACGCAAAACGGATATCGACGAGCTGGTCAATTCCCTGCTCGAAAAAGAGCGCCGCAAAAAACTGGTCAATATCATCGTTGTTGCCGAAGGGGA
>Ga0105240_10003415_pt1 | contig 24672 bp, 26 predicted proteins | sample KBSC54metaG_FD_80426 | JGI IMG/M metagenome (GOLD analysis project Ga0105240, IMG submission 80426) | Corn rhizosphere microbial communities from Kellogg Biological Station, Michigan, USA - KBS C5-4 metaG | ecosystem: Host-associated > Plants > Roots > Rhizosphere > Soil | place: Michigan, USA...
CGGGGATGTCCTAAATCGGTTTTTAGGGATACAGTTCGGCGCATTGGCCGCCGGGCATAGGCAAAATATCTACCAGCGCCGCGCGGATATCCAGCAGCCCCAATTCAAACACCGCAAACAGCCCGACCGGCCCGGCGCCAATGATGATCGCGTCTGTTTGATGAATTTCCATGGTAAAGGCATAGCGCGCCGGAGCTGTAAAAGTAAATATTTATTGACAGGAAAGAATAGAAGATCTCATATATTCTTACAATTACAGAACAGGTATTCATGGCGACGCATAAATTAATAACTTGGGTTCAGGACAGCGGGCTTATTCCATATGCAGAAGAGTTTTATCCAACGGATAGGTATAAAAGGCTTCGTGCTATGTCTATGCAAGATATGAAAACTGGCATGTTATCCAATACGCTTTCTGACCAAGATATTATAGAAGAATTTAGGCAGGTTTCAGAAAAACAGCAAAAACTAATTAAACAATTAAAAACAGTCAGTATATCCTCGGCGGTTACATTCGTATCCGCTGTGGCTTCTCTAGCTATGTTGGCACGAAAAGGTTGTTCCGTTCCTCCAACTATTACCTTGTGCGCGTTTACTTGGTGCGCTTATAGATTTGCTATGATTAATCAAAATTCGCAAAACCATCGTAATATGCAGGTCAAATTACAGGAAGCATCCAGTTCAAATCTACAGCCCTAATTTTAAATTACAGAAAGGCCGGTAGTTAGTTTAACCCCGTTCCGTCATCACGCGGCGTTTTTCGCGGTTCCAGTCGCGCTCTTTAATCGTTGCGCGTTTATCATATTCTTTTTTACCTTTGCCCAGGCCGAGTTCGATTTTCACCAACCCGCGTTTGTTGAAATAGATGCTGATGGGCACCAGTGCGTAGCCTTCGCGTTGCACCGCGCCCAGGAATTTGTTTTGCTGCTTTTTCGACAATAGCAGCGCGCGCGGACGTTTGGCCTCAGGCGAAAATTGCCGCGGCGCGAATTGGTATTCTTTGATATTCAAATTGAATAAATAAATTTTGCCTTCCATCGCGCCCACATGGGCCTCAGCCAGGGATGTGCCGTTAAAGCGCAGGGATTTTACCTCCGCACCTTCCAGCACGATGCCCGCTTCGAGGCTTTCCGAAATTTCATAATCAAACTTTGCCTTTTTATTAAAGCTGATCTGCTCGCCGTTGCGGATGTAATGAACTGTAGGCTTTTTCATGCTAAGACTGTTTACGCTGGTTTAGCAGAAAAATTAACCATATAAATGTTAAGATAACCTTATCATTTCAATTATTTAATCAACCTATTGCGGCGATCTGCCGCAATAGGTTTTGATAAAGGTTTTAGTCTGTTGTTGCTGGTTGTCCATTGGCAGGATTAGCTGGCTGGACCGCAGGTATAACTGTTTGACCGGACGCAGTCGGGTTAACAATTTGATGATTGGGCGAATACCAGACAAAGGCCGCAAAACCGAGTACGGCTGCGGTCACTAATAACATAACCAAAGAAGCCCAATTACTACGCTTTTCTTTGCGCTCCTCTTTATCTTGGCGGAGACGTGGGCTGCCGTCGCTGGTATTTCTTTCCAAAATTTGCTCTGCGTCTGAACGTGATGCCATGATAATCTCCGGTTGTTTGTTTGATCCTCGTAAGAAAATAGTATTTAATTTATAAATATTATACGGTGGAAAATGCTGTAAAAACTAAAGCAAACATAAATATGACGATTACGCCGCTTTTAGGTTTTTTATTGGCGCCTTTGATTGGTGCACTTTTTTATATGCGGTTCCCCAACCGCACAGGGAACCCAATATCGGCTCCAATTCTTTCGCGATTGGAGTGATGCTGTATTCCACCTTGGGCGGAACCTCAGCGAAGACTTTGCGTGATACTAAACCGTCACGTTCCATTTCACGCAATTGCTGCGTCAACATTTTTTGCGTCACGCCGGGCAGCGCTTTTTTCAGCGCGTTAAAGCGCAGCGTCTGTTCGCGAAGGTTATATAAAATCGGCAATTTCCATTTGCCGCCAATCAGTGTGATTGCCAGGCCAATCGGGCAATCGCCGTAATTATTGCTGGTGTCGCAGTCTTTCATCTGGGCTCCACAGGTTAATAGTATGATTTAAGGTACTATATACCAAAGTGGTATCTACTTGTCAATAAAATACCGGATACCTAATTGACGTTGTGAGCCTTGTGGCTCGTCAAACTAACTGAGGAGAATGAATATGAGTGATTGTAAAACAGACGCATCATGCGACGCGCAAAAAGGTTCTTGCGATTCCGGCCAAAAACCGGCGGGCAATGAATGCAATATCGCACAGGACCTTTTGTGTCTGGCCAAACAGGCAAAGCATGAATTGCTGCAAGAAAAAATGAAAAAAGTGTTCGAAGCGAAAATGGGCAAAAAACTGGACAGCATCGCGGATGTTGCCGTTGATGCCATGATCGCTTGCATGGAACACAAAATGGCGGAAAAGGCAGCGTGCAGCAATTACCAAGAAAAGCTGTTTGCAGCGTTTAAAGGTTAATTAAGACACTGAACTTATCATCACCCTGGGCCAATCATGCGGCGTTCCGCATCGATGGCCAGGGTGATTTTTTTTGTGCGTCAAAAACTAAGCTGCTTTTTGTTTCAACAACCTAGCGTTTTCGGCGACGGTGCGCAGGCGGGCTTGGCTTTCCGCGCTAGGCGGTACTAAAGGCAGGCGGTATTCCAGTTCACATAATGCCAATAACGAGGCGACATATTTCACTGGAATTGGGTTGGTTTCACAGAACAAAATGCCATTCAATGGATCCAAGGCATCGCGCGCGCGGGCAAAGGCGACCAGATCTTTGGTTTGCCATGCGCGCTGCAATTCCGCCGATAGTGCAGGTGCAACATTGGCTGTGACGGAAATACAGCCATGCGCGCCCATGGCCAGCGCCGCCGCGGCTACGCCGTCATCACCCGTTAGCAGGCAAAATTCCGGCGGGCAAATCCGGCGCAAGCGAATGAAACGCTCGACCTCCATGCAGTCTTTAATCCCCGCAATGCGTGGCAGAGCCGCCAGGCGCCCCACTGTATCGTCTGCCAGTGTAATCACTGCGCGGCCGGGCGCAGTATACATAATAACAGGTATATCAGTGGCGTCGTGGATCGCTTTGTAATGCTGGTATAAACCTTCCTGCGATGGTTTATTATAATATGGCGTGACAATCAGCGCTGCTGTAGCGCCCAATTCCTTGGCTTCCTGGGTTTTTTGGATGGTTTCGGCAGTGTTATTGGAACCCGTTCCGGCGATTACCGGCACGCGTCCCGCGGCCGCTGTCACACAGGTTTTAATGACTTCGCCCCACTCTTCGTGCGATAATGTAGGGGATTCGCCTGTCGTGCCGCAGGGCACCAGCGCGGTGGAACCGGAAGTGATTTGCCATTCTATCAAACGCTGATAGACTGGCGCGTCAAAGCGACCGTTTTTAAAGGGCGTAATTAGGGCAGGAATGGAACCGTGAAACATCAAAACCTCATGTTTTTTAATAGAATAATGCGGATTGCCGCAGGGTGCATGATTATCTTAGTACTGGCGCTGTTGTCGGTAGTTCCCGTGCAGGCCAGCGATGTAGATTTGGCCAAGGCGATGGCGGAGGCACAAGGCGGCAATGTAAATGCGCCAAACGCGACCAAAGACGCGCTGACGCGCAAAGTCATCACCTGGAAATTATTGCAGCAATCCAATGTAACGGCGCCGTTTGAAAGTTACACTTTATTTTTGGCTGCTGCAAAAGGCTGGCCGGGTATGAATACTATTCAAGCCCATGCGGAATCCGTTATGCCGGACGGCATTGGCGACAGTGATGTCATTGCCTGGTTTGATGGCCGTGCGCCCATGACGTCACGCGGCACGGCGCGCTATGCGGCGGCGCTAGAACGCACGGGCCAGCACGATGCAGCGGTAAAGGCGGTGCGCGAATTTTTCACGACGCGCGACTGCGGCAGCGAAAGCGCCGCGCAATTGATGACGACTTTTCCCGGCTGGCTGACGGCGGATGATGTCGCTGTGCGTACCGATAAATTAATTTGGGAAGGCAAGTTGGATAGGGCTGCGGATTTGCTCGCCTACCTGCCTGTCGAAGCGCGACGCATCCCGTCCGCACGAATCGCGCTCTTGCAAAACGCGAGCAATGCAGACGAATTTTTATCCGCGCTATCCAGAGACGAACAAAACGATCCGGGACTGGCTTACGCCCGCGCGCACTGGCGGCGCGAATTGGGTTTTGATGATAGCGCGGCGACAATTTTGGCACGCGTGAATGAACCTGCCAGCCGCGAAGAAGACGTCGCAAAAGAACGCGGTATTTTATCGCGCCGGTTTTTTGAACGCGGCGATATGGGCGGTGCCTATGCTGTTGCTGCGGCGCAGCCTATTGTAGCAGGACAAAATGCCACGCAGAATATCTGGTATGCGGGTTGGCTAGCTTTACGCTTCCGCCAGGATGTTAATGCAGCAGCGCAGCACTTCAAGGATTTTTACGCCAATGTGCAAACGCCGGTTTCAAAGGCGCGCGGCGCCTATTGGCTCGCACGCACGGCGGAAACGGCAAGGCAAAGCAGTGTTGCCGAACAATGGTATAACGAAGCCGCAAAATACGGCACAACGTTTTACGGCCAGTTAGCTGCGCAAAAATTAAATGAAGAAATTCAATTGCCGCCGCGCATGGCGGACTCGATGCAATCCGATATTTTAAAAGACGAACGGTTGCGTGCCGCGCGCATTTTGGCAAATGCGGGCGACGGACCAGATGGCCGTGCCTTTTTCAAAACACTCTTAAATGACGCGTCAGATGAAAATGAATTCGCGGCGCTGGCCAATTGGTCGAACCAGCATAACGAACCGCAATGGGCGGTTTTGGCGGGCAAGGCGGCACAGCAGCATGGCTATGCGGGTTTGCGCGCAGCCTATCCGATTTTAGCAAAAGATATCCGCAGCGAATTTGATGCGCGCCTCGATCCCGCCTTGGCACACGGTTTGATCCGCCAGGAAAGCGAATTTGATATTGCCGCCTGTTCACATTCCGGCGCGTTGGGCCTGATGCAATTGATGCCTGCCACGGCCAAGGGCGTTGCTCGTAAAATCGGTACATCTTATTCGCAAGCCGCGCTGGTATCGCATCCTAGTTGTAACGTGCAGCTGGGCAGTTATTACATCGCTGATCAATTGGAAAATTTTGGCAATCCCTATTTGGCGATTGCGGCCTATAACGCCGGGCCGGGGAATGTGCGCAAATGGCTGACAGCCTTTGGCGATCCGCGCCACGATGCAAACGTAGATATGATTGATTGGATTGAAAGCATTCCCGCCTATGAAACGCGTAATTATGTACAGCGCGTGACGGAAAACCAGAATGTCTATGCGGCGCTGTTTAACCGAATTGCTTCACAAAAAACGGATAAAATTGCGGATCGGTAAACTGATACACTGGCAGACTAGTGTGGTTTCCAGTCTTCCAGTTTTCCGGCCATCCTGCTAGAAAATTCGCATGAAGCCAAAGAACATTCTATTCATCACCGCCACCCGTCTGGGCGATGCGGTGCTATCCACCGGATTATTGTCAGCAGCAATTGCGCAATATCCGGGTGCGGCGGTGACGGTAGCATGCGGGCCTGTATGCGCTCCAATTTTCCGTGCCGTGCCAGGATTGCAAAAAATCATTGTGATGAAAAAACAGCCCTATAGCCGTCATTGGCTTCAGATGTGGCAGGCATGTTTTGCCACGCACTGGGATTTGATTATGGATTTACGGCGGTCGTTTGCCGCACGTTTATTGATTGGTCGCCGCGTGGAAATTCCGCGTGATCAGGATGGCGAGCATAAGGTTGAACAATATGCGCGCGTGTTAAAATTATCGCCGGCTCCCGCGCCACATATCTGGTTCGATGAAGCAGTATCAAGGGCTGCTGAAATCCTATTGCCTGCTAACAGAAACTATCTTGCCGTGGGACCGACAGCTAATTGGATCGGCAAAACCTGGCCGGTTGAACGCTTTATTGAAGTCATTGAAAGTTTGATTTCTCCTGGTGAGATTTTCGCCAACTTCACACCCGTCATTTTCGGTGCGCCGGGCGAGGAAGATCAGGTCACGCCTATCCTTACAACCTTGGGCGGTCGTGTGATCAATCTGGTGGGGAAGCTTGATCCGCTGGCCGCCGCCGCCGCCATCGCGCGCTGCAAATTTTTTATCGGCAATGACAGCGGTTTGATGCATACCGCTGCTGCGGTCGGTGTGCCGACGCTCGGCCTATTCGGACCGTCGCATCCGGAAATTTACGGTCCATGGGGCGAACATACGCATTACGTGCGCACGGATAAAAATTTTGCCGAACTTATCGGCGCGCCTGGTTACGATCACCGCATGACGGGAACGCTGATGAAATCTTTACCGGTACGGCGCGTGCTGCAATCGGCGCAAAGCCTGTGGCATAAAATGCAAAGCATGGGACAGGTGGCGTGATGCAATTATCCGTCCTCATGTGTGTGCGGAATGAGGAAATGCGCTTGGCAGAACGCCTGCCGGAACTAAAATTCGCGGATGAAATCGTTGTTGTGCTGGACCGTTGCACGGACGGATCGCGCATGGTGGCATTGGAACATGGTGCGCGCGTAATCGAAGGAAATTTTCCCATCGAAGGCGACAGGCGCATGGCGGCCATTGATGCTGCGCAATTCCTCTGGTGTTTTGAAGTCGATGCGGATGAGGGCGTGAGTATAGCGCTGGGGGAAGAAATTAAAAACACAATTCAAAATTCGAAGGCTGATTATCATTTGATCCCGGTGGATAATTATATCGGCAAGCATTTGGTACATTACGGCTGGGGCGCAAGTTTCGGCACCAGCGCAGTGGCGCGTCTGTTTCGTAAAGGCGTGAAAACATGGGGCCCGCAAAGCGTGCATCCAGTTGTGCGTTTTACCGGTATGCGTGGGGAGATATTACAAAATCCACTGCATCATAAGGTAGATGATACGGTTGCGGATATGATCGCACGCCTGAACCGCTATAGCGATGCGCGTGCGGCAGATATTCGCGCAGGGCGGTTGCCCAAAGGCGACCAGGAATCACTTAGCCGGAATATCTATCGTTTTTTCGCGCGCTTTTATAAATGTTATATTGGCCGCCAGGGCCACCGTGAAGGGCTATGGGGTTTTCTGATCGCGCTGATGGCGGGATTATTTCCGTTGCTCAGTTATCTGAAAGCGAAACTGGAGACGGGACGTGAATAACACTTTATCGCAACGTTGGTTGATGGGCATGATTGCCGCGGCGGTTTTGGTGATGAATATTCATGCCTCTGCGCTCGGTTATATCATCACCGGCATGGGATTTTTATGGATATTTATCCGCCGCGATGAAACCGGCACTTTCACCGCACCCAACCGCGTCACACTATTGTTATTCGCGGCAGTATTAATTGATGCCGCTATTTCTTTGCAATGGTCGCCGAACATGGCGCGCGGCATGTATGATTTATTGATCGTGTTATTGTTATGTTGGATTGCTTTGCAAAGTGCTGCTGGTGTAGGTGCGATTGCGCCGGAAATAGCAAATAAGCTTTTAAAATGGTTTCTGGCATTTTATTTTTTTGCGCTCTTATGTCTGGCGTTAGATTTATGTTTCGGTCTGCCTTTGCAGTATGCGATTTTGCCGTCTGCAAAATATTCGGATATTAATCTCGCTACTATTGACCGCGCATGTTTTTGCACGCTGTTGCTTTTGGGGCCAGTGTTTCACGATTGCTGGCGCCGCGGTTGGCGCATTGCGGCGCTGCTGCTTTGGCTTTCGGTTGGCGTTATAATGTTTTTTTCCGTCACCGCCGCCGGGCGGTTGGCCTTCGGACTCGGCACAATGGTTTATATCGGCGCACTATTTTGGCCACGGATAATGCGTGTAGGTTTCGCTGCCGTGTTAATTACGGGTATGATCGCTGCCGTGCCGATCGCGCAGGTCGCGCAAGATATCCTGGAAAAATCAACGCATCATGTGAATGGATCATTCGGACAACGCACTGAGATTTGGAAATTTACCGCAAAACGCATTTTGGAAAAACCGATTTTGGGTTGGGGATTTGATAGTTCGCGCGCCATTCCAAATATGGGTGAAACGTCGAAATACCTGCCGCCATCGGAGCCGATTATTCCCAGCCATCCGCATAACTGGTTTTTGCATGTTTGGCTGGAATTGGGCGTAGTGGGAGTGGCCTTGATAACCGTTTTATGGTTGTGGTTGCTTTATCAAACATCGAAGCTGGATCGCGCATTACAACCGGCAGCCATGGCGGTTTGGAGCGTGGCTATCGTCATTGGCGCTTTCTCCATCGGGATATGGCAGAGCTGGTGGCTGTCGGTCTTAATTCTCGCCGCGATTATTTTGCAATTGTATCAGCGGCGTTTTGAGGCGCAGTTATGAAGTTGATTGCATTGGGCAGTAACTTATCATCGTTGGCGGGCACCCCGGCTGAAAACATCTGCTTGGCGGCAAAAAAATTATCGGAATATGATTTTGAAGTTATCGCCTGGGCGCCATTATATGCGACTGCACCTGTGCCAAAATCAGACCAGCCGGATTTTATCAATACGGTTATTCAGGTGGAATTTTCTGGTATACCTGAAGCGGCGCTGGAAATTTGTCACCGCATTGAACGCGATATGGGCCGCATCCGCCACATCAAAAATGAAGCGCGTGTGATTGATCTCGACATCATCGCGTGGAATGATGTCGTGCAATTAGGTCCGCCAGAATTGCCGCATCCGCATTTGCATGAGCGTGCCTTTGTCATTTATCCGCTATGCGATATCGCACCCGAGTGGGCTCATCCGACCTTAAATAAAACGGCGGAAGAATTAAAAAGATCTCTGCCGGATTACGGTATTCAATTATCACAGGAGCAATGGTCCGGTACCGGGAGGTATAGTAATGCAGTGGGCGGGGTTTGATTTATCTGCGCCCATCGTCATGGGTATCATCAATGTTACTCCCGACAGTTTTTCCGATGGCGGAGAAATCACGACGGTGGAAAGCGCACTCAATCGCGCCGAAGATATGTGCATGGGGGGTGCAAAAATTTTGGATGTCGGCGGCGAAAGCACGCGTCCGCATGCCACCGAGCCCAGCCTAGATGAAGAGCTTGAACGCGTGGTACCGGTGATCGCCGCCATTGCACCGCTGGCGAAAAAATACGGCGCAAAAATTTCAATCGATACACGGCGTGCAGCCGTCATGTCGGCAGCGGTGCGCGCGGGCGCGGAAATCATCAATGATATTTCCGCCTTATCGCATGACGATGGCGCAATCGTTTTTGCAGCAGAACATCAACTGCCCGTGGTGTTATGCCATATGCGCGGCACACCTGAAATGATGCAAAATGATCCGCATTATGATGACGTAGTGCGCGAAGTTTGTTATGATCTGGCAGCGCGCATGAATGCATGTGAAACTGCGGGATTGGCGCATGATAAAATCTGTATCGATCCTGGTATCGGATTTGGAAAAACGACGGCGCATAACATCACGTTGCTGCAAAACCTGACGGAATTGCAAAAACTGCGCGCGCCGATTTTGGTCGGCCTGTCACGCAAACGTATGATCGGCGAAATTGCCGGCGCGCAAAATCCGAAAGACCGTTTGGCGGGATCATTGGCGGGCGCGCTCTTTGCCGTTTCGCACGGCGCGAATATTCTGCGCGTACATGATGTGCGCGAAACCATACAAGCCTTGCAGATGTGGCAAGCCTTGCTACAATAAACCATGACTCTCGCCGCCACCATGCATCAGATCACTTTGCGCGAACCGGGCAATGCGGATAAAATGCATTTGACGCAAGCGCCAGTGCCGCAACTTCATGGGGGGCAGGTTTTAATCCGTGTGACCGCGTCTGGCGTGAACCGCGCGGATTTATTGCAGCGCGCGGGAAAATACCCACCGCCCGCTGGTGCCAGCGACATTTTGGGTCTGGAAGTTTCCGGTGAAATCGCCGCCGCGGGCGAGGGCGTAACGGCATGGAAAGTCGGCGATACGGTTTGTGCGTTATTATCTGGCGGCGGTTACGCGGAATATGCGGTGGCTGAGGCCGCACTGTGTCTGCCTATTCCCGAGGGCGTTAGTATGACCGATGCCGCGGGCCTGCCTGAGGCCACCTTTACCGCCTATAGCAATTTGGTGATGGCGGCGAAACTGCATGCGGATGAATGGATATTAATTCATGCGGGCGCATCGGGTGTGGGCGTGATGGCCATTCAATTGGCGCGCGCGCTCGGCGCGCATGTGATTACCACCGTCAGTAGTGCGGAAAAACAACATTTTTGCGCGGCGCTGGGCGCGGATTTGGCGATCAATTATTCGCATGATGATTTTGTATCCAAGGTCATTGCCCATACTCACGGTATTGGCGTGCAGGTGATTTTGGACATGATCGGTGGCGCGACGACAGAACGGAATTTGGAACTACTGGCCACGAATGGTCGGATGGTAATTATCGCCTGTCCTGAGGGGCCCTATACCCAATTGCGCCTGACGACCTTGATGCAAAAGCGGCTGCAGGTGATAGGCACGACCTTGCGTTCACGCCCGCTGGCGGAAAAGGTTGCCATTGCCGCGGCGGTGCGCGAACAGGTTTGGCCGCTATTCGCTAGCGGGAAAATCAAGCCCGTGACCTATCAACAATTGAAACTATCCGAAGCGCCAGTGGCGCACCGCATCCTGGAATCCCGCCAACATATCGGTAAAATTGTTTTGACGGCGGGTTGAGCACAGAAAAACCTTGCAAAAACCTTTGGCTTTGGACTAGTCTCCCAGCCAGAGGTATATTTTATGGCAATTATTTCTAAAGCACATTTGAATCCAGCCTTTTTGTCAAAGGTTGTACAGCTATACAATCCCGTTCGCTGTTCGGATGAATCCGGGAACTCTAGAGTAGATACTCCAAATATTTATTTAAATATCTCCGTACTGCTTGATGCTTTTGCTCATGATCAATTAGGCTATGGCGATGAGCATGTACTTATAAAACTTAGAGGTTGTACGCAGAGCAAAGATAGAATTAGGCAGGTTGATCCCAGACAGGCTGTATCTCTTGAGTCTGGTTTAACCTTTTTTACTTATCGCATGCAGTGTGCAGTTGAGACCGCAAACATTTCTCCGAGTGCTGTTAGTTTTCAGCATTTAAGAAGAATAGCATGTGGCCCATATTTTCATCGCATTCCTGCTAATCTTTTTCCGCCTAAATTTCAAACAGGAAAAGGGGTGTTAAATCCTTCTGAGTCAATGTTCACCATACTGGGACTTCCAGCATGGCATCGGAATACAGTCATTCCCAATAAAGAAGAAATATGGCGTGATAGAGAAGTTGTACCCTATATATTGGGACACTTCGCTGAATACTGTATTCGAATGACTGGCGAATATTATATACGTGTTCTTCGGTTGCGCCAATCAAGTATAACAGAAGAAATTAAAGCGCATGAAATGAAGAAAATTCAATCATTTTTTCGCGTAATGGGAAGGCAGGATTTAATATGGGCACATCCAAAACAGCGACCTAAAATTATGCCAGATTTTCCTTGCAATTCGCCTGGACCATAGCTATAAATTAATTATTCCACGCAATTTGGTTAGTCTGCGGGGGGCCGTCCGAAAGGGTGGCGGCCAGCGGAAAAACTTGCCTTTTAGGAGACACATCATGGCCCAGCCTGCCGCGCATAACCGCACCATTTTAATGCCCATGTCCACGGCGGCCTGGCTGGTGGATAACACGACTTTGACGTTTGAACAGATCGGCGATTTCACCGGCCTGCACAAGGTTAAGGTTGAGGCGATTGCCGATGATGATATCAAGGTGCCCGTGCGTAATCCGATTACGGATGGCTATATCACCCAGGAAGATTTAGACCGCTGCATGGCGGATCCCAATGCGCGCCTGACGCTGTTGCAAACCGATTTGCCGGAGCCCGTTATCCGCGCCAAAGGGCCGCGTTATGTGTCTGTCGCGCACCGCGCCGATAAACCAGATGGCATTTTGTGGATCATCAAAACCCATCCGGAATTAAAGGATGCGCAAATCATCCGTCTGATCGGTACGACGAAAAACACAATTGCGTCTTTGAAAAACCGCACCCACCCGAATTATACCAATCTGCGCCCGCGTCACCCGGTGCTGCTGGGCCTGTGCCGGCAGGATGAATTGAACGCCGCGATTTTGAAATCAGGCGGCAAATTGCATCCGGATGCGGAAGAAACGACACAGGACGATCAACCGAATATTGATACCTCGGCGTGGATTTAATTATATCTGTGTTTTAGGTTTAGGTTCCGTGGCGGGTTGATTTGATGGCGCTCCTGCTGGCATTGGTTTAATCACCACGCGGTCGTCCAGGCGCAAATCCACCACCGCGATGGGCTTGGCGAAAATCAAATGATCATCGGCAAAATGCATCAGGCGTTTTAAGCCTGCGCGCACATCACCTTCAGGTAGTTTAATTTGCATGCCGGATTTCAAATATAAATCCCAACGGCGGTTGGATACATAAGTCGCCGCATGCAACTGCGCTTTCAATTCGGGATAATGTTCGATCGCGGTGAATAATTCATCCGATAGTTTAGGCGCGTTATCACCAATCACAATCGGCAAATTGGGCAGGGCGTCCGCATGCTGATACGTCAACACCACGCCGTCACTGTCGATGGGCGAGAGTTTGCCATCTTTTTGCCATAGGGCAATTGGCTGACGCTCTTGAATTTGCACCAGCAAGCGGTCGGGCCACAGGCGTTCCACACGCGCTTTATGCACCGGTGGTAATTCCATCAACCGCGCTGCGACCGTGTGGGTATCGACCGCTAATAACGGCGTGCCGCGTTCCACGTTGACCTTTGCCAGCAATTGGTCGTTGGATAAATCCTTGCGACCCTGAATATAAATATCGCCCACGCGAAAACCAGCGTGTTTGCTGATATCAATCACGTTGTTTTGGATGCTTGTTATCCAAACAGGCGCGGTACGGTACAAGTACCAGGCCGTCATACCAAAAAAGACTACACTGAAACCGATGACGGCGATCAACCAAACTGGCCAACCACTATTTTCGGTGGCTTTGGTACGGCGGCGGGGTGCAGGTTTGCGGGCCATCAGGCGGCCTCTTGTTTTGCTGCGGATGGTGGCACTCCGATGCGCTGAATTTCCCAGCGCAGCTCTATGCCGCTGTGTTCCAAAACCCGCGCGCGCACTTGCTCGCCCAGATTTTCCAAATCCGCTGCCGTGGCATCACCGGTATTGAGAAGGAAATTGCAGTGCAATTCGGAAACCTTCGCACCGCCGGTGCGCATGCCGCGGCAACCCGCTGCATCAATAAGTTGCCATGCTTTGTAACCTTCGGGATTGGCAAAAGTTGATCCACCGGTGCGCGAGCGCACAGGCTGGGTTGTTTCACGCGCAAATTTGATTTCCGCTATCCGATTTTGAATTTCGGTTGCATCGCCGGGAGTGGTACGGAAAGTTGCGCTCATGAAAATCCAATCGCTCGGCGCGCCGCAATGGCGGTAGGTCAGATCCAAATCCTGCACGCTGATGGTGTGAATTTTTCCGGCGCGGTCTATGGCGGTGGTGCTGTATAGAATATCTTTTATTTCCGTACCATAAGCGCCAGCGTTCATGCGCAGTGCGCCGCCAATGGTGCCGGGAATGCCGGACAGAAATTCTAGCCCGGTAAGCGAGGCATTGGCCGCATGTTGTGCGATGGTGGTATCGAGCGCCGCCGTGCCCGCGATAATTTGATCGCCATTAATTTTTACCTCGGCAAACTCTCCGCCGAGTTTGATGCTGACGCCCGGCAAGCCGCCGTCGCGGATAATGAGGTTGGATGAAGCGCCGATGACCTGTATGGGAATATCAGTGGGACATTGCGCCAAGAATTCCGCTAGGTCTGCCGCATCGGCAGGTTTAAATAATACCTCCGCTGCCCCGCCGACACGGAACCAGGTTTGGCCCGCCAGCGGCGCATTCGCGCGCAACCGCCCGCGTACAGCGGGCAGTCGGGGGATTAGATTTTCGGTGGGATTCATACAGCTATTTAAGCCCATTGGCTGTGAAAGTAAATTTTTGATTCCATACAACATGAACTGTCATCCCAGACTTATGGGCGTCCAAGAGCGTCGGCTGTGCCGGACCATTCGTCCGGCAGAAGCCGAGCGATTGGGGAACGCCCGTTAAGTCTGGAATCCAGGCGCAATTTCAGAGTGCATCGTCTTTTGTCACTTATGTTTGGATCCCGGATCACGTTCAACTTTACCAAATGCTACGCATTTGGGATCTCTCGGGCAGAATGACAGGCTGCTCTTATGCCGCTTTTCGCTTTAATTTTTCCAGCTGCGCCGGCAATTCCGCCGCCCAGGATGTAACCGAACCCGCGCCTAGGCAGATGACGTAATCTCCGGCGCTGACCTTTTTAGAAACGATTTGCGCGAGGTCGGCGACGGTATTTTCTGATACGGGCAAGGCAGTCACATCTTTATGGCCAGCCGCGCGCATCGCGGTGATGAGATGATCGCGGTCTACGCCTGTAATCGGCGTTTCGCTTGCGGCATAGACATCGGAAACGATCACGGCATCGGCATCGCCGACACAGGCGGCGAATTCGCTCATTAAATCATGCAGACGCGTATAGCGGTGCGGTTGGATGACTGCGATGACTTTATGCGTGCCTGCAGCCTGGCGCGCGGCCTGCAGCACGGCGGCGATCTCAACCGGATGGTGGCCGTAATCATCGATCACTGTAACACCGTTCGCTTCGCCGGTTTTGGTGAAGCGGCGCTTGACGCCTGCAAAGGTTGCTAGGGTTCTGCGGATTTGATCTTCGTTCGCGCCCAATTCATGCGCCACTGTAACTGCCGCCGTCGCGTTTAAAATGTTATGCCGACCCACCATGGGCAGTTCCAAATCTTCCATGCGCGAACCGTCCGGCAGCGCAATAGAAAAATATTGTTTCATGCCATCCGTGCGGTGATTAAAACATCGCATCATGGCGTCATCGGAAAAACCGTAGGTAATAATACGTCTCTCTTTAATTTGTTCGCACAGCGCGCGCACCTCGGGGTGATCGATGCAGCAGACTGCAAAACCATAAAAGGGCAGATTTAAAACGAATGTACGGTAGGCCGCGCGCACGGCATCAAAATCGCCGTAGTGCTCCATATGTTCCGGGTCGATATTGGTAATGACGCTGATTGTGGCAGGAAGGTGCAAAAAACTGCCGTCGCTTTCGTCGCTTTCGACCACCATCCATTCGCCTGTGCCCATGCGCGTGTTCGTGCCGATGGCATTGATGATGCCGCCATTGACGACGGTAGGTTCAAAACCCGCGCCGTGCAGTAAGGTGCTGATCAACGAAGTCGTGGTGGTTTTGCCGTGCGTACCCGCGACTGCGACCGACCATTTGTAGCGCATCAATTCCGCCAGCATTTCCGCGCGGCGCACGATAGGGATATGCGCGGCGCGCGCGGCGATCAATTCCGGATTAGTTTCTTTCACGGCCGATGAAATCACGACGACTTTGGCATGATCCAGATTTTCTGCCTGGTGGCCGACATGGCAAGTGATGCCCAGTTTCCGCAGGCGCGTGAGGTTATAACCGTCTGATAAATCCGAGCCCTGCACACTATGGCCCAGGTGATGCATGAGTTCGGCAATGCCACTCATGCCGATGCCGCCAATGCCGATAAAATGAAGGGTGCCCACGGGCCAGGGAAGACGATGCATTTCCTTACTATAGCGGGGGTTTATCCACCAAACCAAGGGGAATTTGAGCAAATTTTTATAACCTTGCGAAGATCGTAAGAGAACATTATTCTATGAACCTTGCTATTGAGGGTCTGACCCAGCTTAAGGTGCTATAATGATTCTAGATTGGGTTCTTAGAATTAACCTGGAGAGTTGAAATAGGATGTCGAACCTTATCATCACCATTATCTCCATCGGATTGGTTGCCGTCGTGGCACTGATGGCGGTTTGGTATGGCGGCGGCGCTTTTACCAATGCTTCCGCAAACGCCCAGGCCAATACGATGATTGCTCAGGCGGATCAGATCGGTGCAATACGTCTTTGGTCGTCGGATAATGGCGGGGTGCAGGATCTGGCAGGCAGTCGAGGCAATCAATGCCGTCTTAATAGTGGTCCTTTGGCGACAGCGCTAATTAATGGTAGATACCTACAGTCTATTCCTGGGCAGGATTTTCATAGTTCATTATGTAATAGTACACCCATGGCGCCTGGTACATGGACCATTTCAGAGGGAGACGGGGATTGCAACGCGACGCCCTTTAAAATTCTGATTGCAGCATTTGGAAATAATGCAAGTCTCCAAAGTGCTTGCGGGTTCCCAACGACGGATTACAGATCGGTGTGCAATGCAATCAATAAAATACAGGGGGTTACAACGCCGCCCAATGATATATCATGGAATACGCTTCTAACCGCACTTGGGAAGTATAACTTTATATGTGAAGAAAATTACAGTTTTCCAGGCATGTTTTATTTCGTTTATCGCGTATTTTAAGATCCTTGCAAGGGCCAGGCGAATTCTGCAACGACATCGGCCAAAAGTTCTGCGGCATCGGGTTTGCCGAGGGCATGGGCGGCGGTGGCGGCCTGGGTTAATTGTTCAGGCGATTGGATGATATCTCGCAGGCGGTGGGCAAGGTGTTCAGCGGTAAGGGTGGATTGTGGAACCAGCCACGCTGCGCCCGCATCGACGAGGTAATTTGCATTGTTCGCCTGATCCGCATCGACTGCGCCGGGCAGCGGCACGAGTAATGCCGGACGGCCCACGGTGGTAAGTTCGGCACAGGTGGATGCACCGGCACGCGCGATACTTAAATGCGCAATGGCGAGGCGTTGCGGCATATCTGTGAAAAAAGGCGCGAGGACGGCATTGATGCCTGCCCGGCGGTAGATATCGCGCGCCTGTTCTAAATCTTCCGCACGGCATTGCTGGATAACTTCAAGTCGTATGCGGAGTTCGGGCGGCAAAAGCGCTAGCGCATTCGGAATAACATCACTGAAAATTTTGGCACCCTGGCTGCCGCCAGTAATAAGCAGGGTAAACGGCCCGTCTGCGCGCGGCGGATGGTAAGGCAATTCGCGTACCGTGCGGATGCCCGCGCGTACCGGATTGCCAGTATGAATGATGCGATTGCATTCGCGCATATCGGCATGAAGCGTGCGTGGAAAGGATAATGCCAGCCGGGCTGCTTGGCATAAAACGAAGCGGTGTGCGCGGCCGAGTACGGCATTCTGTTCATGTAAAATCAGCGGTACGCGGGCAATAATGGCGGCAATCGTGGTGGGAACGCTGGCATAGCAACCAAATGACACCACAGCTTTGGGTTTTGCTGCATGGATCAATTTTAAAGCTTGGGACGTACCGCGCAGCAATTCCCAGCCGGCCGATAATTTTGCGCCGATGCCGGATCGCGAAGGCGATGCAGACGGCAACACATGTGTCGTGACCTGTGGAAAGCGATCACGGATGGATTGCACGCGCGCATCGACCAGAAAAGTGACGCGGTAACCGCGCGCCATTAAAACTTCGGCCAAAGCTTCGGCGGGAAAAACGTGGCCGCCCGTACCACCGGTGGTGAGCCAGATAAGCGGCGCCTCACTCATTTACCCTCGCGTGCGGAACCGCGCCGCGTGAGGGCCAGCATCATTCCCATGCCATAGGACAGCGCGAGCGATGACGAACCGCCGTAGGATAAAAAAGGCAACGTCATGCCCTTGGTCGGAATAATCGCAAGGGTAGAGGCCATATGAATCATCGCCTGCAAACCGAATTGCGTCAGCAGGCCCGACAGCGCCAAGGCCGTAAAAAGATCGCGCGTATTGAGCGCCTGCCAGAATCCGCGCCCCAGAATGAAAATAAAAACACTCATAATCGCCAGCGTCCACATGAGGCCAAGCTCCTCGCCGGCGACGGAAAAAACGAAATCGGCGTGCGCGTCTGGAATGTGGTACTTCACCTGGCCTTGGCCCGGTCCTGTGCCGAACAGGCCGCCGTGGCGGAAGGCTTCAAGGGAACGGTCGATTTGATAACTTTCTTCGGTTTCAGGCGAAAGAAATTTATTCACGCGGTCGGTAACGTGCGGAAATACAAAGTATGCGCCGATCACGCCGCAGACCAATAAAACAATCACCAGCGCCATGAGCCAATAGGGTACGCCCGTCATGAAAAATTGTGCACCGACGATGGCGGTAACGACGAAGCTCATGCCCAAATCGGGCTGGGCGAGCAGCAGCGCGAGTGTGAAGAAATATAGCACAATACCCATGACGCGCCCAGGAAAACCCGGTGTTTCAATCGCGCGTGAAAACAACCAGGCCGTGACGATGGCGATGGAGGGTTTAATAAATTCTGACGGCTGAAGCGAAAAGCCGGGCAGATGAATCCAGCGCCGCGCACCTTTAATTTCTTCACCGATAAAGGGCACCATCATCAGCAAGCAAATAATCACGAAAGTGGCGAGCAGCGCGAGCAGGCGGATTTGCTTCGGCGCAAGCGTGGAAATAAAAATCATTAAGGCCAGACCAATGGATTGCACCGCCAGGTGATTATAGATGAAGTGAAAAGGCGGCGCGCCGATGCGCATCGCCACCGGCGGACTGGCCGCGGCGACCAGGAAAATTCCCATGACGATTAGCGTGCCAATGCCGCCCAGCAGCCAGCGGTCCACGCTGAACCACCAGCGGCCGAGCCAGGTATTATCCGCGCGCGATGCGATCATCATGGGATTGTACCAGAGATTTTCCTCCCCCTGGAGGGGGGAGGTGGTGCGCGTAACGCGACGGAGGGGGTGGCAGTGGTGATGCTAGAAATTTTTTGAATGGCATAAGGCATACGAAGATCGTCACTTGTAAATCGTAGTACTTGATAACCTTCTTGATTCATAAAATTATCCCACGCGGAATCGTTGGTTGGATTATGGCCTTCGCCCTCAACTTCAATAATCAGCTTATGCTCAAGAGAAATAAAATCCGCAATGAACCGCTTGCCGAATGGATGTTGGCGGCGAAATTTCCCAAGCGTAGTTTTTTCATTTTTCAAAACCCACCAAAGTTTTTGCTCTGCATTCGTGGGATTGTTTCGCATATCGTGCGCGAAAGAGGCCGATCTTTTTTCTTTTGCCGGTTTCACCCCCTCCGACTTGCTTCGCAAGCCACCTCCCTCCTCAAGGGAGAGGAAGTTCTTTTTTATCATTTCTCTATCCTCTTATATTCCATAACCATCGCCACAAACTGCTCACCGCGGTCTTCGAAATTTTTAAACTGGTCGAGCGAGGCACAGGCGGGCGACAATAAAACCGTTACCGGGCGGCGGCGATCCACCACGGCTTCCGCAATGGCATCCGCAAAAGCCTTTTGCAGTGTGCCGGATTGCGTATAGGGGATACTGTTCATGCGGCACCATTCGGCCAATGGCACCATGGCTTCGCCAATCAAATAGGCGCCGTGAATGCGGTCCCGGAAAGGCGATAAGGCGTTAAAATTGGTTTCTTTTGGCTTGCCGCCCGCGATCCAATAGATGTTATCGTAACAGGCCAGCGCCTTGGCTGTCGCATCAACGTTGGTGCCTTTGCTGTCATTCACAATATCAACGCCATTGATGGCCATCACATATTGCTGGCGGTGTGCCAGGCCGGGAAAGTTCAGCAGATTAAAAATAATTTCTGCTGGCTTTAGGCCCAATTGCAAACATACCGAATAAGCCGCCGCCGCATTTTGCCCATTATGTGGACCAGGCAGGGCGCGCGCCGCTGTCAAATCAAACCGCAGATTATTAATGTCATCATACAGAATCCGCCCGATGACACTGATACCGGACAGACAGCGCTCCTGGCCGGAAATGGGAATAAAATGGCGGTCCGTGATACCGCCTTGCTCCGCAAAAATTTGTGCGGTCTTCTGCGTGTCCAAACCAATCGCTGCGGTTTGCGGACGCTCATCTATGCGCGGGCGCAGGATATTCATTTTCGCGGCGCCGTAATCCGTATGGTTCGCATATCGGTCTTGATGGTCAGGCGTCAGATTTAAAAATACCGCATGATCAAATCGCGCGGTAGGGCATAGTTCGAGTTGGTAAGAAGATAGTTCCAGCACATAAATACCACCTGCGCCCAACATCGGCAGCCCCAGCGCTGGTGGGCCCAAATTGCCGCCCACGGCAATATCTTTGCCGCAAGCCTGAAGGATATGCGCGATCAAAGCCGTGGTGGTGGATTTGCCGTTGGTGCCCGTGATGCCGACATAGATGGCCTGGGGCACCATGCGCCACAGCAAGTCAATATCGCAAACCAGTTTTAATTTTAATTCGCGTGCGCGCGTGGCAACCGGATGCGCGTTATGATGCGCAGGGATGCCTGGCGCCATGACCAGAAAGCGGCATTGCTGCAAAATATCATCTGTTAATTCCTGAACCGCCGCGCCCAAATCCGCAGCAGCGGCGCGCCCGGTTTCGTTGTCATCCCACGCGTAACATTGAATGCCCGCGGCACGCAGCGCAGCGATGGTTGCCCGGCCCGACGCGCCAATACCCAGGACGGCAACAGGATCATCGCCGAGTTTGGTTAAATCAATCATCGCAATTTCAACGTCGATAAGCCCGCCAATGCCAGAATACAGGCAATGATCCAAAAGCGTATCACAATCGTGGGTTCTTTCCAGCCGAGTTTTTCAAAATGATGGTGCAGCGGTGCCATTAAGAAAATCCGCTTGCCGGTACGTTTGAAATATAACACCTGAATGATAACGGATAAGGTTTCAACAACAAATAAGCCGCCGATGACCGCCCAGACCAATTCATGTTTGGTAATTACGGAAATCGTACCAAGCGCCGAACCGGCTGCAAGTGATCCCGTGTCGCCCATAAAAACCTGTGCGGGCGGTGCATTGAACCATAAAAAGCCAAGGCTTGCGCCCACCATTGCACCACAAAATACCGCCAGTTCTCCTGCGCCGGGGACATGATGGATTTGCAGATAATCCGAGAATTTGATGTTGCCGACCAGGTAAGCAATGATACCAAACGACAGCGCCGCGATCATGATAGGCACGATGGCAAGGCCGTCCAATCCATCCGTAAAATTCACCGCATTGGCGGAACCCATCATCACAAACATCGCAAAGGGAATAAATAAAATTCCCAAATCAAAAATCAAAGACTTGAAAACAGGGAATACCAAATGGGTATGAACATCTGAAGGCAGCGCCAGGGTTAAAATAATTGCCGCCGCCGCCGTGATCGCCATTTCAATGACAATCCGCAGGCGCGCTGATAATCCCTTAGAATTTTTTTTCGTCAGTTTCAAATAATCATCATAAAAACCGATAAAGCCGAAACCCATCGTCACGCCCAACACCAGCCAGACATAAATGTTGGATAGGTCCGCCCATAATAATGTGCTGATGCCGACCGCGAGCAAGATCATCACGCCGCCCATGGTTGGCGTTCCCGCCTTGGTGATATGCGTTTCCGGGCCGTCGGTGCGTATGGGCTGGCCGTGCACCTGTTTGCTTTTCAGCCAGCGGATAATGCGTGGGCCAAACACAAAACAAATCATCAGCGCAGTAATCAAAGCTCCGCCGGTGCGGAAGGTGATATAGCGGAACAGGTTAAAAAAAATGCTGTGTTCCGCCAGGGGTGCGAATAGATTGTATAACATCAGGCGGCCTCCGCGCGGTACATTAAAGTATTGAGAATCAGATTCATTTTCATCCCATTTGATCCTTTTACCAAGACCACATCACCGTTCTGCAAATTTTCTATCAACACAGCAGTAAGCAGTGTGCTGTCTGCCGCCCATTCGCCGCGCAGGGATGGCGGCGTTTGATTGAAGAGTTCGCGCATCATGGGGCCGCAGCAGAAGAGCAGGTCAGTTCGGGATTCGATAATGGCACCCGCCAGCGCAGCATGCAATTCCGCACTGCCCGGTCCTAACTCCAGCATATCGCCTAGCACGGCAATTTTACGTCCTGGCATGCGACTGAGTGTCGCCAGCGCTGCGCCGACCGACGCGGGTGAAGCATTATAACTTTCGTCAATCAAGGTAATCTCGCCCACATCCGGCAGGCTGATTTTTTGGATGAGTCCCCGACCCGCGGGTGGCGTAATAGTCATAAGTTTTGACGCTGCACTTTCCAAATTTACACCAGCCGTCGTTGCGGCAAGCAGGACAGAGAGGCTATTTAATACCCAATGGGCGCCGGGTGCATTAATGATGTAACGCGTTTTATGGTTGCCAACTCGCGCATGAACATGGGTGCGAGTTTCCCATAAATCCATGTCCAGTAATTGCGCATCGCATTCAGACGCTGTGCCGAATGATAGCACGTTTAATTTCTGCGCATGCGCATGGCCGAGCAGGTGCGTGTAATAAGAATTATCGCGGTTCAGGATGGCGGTGCTGCCTGGATTCATGCCGGCGAAAATTTCCGCCTTGGCATCGGCGATGGCTTCGACATTTGGAAAATGCTCCAAATGCACGGCGTCAACGGTGGTGATAATTGCAATATCCGGCTGTGCGAGTTTCGACAGCGGTGCAATTTCATCCGCATGATTCATACCCATTTCCAGCACGGCGAATTCCGTTTCGCCCGGCATGCGTGCGAGCATTAGTGGCAGGCCAAAATGATTATTCAAATTGCCGATGGTGGCATGCGTGCGGCCAGCAGCTGATAAAACATGCGCCAGCATTTCTTTGGTAGACGTTTTGCCAACGGAACCCGTGACGGCAATGATTTTTGCGGTTGATCGCACCCGCGCGGCGGCGGCGAGCTGTTCTAAGGCTTTTAATGGACCGGGAACGATAAAAACTCTATCTATATTTTTACCATCGTAGTCTTTGCCAGCAATTGCTGCGTTTGCACCCTTGGCAAAGGCTTCATCGACAAACGTTGCACCGTCGATTTTTTCTCCTTGCAATGCGATGAACAGATTACCTGGTTGCAACGTGCGCGTATCGATGGAAACGCCGTTCGCGTTCCAATGCATGTCTTTGCATTGCGCGCCAATGGCATCGGAAATTTTGGATGCGGTCCAAAGGTTATTCATTTAAAAATCTCCGCGCGATTTCAGCATCGTCGAATGGAATAATAACGTCTCCCACGATTTGGCCTTGTTCATGGCCTTTGCCCGCGATGACTAAAATATCATCCGATTTGAGTTCGGCGATGGCGGTTTGAATGGCGGTGCGGCGGTCGCCGATTTCACGTGCTTTGCCGTCCGTACCCGCGATTACTTCAGTGCGGATGGTGGCGGCGTCTTCGTGGCGCGGATTGTCATCGGTAACGATCACGCGTTCTGCCAGACGCACGGCTGCTGCGCCCATCAATGGACGCTTGCCTTTATCGCGGTTGCCGCCACAGCCGAAGACGACGGTGAGATGGCCTTGTGCGTGATCGCGCACAGCAGTCAGGACAGTTTCCAATGCGTCGGGCGTGTGTGCGTAATCGACAAAGACCGGCGCGCCAGCCGCGCTGTGGCCAATCAATTCCAGACGTCCACGCACAGGTTTGAGTTGCGCGATCAGCGGTAAAAGTTTGTCTATCTTTTCACCGGACATGAGCAGTGCGCCAAAAACGCTCAGCATATTCCAGATCTGGAATATGCCGAGCAATGGCAAATAAAAATCATACTCGTGATTTTCATATTTGATTTTGATATCAAAACCATCCGGGCGCGGGTGGTAATTTAGTAATTGTAAATCTGCCGTGACGGCTGCACCGTAGCTGCAAATGCGCAAACGGCCTCGGCCTTCGCCGGGGTGACGGCACATCTCAATCAGGCGTGCCCCATATGCATCATCCGCATTGATGACGGCCGTAGCGTTGTCCGGCAGTAGTTCCGTAAATAACCGTACCTTGGCGCCGAAATAATTTTCCATCGTATCATGGTAATCTAGGTGGTCGCGCGTCAGATTGGTAAAAATCCCGCAGGCAAGTTTTACGCCTGCGAGGCGTTCTTGATCGATACCGTGTGACGATGCCTCCATTGCCAAATGGTTGATCGCATTATTTTTTAAATTCGCCAGGGTTTTATGCAGGCGTACTGGGTCTGGCGTGGTCAATGATCCTTCCTGGGCAAAGTTAGTGCCGAAGACGCCTAGCGTTCCCATCGCGGCGGCGCGATGGCCAAGGCTTTCCCACAATTGTTTTAATAAATTGACTGTTGAAGTTTTACCATTTGTGCCGGTGACCGCAAAAATTGTATCCGGTTGTGCGCCGTAAAATTCGGCGGCCAGTCGGGCGAAATCCGCGCGTGGATTTTTACTTTCGATTAGAATGACTGGGTTCCCGCTTTCGCGGGAATGACAAAGAAAATTGGTGCCTATGGGGGCAAGAATATGCGTCGCGCCTTTTGCAATCGCATCGGCAATAAATTCGCGGCCATCGGTTTTTACGCCAGGCAGAGCGGCAAATAAAAAACCGGGTTGCACCGCCCGGCTGTCCGCGGTCAGTCCCGCCAGCTGTGCTGGACCATTGGTTCGGCACAAGCTGGGGATATTAATGTCCCTTACCTTCTTCAATAACACGCGCGGTATCCAGTCCAGGAATCGAGAGTTTCTGCACCAATTCTGGCGCTTTTTCATCGCGCGGGGCAATCC
>Ga0105240_10003418_pt1 | contig 24667 bp, 27 predicted proteins | sample KBSC54metaG_FD_80426 | JGI IMG/M metagenome (GOLD analysis project Ga0105240, IMG submission 80426) | Corn rhizosphere microbial communities from Kellogg Biological Station, Michigan, USA - KBS C5-4 metaG | ecosystem: Host-associated > Plants > Roots > Rhizosphere > Soil | place: Michigan, USA...
TCTTCGAAGAGTTCAAGGGCACCGGTAACTCGGAAATCGTGCTGGACCGCAAGGTCGCCGACAAGCGGGTCTATCCGGCCATCGACGTGATCAAGTCCGGCACCCGCAAGGAGGAGCTGATCACGCCCAAGGAGCACCTGACCAAGACCTACATCCTGCGCCGCATCCTGGGCCCCATGGGCGCACAGGACGCCATCGAGTTCCTGCTCGACAAGTTGCGCAACGCCAAGACCAACGAGGAATTCTTCTCCTCGATGAACACCTGACTTCGGGTAGGGCCGCCAGCGGAACTCGCTGTCAGCGCGCCGTTCCGGCGGCCCTACCAGTTCTACTTGTGTTTCACGTGAAACAGAGCGCCCTTCCCTCCCCGTTCCGGGGAGGGAAGGGCGCTCTACGGAAGCAGCAGGCTCGCGCCCACCGTCCCGCGGCCCTCGAGCGCTTCGTGCGCCTGACGGGCCTCGGCGAGCGGGAAGGTCTGGCCGACCTGCACCTTCACCTGGCCCGTCCCCATGACCGCCCAGAGCGCCGCGGCGCTGGCGTCCAGCTCCTCGGGCGTGGCCACGTAATCGAACAGGGTCGGGCGGGTGAGATAGAGCGATCCGGCCTGGGCCAGCCGCCCGACCGCCAGGGGCTCCGGCGGCCCTGAGGCATTGCCGAAGCTGACGAACAGGCCGCGCCGCGCAAGGCTCTTCAGGGTCCCTTCGAAGGTGTCCTTGCCCACCGAGTCATAGGCCACCGGCACGCCCTGGCCGCCGGTGATCCGCCGGACCTCGGCCGCCACGTCCTGCTCGCGGTAGAGGATCACGTGGTCCGCGCCGAGCTTCCGGGCCCGCGCGGCCTTTTCCTCGGAGCCCACCGTGGCGATCACCTCCGCGCCCAGCGCCTTGGCCCACTGCACCATGATCTGGCCCACGCCGCCGACCGCGGCATGGACGAGGATCATCTCGCCGGGTTTCACCGCGTAGCAGCGCCGCAACAGGAACTCGACGGTCATGCCCTTCAGCAGGGCGGCGGCCGCCGCGGCGGGGCCAATGCTTTCCGGCACGGCCACAAGACGGGTCTCCGGCACGGCGTTGAACTCGGCGTAGCCGCCCGAACCGCCGGCGTAGGCGACGGTGTCGCCGGGCCTGAAGCGGGTCACGCCCTCGCCGACGGCCTCGACCGTGCCGGCCGCCTCGCTGCCGGGCGTGTAGGGGAGCTTCACCGGATAGAGGCCCGAGCGATGGTAGGTGTCGATGAAGTTGAGGCCGATCGCGGCGTGCCGGATCAGGACCTGGCCGGGGCCCGGCGTGGGGGTTTCGACCTCGACGAGCTCAAGGACCTCGGGCCCGCCGGTGCGTTCGAAGTGGATCGCGCGCATCAGCCGATGGTCCTTTGGAAGAATTGAAGGGTGCGGCCATTGGCGAGCTTCGCCGCCTCGGCGTTGAAGTGGTCGCCGCCTTCGCGGGCGAAGGCGTGGTCGCAGCCGGCGTAGGTGTGGACCTCGACCTGCGGGTGGTCCTTCAGCGCCGCCAGGATCACCGCCTGCGCCGGCCTGGGCACGAACTGGTCGTCCTCGGCGATGTGCATGAGCAGCGGGTGGGTCAGCTTCTCGGCCTCGGCCACGCGGTTCTCCAGGCCGACCCCGTAGTAGGAGACGCTGGCGTCCGCATCGGTGCGCGTGGCGGTGAGGAAGGCGAGCTGGCCCCCCAGGCAGTAGCCCACCGCGCCCACCTTGCCGTTGCAGCCGGCGTCCTTGCGGATGTGCGCCAGGGTGGCGGCGATGTCGCCGACGCCGGCCTCCACGTCGAAGGCGTTGAACAGCTCGAAGGCCCGCTTCCACTCGGCGTCCGACTTGTCGGTGATGTCGATCCCGGGCTCGATCCGCCAGAACAGGTCCGGGCAGATCGCCAGATAGCCCTGGCCCGCCAACCCGTCGGTGATGTCGCGCATCACCTGGTTCACGCCGAAGATCTCCTGGATGACCACCACGGCCGGCGCAGGGGACCGGCTGGGCCGGGCCACATAGGCGCCGAAGGTCCCATCCTTGGTGGTGATCGTCACGCGCTCGCCCATGGCCGTCTCCTGTCCTTGTCCGAAGCCCTTTTCGTCCGCGCTACTAGCGCGAGAGGCCGCTCCACGGCCATATGGAATCCGAACGAGGATTTGCGCCATGAAGATGACCATCGAGGTGGACTGCTCGCCGGAGGAGGCCCGCCGGTTCCTGGGCCTGCCTGACGTCAGCGCGCTCAACGACCACCTGGTGGCGGAGATGAAGACGCGCATCGACGCCAACATGCAGATGATCTCGCCCGACGAGCTGGTGAAGAACTGGATGAGCTTCGGGGCCGGCGCCCAGGAGCAGTTCCGCAAGCTCATGGAAGTCGGCATGAACGCGGCGACCCAGAAGAAGTGAGCGACACCATCTACGCGCCCGCCACGGCCGCGGGCCGCGCGGCGGTCGCGGTGGTGCGGCTGTCCGGTCCGGGAACGGCGGGGGCGGTGAGGGCGCTGGCCGGCCGGTTGCCGGCCGCGCGGCGCGCGAGCCTGCGCAGGCTGAGAACGGCGGCCGGAGAGCCCATCGACGAGGCGCTCGTGCTCTGGTTCCCGGCGCCCGGAAGCTACACAGGCGAGGACGCCGCCGAATTCCACGTGCACGGCGGCCCGGCGGTGGTCGGCGCCCTGGTGGAGGCCCTCGCGGACCTGGGCCTGCGCCTCGCGGAGCCCGGCGAGTTCACGCGCCGCGCCTTCGAGCATGGGAGGCTCGACCTCGCCCAGGCCGAGGGCGTGGCCGATCTGGTCGACGCCGAGACGGAAGCCCAGCGGCGCCAGGCGCTCGCCCAGCTGGGCGGGCGGCTCTCGACGGTGCAGGCCCGCTGGCGCGACGGCCTGATCCGCGCCTCGGCGATGCTGGAGGCGGCGGTGGATTTCCCCGACGAGGAGCTGCCGGCCGACGTGGCGAGCCGCGCGCGGCCGATCCTGGAAATCCTCGCCGACGAGCTGGAGAGCGCCGCCGCGGACGTCGAGCGCGGCGAGCAGGTGCGCGAGGGATTCCGGATCGCGCTCCTGGGCGCCCCCAACGCCGGCAAGAGCACGCTCCTGAACGTGCTCGCCAAGCGCGAGGCGGCCATCGTCTCGGCCATGCCCGGGACCACCCGCGACATCATCGAGGTCCCCATGGTGCTCGGCGGCTACAAGGTGATCGTCGCCGACACCGCCGGCCTGCGGACGACCGACGACGAGATCGAGGCCGAGGGCGTGCGCCGCGCCGAGGCCTGGGCGGAGAGCGCGGCCTTGCGGGTCTGGCTGGTGGACGGCTACGGCGACCCGGAGCCGCAGGTTCCGGCCTCGCTCAGGCCCGGCGACATCGTGCTGCTCACCAAGCGCGACCTGGGCGAGGGGCTGGACGGCCTGCCCGGCGAGCCGTTCACCGCCAAGAGCCCGAACGATGTCGCCTGGCTGGAGCGCAGCCTGACCCAGACGGTGGTCGAGACCCTGGCCGGCGGCGAGCCCCCGGCCGCCACCCGCCTGCGCCACCGGGACCTGCTGACCGAGGCCGCGAGCCGCCTGCGCCGCGCGCTGGCCGAGGATCAGGCCCTCGAACTGGCCGCCGAGGACGTGCGGCTGGCGGCCCGGGCGCTGGACCGGATCACCGGCCGCATCGACCCCGAGCAGGTGCTCGGGCGGATCTTCTCCACCTTCTGCATCGGGAAGTGACCGCAGCGAGACGGGTGAGGAAGCGTGCACCGGTGTGCTGAGTCAGGGCCTGAACCCGGTTTCCCTACCCGTCTGTCGCTTCGCGCCAGACACCCTCCCCATGAAGGGGAGGGAAAGCCTTCGTTGTTTCACGTGAAACACGGGCGCCCTTCGACTATATGACGCCCTCCATGACCTGGGACGTGATCATCATCGGGGGCGGGCACGCCGGGTGCGAGGCGGCCGCGGCGGCGGCGCGGTTCGGCGCGCGCACCCTGTTGCTCACCCACAAGCTCGAAACCATCGGCGAGATGAGCTGCAACCCGGCCATCGGCGGGCTGGGCAAGGGCCACCTGGTGCGTGAGATCGACGCCCTGGACGGGCTGATGGGCCGGCTGGGCGATCGGGCCGGCATCCAGTTCCGGTTGCTGAACCGCTCCAAGGGCGCGGCGGTGCGCGGACCCCGCTCGCAGATCGACCGCAGGCTCTACCGCGAGGCCATGCAGGCGGAACTGGCCGCCACGCCCAATCTGACGATCCGCGCCGAGGCGGTGGAGGACCTGGTCGTCGAGGACGGCGTCGTGACCGGCGTCCTGGGGGCGAGCGGGCAGGCCTACCGCGCCGGCCGGGTGGTGCTGACCACCGGCACCTTCCTGAAGGGCGTGATCCATCGCGGCGACCAGCGGATCCCGGCCGGACGGGTCGGCGATGCGCCGGCCATCGGCCTTGCCGACCGGCTCTATGCCTCGGGCCTCAAGATGGGGCGGCTGAAGACCGGCACGCCCGCGCGGCTGGACGGCTCGACCATCGCCTGGGACCGGCTGGAGATGCAGGCGGCGGACGCCGAGCCCGTGCCGTTCTCGTTCCTGACCGAGGCGATCACCACCCACCAGATCGAATGCGGCATCACCTACACCAACGCCGAGACCCACAGGATCATCGCCGAACGCCTGGGCGAAAGCGCGGTCTACGGCGGCAAGGCCACCGGCGTCGGGCCGCGCTATTGCCCCTCCATCGAGGACAAGGTCGTCCGCTTCGCCGACAAGACCAGCCACCAGGTGTTCCTGGAGCCCGAGGGCCTGGACGACGACACGGTCTATCCGAACGGGATCTCGACGTCGGTTTCCGAGGAGACCCAGGACCTCTTCCTGCGCACCATGCCGGGGCTGGAGGCCGTGCGGGTGCGCCGCTACGGCTACGCCATCGAGTACGACTACGTTGACCCGCGCGAACTCTACCCGACGCTGGAGGCCAAGCGGCTGCCGGGCCTCTACCTGGCCGGCCAGATCAACGGCACCACGGGCTATGAGGAGGCGGGCGCCCAGGGGCTGGTCGCCGGGCTGAACGCCGCCCGCGCCGCCGCCGGGAACGACCCCGCCCAATTCGCGCGGGACGAGGCCTACATCGGCGTCCTGATCGACGACTTGGTCACCCGCGGCGTCACCGAGCCCTATCGGATGTTCACCAGCCGCGCCGAGTTCCGACTGATCCTGCGCGCCGACAACGCCGACCAGCGGCTGACCGCCAAGGGCGAGGCCCTAGGCGTGGTGGGCGCCGTCCGCGCCCAGGCCTTCGCCGGCAAGGCCGCTGCGCTCGCCGAGGCGCGCGGCCTCGCGGCCACCCTGACGCTGACCCCCTCCCAGGCCGAAAAGGCCGGCCTGCCAGTGAAGGCCGACGGCCAGCGGCGCAACCTCACCGAACTCCTGGCCTATCCGACCATCGGCTTCGACGACCTGGCGCGCATCTGGCCGCAGATCGCGGGCTGGAGCCCGGCGGTCCGCGAGCAGGTCGAGATCGATGCGTCCTACGCCGGCTACCTCGACCGCCAGGCCGCCGACGTCGCCGCCTTCCGCCGCGACGAGGACCTGACCCTGCCGCCCGCCCTCGACTACGCCGCGGTCGGCGGGCTTTCCAACGAGGCCCGCGAGAAACTGGCCGCCGTCCGGCCGCTGACCCTGGGCCAGGCCGCCCGCATCGAAGGCGTCACGCCCGGCGCCCTTACAGCCCTCCTGGCCCATGTCCGCCGCCGCGCCGCCTGAGGCGCAGGCCCCCCTGATGGACGCGAAAGGCTTCGCCGCGCTCAGCGGGGCGACGCCCGCCCAGATGGCCGAGCTGGAACGCTTCCGGGTCATGCTGGCCGAGCGCAACGCGGTGATGAACCTGGTGGGGCCAGCCTCCCTGCCGGATTTCTGGTCGCGGCACGCCTGGGATAGCGCCCAGCTCCTCAAGCTGGCGCCGGAGGCCCGCGCGTGGGCGGACCTCGGCGCCGGCGCCGGCCTGCCGGGCCTCGTGCTGGCCATACTCGGCAAGGGGGTGCTCGGCTTCCATGTCGACCTCGTGGAGAGCATGACCAAGCGCTGCAAGTTCCTCTCCGAAGTTGTCGAGGCGCTTGCGCTTCCGGCGACCGTCCACAACGCGCGTGCGGAAAACCTCGATCTAACTGTGGAGATCGTCACGGCGCGGGCTTGTGCGCCGCTCTGGCGCCTGCTCGGGTATGCCCGGCCCTACCTCCAGGGCGGCGCAACGGGTTTGTTCCTCAAGGGACAAGATGTAGTATCTGAGATGAGTGAAGCCGCTAGATATTGGGAATATGAGGCCGACGTTGTTCCGTCCAAGAGCGACCCCCGGGGTCGCATCGTGCGTGTGAAGAGGCTTGGCCGTGCCCGTAAGGTCTGACTTCGCCATGCGCGTCCTGGTGGTGGCCAACCAGAAGGGCGGGGTCGGTAAGACCACCACCGCCATCAACCTCGGCACCGCCCTGGCTGCGGTGGGCGAGCGGGTGCTGCTGATCGATTCCGACCCCCAGGGGAACGCCTCCACCGGGCTCGGGATCGGCCGGGCGCAGCGCAAGAACACCCTCTACGACGTGCTGATGGGCGAAAAGCCGCTGGCCGAGGCCATGGTGAAGTCCTCGGTGCCGGGGCTCGACGTGGCGCCCTCCGACCCGGACCTCTCCGGCATCGAGATGGAATTGGCCCAGCAGGCGAGGCGCTCCTACAAGCTGAAGGACGCGCTCGACGCCGTCCGCGAGGCCGGCGTCTACACCTACGTCCTGATCGACTGCCCGCCGTCGCTCAATCTGCTCACCGTCAACGCCATGGCGGCGGCCGATGCGGTGCTGGTGCCCCTGCAGTGCGAGTTCTTCGCGCTCGAGGGCCTGACCCAGCTCATGCGCACCATCGAGCTGGTCCGCGCCAGCCTCAACCCGAAGCTGGAGATCCAGGGCATCGTGCTCACCATGTTCGACCGCCGCAACGGGCTTTCGGCCCAGGTGGCCAACGACGTGCGCGGCCATTTCGGCGAGACGGTCTACCAGACGGTGATCCCCAGGAACGTGCGGGTCTCCGAGGCGCCGTCCTTCGGCAAGCCGGCGCTGGTCTACGATCTGAAGTGCGCGGGGAGCCAGGCCTACCTGCGGCTCGCCCGCGAGGTGGTGCTGCGCGAGCGTGCGCGCCGGTCCCGACCATTTTCTACCCCTGTTCGGGCGGGCACGGCGTAGAAAATGGTCAAGAATGTTAGTCTCTTGAGCGATCGCGATAGGCGATCACTCGGGGTCGCGGCGTAGGAGGGTTTCGATGGCCGAAAGCCGCAGAGGATTGGGCCGGGGGCTTTCGGCCCTGCTGGACGAGGCGGGCGAGGGGCAGGGCCAGGCGCCGGCGGCGGGCGAAGGCACGCGCGACATCCCCATCGAGCTGGTCCACCGCAATCCCGATCAGCCGCGCCGGCATTTCCCCGAGGAGGAGATCGCCGAGCTGGAGGCCTCGATCCGCGACAAGGGCGTCCTTCAGCCGATCCTGGTGCGGCCGTCGCCCAAGACCCAGGGCGAGTTCGAGATCGTCGCCGGCGAGCGCCGCTGGCGCGCCGCCCAGCAGGCGGGCCTGAAGGCGATCCCCGCGCTGATCCGGCTCCTCGACGACGACAAGGCCTTCGAAATCGCCATCGTCGAGAACGTCCAGCGCGAAGACCTCAACGCCATGGAGGAGGCCCAGGCCTACGCCTCCCTCATGCGGCGCATGGCCTATACCCAGGACAAGGCCGCCGCTGCGGTCGGCAAGTCGCGCAGCCACGTGGCCAACACCCTTCGCCTGCTGCAGTTGCCGGAGACCGTGCAGGATCACGTGCTGTTCGGCCGCCTGACCGCCGGACACGCCCGCGCGATCATGAGCGCGGCCTACCCGGAGGTGCTGGCGCAGACCATCGTCGAGAAGGGCCTGTCCGTCCGCGACGCCGAGGCGCTGGCCAAGGGCAAGAGCGGCGGCGCGCCGAAGAAGGCCTCGGGGCCCCGCCGCGCGCCTAAGGACACCGACACCGCCGCCCTGGAGGCCGACATCGAGGACGCGCTCGGCATGGGCGTCGACATCGTCGACCGCGGCGGCGCCGGCGAGATCAGGATCAAGTACGCCACCCTCGAACAGCTCGACGAGCTCTGCCGCCGGCTGACCCGCAGATGATCCTGGCCGAAGGCTCCCGCGTGCGGCTGCGCACCATCGGGGTGCGCGACCTGAAGGCCGCGACGGCGCATAAGTACACCCTCTCGATCACCGAGCCGATGACCGACCCCGACTGGGCGCGCCGGGTCTACGACCAGACGGGCTTCTGGACGCGTGAGGCCGGCGCGGCGGCGATCGAAAGCCTCGTGCAGGGCGACGAGGGCCGCCTGGTCGGCACCTTGCAGTTCTACCGGTCCGGGCCGGGGATCCACGGCTACGAGATCGGCTACATCCTCCACAACGAGGACGACCGCGGGAAGGGCTACGCCTCGGAGGCCCTGCGGCTGTTCTCCGACCTGGTGTTCGCCGAGCATCCCGACTGCCACCGGCTGCAGCTGATCATCGAGACCTGGAACGACGCCTCGGCGCGCCTGGCCGAGGCCTGCGGCTACGCCAGCGAAGGCATCCTCAGGAAGGCCGGCTATTCCTCGCCCGACGCCCCCAATGACTGCTTCGTCTATTCTCGGGTCAGGAACTAGCTACCCCTCGCCCTCGTCCTCGGCGGCCTTGGCCTTCTGGTCGATGTTGGTGGGGGCGGTCTTGTGGCCCGTGCGGTCCTCTTCCCGCGCGCCTTGCAGGATGCCCACCAGGCCGTAGTTGCCCTCGTGGCAGGCGTATTCGTAGACCTGGCCGGTGATGCGCGAGAACTCGTACTCCCCGCCCCAAGGCTGGGCGAAGACCGTCGGGTCCTCCACCCAGAAGGCGTAGTGCATCCGGTCCTTGGCCGTCCGCGTGAAGCGCTCGGTGACCTTCAGGTGTTCGGAGGCGCCGCGGAACACCTGTTCGGGATGAAAGTTGGTGGTCTCGACCACCAGGCTGTCGCCCTCCCAATGGCCGATCGAGTCGCCCATCCAGGGGCGGACTGAGGCCGGGATGTGGCCTGTGGCGTTCATCCGCACGATCCGCGCGTCGTGCACCATCTCCACGTCGATGACGACCTGATCCCTGGTCTGCACGAACTGGTAGGTGTTGTTGTAGAGGCCCGGCAGCATCACCGGCCCGGAGGAATTGCCGAACGACAGCAGGCAGCGTTCGCCGAGCGCGCGGCCCTCGGGGTTGTCGCTGGGGCTCTCGCCGGGCTTCAGCGTGCGGCCGCCGAACGCAGCGACCTTCGCATCCTTGCGCATGGGCACCCGACCGTCGGGCGTGGAGGTGATGAAGCCGTTCCTGGGCTGGCCGTTCACCCGCATCACCAGGCTGCCGGGGTCGGTCCAGGCGGCGTTGTAGTTGCAGTTGGTGCCGCGGCCGCCGGAACAGTCGGCCGGCAGGTCGGTGACCTTGGCGTTCGGATCAGTGGGCTTGTTCCCGAGATCGATCTGGGCCTTCACCTGGCCCTCGATCTTGCGGGTCTCGGCGTCGGTCAGGGCGAGATGCGCGCCCCAGCGCGGATTGCGCTCCAGGCGGGTGACCGTGGCGCTGGTCCAGACGCCCTGCAGGTCCGGATGCCCGTCGGCGGCGCGCGGCGCCTTGTAGCCGGTCTGGGGCGGCGACGGCGGCTGAGCCGCGGCCAGGCCGGATGCGGCCAGCATCGCAAGCGCGGTCGAAAAGGCCAACGCCGTCAGAGCCTTCACCATCATCGCCGCCTCCCGAAGCGCCTGCAGTCATTGCTGCTTATGGGCGCGAGTATCCGGGGGTTCCGGATCGTGGGCAAGCCTGGCTAGAGGCCCAGCCGCCGCGCACGTCCCGCCACCGCCAGCGCCAGCCGCTCGGCGATCAGCTGATCCGGCGAGCCGGCGGTCTTGCAGAGGCGATCGGCGCTGAGGATCTCCGGCTGGATGCGGTCCAGTTCCTCCAGGGTCCAGGACCGCGCCTGGCGCAGGAACTCGCGCTCCTGCTTCCAGAAGACCCCGGCGGCCTTGGCCGCCTCCTGCAGGCCGGCCCCGGACTTGGCCAGCGTCAGCGCCCGGCGCAGGCGCCCCAGGTGCATCCCCATGGCGCGGACGGCGGCCGGGCCGCCCTCGCCCTCTTGCGCGGCGCGGCGAAGGCCCGCTTGCGCGTCGCCCAGCCGGCCGCCGAAGGCGTCGACGGCGGCGTCGGAGAGCGAGGCCTCCGGCTCGACGCCCAGGAACGGCTCCAGGTCGGCCGGGGTGACGACCGCGCCGCTGCCCGGGCCCAGGAACAGCGCCAGGCGCTCGATCTCCTGGCGGGCCACGCCGCGCTCCTTGGGCATGCGCGCCACGAAGAGCTGCAGCGCCTCGGTGCTGAGCGACAGGTTGTCCTTGGCCAGCGCCTCGCGGACCTGGCGCGCCACGTCGCCGGGCTCGTCCTCGTAGCAGGGGATGGCCGCCGCGCCCGCCGCCTTCTCCGCAGCCTTGCGAAGTGCGGAGTCGCGGCCGAGCGCGCCGGCCTCGATCAGCAGAAAGGCGTCGGGGTTCAGTTCGCCGGCGGCGTGGCGGGTCAGCGCCTCGGCCGCCAGCTTGTCGAGGGAGGCCTTCTCGGTGGAGAACCGCAGGCGCACGAGGCGGCGCCCGCCCATCAGCGACTGCGCTGCGAGCTCGCCCTCCAGCCGCCCGGCGTCGGCGTCCAGGTCGCCGTCGGTGAGCTGGGCCACGTCGAAGGGGTCGCTGGGGTCCTTGGCGACCTTCGCCGCCAGCTCAAGGCCGCGCTCGCGCACCACGCCCATGTCGCGGCCGTAGATCAGGGCGGCGCGGACCCCGGCGTCCGGCCGGGACAGGAAACGTTCGACGTCCGGGCGCTTGCCGAGGATCACGAGCGGCTAGCCCCTGCTCGGCAGCCCGGACGGCGTGGTGGAATTGGCCGGCGGCGGCGCCACCTTCACGGGCTTGGCGCCCGACGGCTCGCCGGTGGCCAGCCAGGCGGCGAGCTCGAGCTGGATCCGCCGCGCGGCCTCCGCGGTGGCGCGGTCCTCGGCGTCCTGCTGGGCGACGATCGAGGCGTAGGGCTGGTCGGCGGAATCGTAGGTCAGCTGCACCTGCACCCGGCCCCGCTTGGCGACGTCGCCGGCTGGCAGGTTGGCCAGGGTGTAGTCGGCGGTCAGGATGTATTCGTAGCGTGTGGCGACGTTGTCGGTGCGGATGCCACGCGGAACGCGCGCCTCGGAGAGCGCCAGGCGCATGGAATAGGCAGCCGGCGCGCCGCGGTTCTTGGCGAAGGCGTCGTCCAGGTGTTGGCGGATCAGGAAGCCGGCGCGCCCCTGCGGCGCCTCGACATTGATCGAGCCCAGCTTGGAGACCACGCCGGGCGCGCCATAGAGGGGCGTGAAGCCGCAGCCGCCCAGGGCGATGGCGGAGAGGGCGAGCGCCGCGCCGACGGCGGCCCGGGCGAGGAGCCGCCTCACTCTGCGGCCACGATGTTGACGATGCGGTCGGGCACCACGATCACCTTGCGGATGGTCAGGCCCTCAAGGCGCCGTGCGATCTCGGGGTCGTCAAGCACGATCTTCTCCACGTCCGCCGCCGAGGCGCCCGCTGGCGCCGAGATTTCGCCCCGCCGCTTGCCGTTCACCTGCACCGGCAGGATCCGCACGGCGTCCTCGGTCAGGGCCGGGTCGAACGCCGGCCAAGGGGCCATCGCCACCATGCCCTGTCCGCCGATCCGCACCCAGCATTCTTCCGCCAGGTGCGGGGTGAAGGGCGCGATCAGCCGCGCGAAGGCCGAGAGCGCCTCGTGGCGCGCCGCCAGCAGGGCCGGCGTGGCGCCGGCCGCCGGATTGGCCTTCAGGAGGTTCAGGAACTCGTAGAGCCGGGCGATGCCGGAGTTGAACCGGAAGCTGTCGATGGCCTCGGTGACCTGCTTGGTCAGCTTGTGGGTCGCGCGGCGCAGGGCCCGGGCCGCGTCGTCGTCGGGCGCAGCGGCCGATGCGGCCGCCGGCTCGCTGTCGAACTCGTCCCAGACCCGGTTCACGAAGCGCCACGCGCCCTGGACGCCGGCCGTCGACCACTGGGTGTCCCGTTCCGGGGGGCTGTCGGACAGCACGAACAGGCGCGCGGCGTCGACGCCATAGGTCTCGAAGATCTCGCCGGGGGAGACGGTGTTCTTCTTCGACTTGGCCATCTTCTCGACGTCGCCGATCACCACCTCGGCGCCGTTTTCCAGCAGCCGCGCGCGACGCGTCTTGCTCTCGACGACGACCTCGACCTCGCGGGGCTCCAGCCACTCGCCGTTCTGGCGCCGATAGGTCTCGTGCGTGACCATGCCTTGCGTGAACAGGCCCGCGAACGGCTCGCGCACCGACAGCTGGCCGTCATCGGCGAGCGCCTTGGTGACGAAGCGGGCGTAGAGCAGGTGCAGGACCGCGTGCTCGATGCCGCCGATGTACTGGTCCACCGGCAGCCAGTAGTCGGCCGCGGCCTTGTCGATGGGTTGCGGGAAGTCGGCGTTGGCGAAGCGGGCGAAGTACCAGGAGCTGTCGACGAAGGTGTCGAGCGTGTCGGTCTCGCGCGTCGCCGGGCCGCCGCAGACCGGGCAGGTGGTGTGCTTCCAGGTCGGATGCCGCTCCAGCGCATTGCCGGGCTTGCCGAACTCCGGGTCGTCCGGCAGGGCCACGGGCAGGGCGGATTTCGGCAGCGGGACCACGCCGTCCTTGGGGCAATGCACCACCGGGATCGGGCAGCCCCAGCCGCGCTGGCGGGCCACGCCCCAGTCGCGCAGCCGATAGACCGTCGCGCCTTCGCCGCGGCCCTGGGCCTCGATGCGGGCGATGGCGGCGGCCTTGGCGGCCTCGATGTCCAGGCCATCCAGGAATTGCGAGTGATAGATGGTCCCGGGCCCGGCATAGGCCTCGTCGCCGACCTGGAAGGTCGCCGGGTCCTCGCCGGGCGGCAACACCACCGGGACCACCGGCATGGCGTACTTGCGGCAGAAGTCCAGGTCGCGCTGGTCGTGCGCCGGGCAGGCGAAGATCGCGCCCGTGCCATAGTCCATCAGGATGAAGTTGGCGATCCAGACCGGCAGCTCCCAGGTGGGATCGAAGGGGTGCTTCACCTTCAGCCCGGTGTCGAAGCCCAGCTTCTCGGCGGTGTCGATCTCCGCCTGGCTGGCCCCGCCCTTCTTGCACTCGGCGATGAAGGCGGCGGCCTTCGGGTCGCGCCTGGCGACCATCTCGGCCAGCGGGTGGTCGGGGGCGATGCCCACGAAGCTCGCGCCGTAGAGGGTGTCCGGCCGGGTGGTGTAGACCTCCAGCCCGGCCTCGAAACCGGCGGGCGGCGGCGGGGCGAATTCGAAGCTGAATTTCAGGCCCTTCGAGCGGCCGATCCAGTTCTCCTGCATGACCCTGACCTTCTCGGGCCAGCGGTCCAGGGTCGCAAGGTCATCGGTCAACTGGTCGGCGTAGTCGGTGATGCGGAAGAACCACTGGTTCAGCTTGCGCTTCTCGACCACCGCGCCCGAACGCCAGCCACGGCCGTCGACCACCTGCTCGTTGGCCAGGACGGTCATGTCGACCGGGTCCCAGTTGACCATGCCCTCCCTGCGGTAGACCAGGCCGCGCGCGAACAGGTCGAGGAACAGCGCCTGCTGCTGGCCGTAGTAGGCCAGGTCGCAGGTGGCGAACTCGCGGGACCAGTCGATCGACAGGCCCAGCTCCTTCAGCTCGTCGCGCATCCGGGCGATGTTGTCGTAGGTCCAGGCCTTGGGATCGACGCCGCGCTCCATGGCGGCGTTCTCGGCCGGCAGGCCGAAGGCGTCCCAGCCCATGGGGTGCAGGACCGAGAAGCCGCGGGCGCGCTTGAACCGGGCGATCACGTCGCCCAGGGCGTAGTTGCGCACATGCCCCATGTGCAGGCGCCCCGACGGATAGGGGAACATCTCCAGCACGTAGTACTTGGGCCTGGAGGGATCGATCGTCGCGCGGAAGGCGTCGGCGTCGGTCCACGCCTTGCGCCACCTGGGCTCGGTTTCCTTGGGATTGTAGCGGGCCATCGGAATGAGGCTTTGGACTGGAGTTGGACTTCCGGTCAACGGGCCACGTCAGATGGCGCGCCGACTTGCGAACGATAGGAGGGGGCGGATCAGCCCTTGATGTTCGAAAGTCGGAGCTGGCGCGCGCGGGTCAGGATCGAGTTCTCGATGTCGGTCTCGGTCTGGCTGGCCGAGGGCGCGTCGATCCAATTGCCGCTGGCGTCCCGGTTCTGCTTGAACACCGCCACGTTCAGCCCGTCGGCGCGCAGGCGCGCGTCCAGGATGTAGACGGTGCACTTGAACCGCTCATCCGGCTTTTCCGGATTGATGTACCAGTCGGTGATCACCACGCCGCCATAGGGGTCGGCCGAGGCGAGGGGCATGAAGGACAGGGTGTCCAGGGTCGCGCGCCACAGATAGCCGTTGACGCCGATCTGGGCGGCCGAATCCGGATTGGCCACGGCCTTGGGGCCGCTGCCGCCGCCGAGCGGATGCATGATGTGGGAACAACCGGCCACGCCCAGCGAGGCGACGGCCAGGGCGCTCACCGCCACGCCACGCATCCAGGTACCGCGTACAAACGGCATATGTATCCGTCTCCAATGATTTCCGTCGCGCCAGATCGAGCGCTACGGCGCCGCCCCGCGCCCGGCCCTCTATAACAATGCCGTGTCAGTCGCCAAACAGGAATCGCGTGACCCTGCCGCCACAGGCGCCGAGGTTATTCGACGCATTAACGGCGTTCAGGTCGCGCGGTGGTTGACGTTGGCGGCAGCGGTTCTCTAATCGACCTTCGCCATGCTGACCCCCAAGTGAGATCCTCGGGGTGCGAAAGCGGGGCGCAGGGGCTATATGTTGGGCATGTCCGTCCGCAAGGTCGCAATGCTGGTCGCCGCCACCGCCCTTTTCGGGGCGGCCTGTGGCGCTGCGCAGGCGGCCGACCCCAAGGCGGCCACCCGGCCGATGGATTTCACGGTCCACGCCGAGACCTCCTCGATCGGTCCCGGCGCCCAGGTGATGAAGTGGGATGCGGCCCGCGGCCACTGGGGCGTGATGCTGAACGTCCAGCAGCCGGACACCCGCGCGGCCACCGCCAACGACATCCAGGCCGGCGCCTACTATCGCATCACCCCGTCGCTGCGCGTCGGCGGCAGCCTGGCGTTCGGCGACCAGCAGGTGATTCCCGGCCCCAAGGCCAATCCGGCCGACGCCGGCCAGCCGCGCGTCCAGCTCGAGACCAAGTTCAAGTTCTAAAGGCGTCCACCGCCGCCAGGCCCGCCAGGCCCGCGTCCTTCAGGAGGCGGGCTTTCTCGTCGTCGATTCCGCCTAGGGCGTAGACCGGGCCGCCGGCGCGGCGCGCCAGGATCGCCAGGCGCAGGGGCCCGAGGGGCGCGCCGGCCGAAGCGCTGCGGCTGGCGAAGGCGGTCGAGACCACCACCGCGTCGGCGCCGGCCGCCAGTCCGCGCCGCGCGGCGCGCGCCGAGTGGGCGGCGGCGGTGACGATCCAGCCGGGATGCGCCGCCTTCATCCGCCGCGCGCGGTGCGCCAGGCGCTCGGGCAGGTGCACGCCGGCCGCGCCGAGCCGCTGGGCGAGCCCGGCGTCCGCGCCCACCAGCAGCACCAGCCCGCGCTCGCGCGCGAGGGCCGCCAGCCGCCGTCCGCGGGCCTCGGCGTCCGCCGCGCCGAACGGGCGGAAGACCACGCCGGCGCCGCGCGGCAGGCGCCGGGCGATGGCCTCCGGCTCCGGCGTCCGTTCGGGATCGGTGAAGAACAGCAGGGCCGGCAGGCCCTTCCGCCCGCCGTTGCGGCGCCCTAGGAAGGCGGCCGTCCTCGCCAAGCTCCAGAACCCCACGGAAATGGCCGCTTCTCCCGATCCCGCTCAGACCTATGCGGCTGTGGTGGCCCGGATCGCCCGTGCGGCGCAAGCCGCCGGCCGCGCGCCCGCCGACGTGACCCTGGTCGCGGTCTCCAAGATGCAGCCGTGGGAGGCCGTGGCCCCGGTGCTGGCGGCCGGCCAGCGGGTGTTCGGGGAGAACCGGGTGCAGGAAGCCATGACCCGCTGGGCGGAGCGCCGCGCCGGCGTCGTCCTGCACCTGATCGGGCCGCTGCAGAGCAACAAGGCGGCCGAGGCGGTGGCGTTCTTCGATGTCATCGAGACCCTCGACCGCGAAAAGCTCGCGCGCGTCCTGGCTGACGAGATCCAGACGCAGGGCCACAGCCCGCGCCTCTACGTCCAGGTGAACACCGGCGAGGAGCCGCAGAAGGCCGGGGTGATCCCCACCGAGGCCGACGGCTTCATCGCGCTCTGCCGCACGACCTATGGGCTGCGGCCCGAGGGCCTGATGTGCATCCCCCCGGTGGACGAGCCGGCCGGACCGCATTTCGCCCTCCTGGCCAAGATCGCCGCGCGCAACGGCCTGGCCAGGCTCTCCATGGGCATGAGCGGCGACTTCGAGACCGCCATCGCCTTCGGGGCGACCAGCGTGCGGGTGGGCTCGGCGGTGTTCGGCGCGCGAGGCTAGGCCCGCGAGGCCGCGGCCGTGGCGAGGCCCGCGGCGATCAGCACCCCGCCGCCGGCCCGCTTCGACCACAGGGCGGCCCGCGGACTCCTGAGCAGGCGCGAGGCGCGGGCGGCGGCGAGCGCATAGGCGGTGTCGGTGGCCCCCGCCACGGCCGTGAAAGTCGCGATCAGGATGGCGGCTTGCAGGGCATAGTTCACGTCCGGTCGAATGAATTGCGGCGCGAAAGCCACGAAGAAGACGATGGTCTTTGGGTGGAAGGTCCCCACCGCCACATTGCCCAGGAAGGCCGTGCGCGGCGAAATCGGCATCCTCCGCCCCGAGCCCCGCACGGCTGCGGGCGATCGCCAGAACCCCCAGGCCGATCAGGTAGGCGGCGCCGGCCCACTTCAGCACCGTGAAGGCCAGCGCCGAGGCGGCCAGCAGCGCGCCGGCGCCCGCCAGCGAGACCCCCATCGCCAACGCATTGCCGAACGCCATGCCGGCCACGGAGGCCAGCGCCGTCCGCCGCCCGGAGCTCAGGGCGTAGCCCACGATGCTGGTCACGCCCGGTCCTGGGATCAGGCCCATGACCAACGCGGCCAGGGCGAAGGCCAGCCAGGTCGACAGATGCATCTCTTCACGCCTCCCGGATCTCGACCGCGTCGCCCGGCTTCGCCGCGGCCAACAGGGTCTCCATGTCCTCGCGCGCCACCGCCACGCAGCCCTCAGTGGGCGCATAGCCCTCTCGGGCCAGGTGCAGGAAGATGCACGATCCCATGTGCGGCCGCGGCGGGTCGTCGTTGTGGCCCAGCACGACGACCAGGTCGTAGAGGCGGTCGTCACGCCACATGCGCTCGAAGCTCGCCGGATGCGGCAGCTTGATCGGCCGGTTGTAGTCCTTGTCGTCCGGCGCGTCGCACCAGCCGTCGTCGGGCGCCATGGGCGCCGCCGGCAGGGCGGTGCGCGGCGCCGCGCCCTGGTCGGGGCGGTAGAGCACCCGGCGGAGCGGCCAGAGGCCGGCCGGCGTCGCCAGGTCGCCCTCCCGCTTCATCGCCGCGGACGTCACGCCGGCCCGGCCCAGCGCGCAGCGCACGCGCCGCACGCCCAGGTCCAGCCAGCCGTCTGGGGTGACGGTGAAGATCATCTGCGGGTTCAAATCCCTTTGCGGCGTGGACGCGATACGGTGCATGGTCGCGTGATCATGGCGCAACGCAAGACCCTCCTCATCGTCGATGACGACGCGGACCTACGCGGGGCCGTCGCCGAGCAGCTGCAGGCCGAGGATTTCACCACCATCGAGGCCGCCACCGCCGGCGAGGGCGTGCGGCTGGCCCAGACGGAGCGGCCCGACCTGATCCTGCTGGACGTCGACCTGCCGGACTTCGATGGGCGCGAGGCCTGCCGGCGGATGCGCGAGAGCGGCGTCTCCACCCCGGTGATCATGCTGACCGCCGCGGTCGAGGACGACGACACCGTCCAGGGCCTCGACGCCGGGGCCAACGACTACGTCACCAAGCCCTACAAATTCGCCGTGCTGCTGGCCCGCATCCGCGTGCAGCTGCGCGACTACGAGCATTCCGAAGGCGCGGTCTTCCGCCTGGGCGCCTACGAATTCCGCCCCGCCGCCAAGATGCTGATCGACCCGCACGGCAAGAAGATCCGCCTGACGGAGAAGGAGACCAACATCCTGAAGTACCTCTACCGGGCCGGCGAAAAGCCGGTGTCGCGCGAGGAACTGCTGGCCGAGGTCTGGGGCTACAACGCCGGCGTCACCACCCACACCCTGGAAACCCACGTCTACCGCCTGCGCCAGAAGATCGAGAGCGACCCGGCCAACGCCAAGCTGCTGCTCACCGAGGCCGGCGGCTACCGCCTGGCGCCTTAAACCGATTAGTGCGTGTGGCGGGCTCCCGCGACGGAGCTAGCCTTAAGTTCATGGGGGCAAGTTTGCTCTGGTGTTCGGCCGGCTCAAGGACGAGCGCGCAGCGCTCGCCGCGCCGCGGCCGGCCATGGGCCGGTCCTTGACCCGTCCGAACACCAGAGCTCCAATCTCGCCATGGCCCTTAAGGGTTTCCAGCATTCCTGGGGCAATGCAGGTCAGGAGACATCGGTGCGCACGATCGAACTGGATGGCTACCTCGTCCTCGCGGGCGACGCCTAAGCCCTCAGAGCGCTAAATCCGCGCTCACCGGCGCGTGGTCGCTGGGGCGCTCCCATTCGCGGACGTCGTCATGGATCCGCGCCGCCGCCGTCCCGGAGCGGAAGGCCGCCTCGCGCAGGCCCGGCGTCACCAGGATGTGGTCGAGCCTCAGGCCGCGGTTGGACTGGCGGAAATCCTGCGCGCGATAGCTCCACCACGAGGCCAGCTTCTGCGGCTCCGGATAGGCCTCGCGGACCAGGTCGATGAAGCCCAGCGACCTGTGAAGCGCCTCCATGGCCTCGACCTCCGCCGGCGTGTGGCTGACGATCTTGGACATGTACCGGTGGTTCCAGACGTCGTTCTCGCCCGGCGCCACGTTCAGGTCGCCGACGATGGCCAGCGGCGCCTTGGGGTCGCGCTTGCCAAGCTCGGCGGTCAGCTTCTCGTAGAAATCGAGCTTGTGGTCGAACTTCGGATTGGCCTCGCGGTCGGGCGTGTCGCCGCCGGCCGGGATGTAGAAGTTGTGGATCTCGACCCCGGCCACGGTGGCGCCGACGCAGCGGGCGTGGCCCTCGCGGCAGACCTGCAGGGGCGGCGCCTCTTCCAGCGGCAGGCGCGAGGCGATGGCGACCCCGTGCCAGCCCTTCTGGCCGGCGATCTTCAGGTGCGGCAGGCCCATCTCTACGAAGGCCTCGCGCGGGAACTCCCCCTCGCGGCACTTGATCTCCTGCAGACACAGCACGTCCGGCGCCTGTTCGGCCACGAAGCGGGCGGCCTGTTCGGCGCGGAGGCGGACGGAGTTGACGTTCCAGGTGCAGATTCGAAGGCGCATGCCGCTCCTTAGGCGCAGGTGTTGAATATGGGAATGGAGCGGACAAAGAGACGCCCGGGCACTGGAGAAGCCCGGGCGTTTCAGTGGTCTCTCATGCCGCCGCCGGGAGGGGATTGGGTCCGGCACGGATTCCGTCGGCGCGTACGCGCGCCAATGGCGTAGTGATATTAACGCCACAGCTATCGTTAAAGTCAAGCGGCGATCAGTTAACCCTTGCTCGTTGCGAATCCGTCACATCCGCCGCGCGCTGCGCCGCCGTCGGACGGGTGTCCTTCAGGACGAACAGCTCCGGCGCCAGGCCTTGGGTGCGCTGCAGGTCGGTGATCCGCACCTGGGTCGTGCGCCCTTGGGCGTCGGTCACCGTCCAGCCGATCAGCGCCAGCGGCGCGTCGGTGAAGGTGAGCTGGATGTGGCCCGCGGTCTGCTTCTTGCCGTCCTGCGCGGTGAGGGTGAAGCCGTCGGCGGCGCGGGCCACGCGGGTCACCTGCACGCCCTTGTCGAGCCGGATGGTCTTGGCCAGGAACAGCGAGAGCGGCGTCGCGCCCAGCGGATAGGCCGTGAAAGTGTTCAGCCGCTTGTCCTGCACGATCACCCGCCCGCCGTCCGAGACCACCAGCAGCCCGGAGGGCGGATCGTAGGCGAAGCGCGCCTTGCCGGGCCGCTTGAGGAACAGCTCCCCCGTTGTCGGCGCGCCGCGCCCGTCGCTCTGGGTGAAGCGGCCGCGCGCCTCGCCCAGGCCCTGCAGATAGGCCACCGCCTTGTCGACCAGCGCCTGGTCGTCGGCGGAAAGCGCCGGCGCCGGCGCGGCGGCGGCCAGCGCGCCCGGCGGCGTCAGGAGGGCCGCGGCGGCGGAGAGCGCCAGCAGGCGGCGGCGGGTGGTCATGGCTGAACTCCTCATGGGCGCAGTGCTTGGACGTCCAAGGTGGCGGCAGGATGGCTGGGTTGAACGCGACTGGACCCTAGAAGGCGCCCGTCAGGCTCGGCGCAAGGCTGAGGCGGGTCCCGTCCGGGGCGCCGGTTCCGCCCGGGCAGGCCGCCGGCCTGTAGCCGAGGTCGTAGCAGAGGCGCACTTCGCTGAGCGCCCCGTCGTGCGCGGTCTGGACGTAGACGGCCTCGGCCCGCAGGCCCGGGTTCCGGGCGACGAAGGCCGCGCGCACCGCGCCGGCGGTCAGCCGGCCGGGCGGCATGGCCTCGATCTTCGGGAGGGCCAGCCGGTCGTAGAGCCGGGCGGCCTGCGCGAAATAGCGCTTCGGATCGGCCCAGCCGCAGGATCCGTGCGCCTGCCACTCGTGCTGCAGCAGGGTGGGCGAGGGCGTGCGGCAATACATGGCGCGCACGGTCGCGGCGTCGATCCCGCCCACCGGCCGGCAGAACCGCGGATAGGGCTTGGCCACGCCGTTGGGCCAAAGGCCGTGCAGGGTGAAGCCGAAGGGCCGGCCGCACTCCATCTCGTCGGCGCGGGCACCCGAGCCACCCGCCCGGCACCACTGCGGCGTCCAGTTGAGCGCCAGCAGGTAATAGGCGTTGGTGACCCCCGTCACGACCTCGCCGGGCGGCGGCGCGATCGCCGGGGCGGGCATGAGGCCGGGCGGCGGCGAACAGGCGGGCGCGGCCAGCGCCGGCACGGCGAACGCGCCCAGGGCCGTGCCCAGGATCATAACGGTGAGGCGCATCGGGGCTCCAGCGGCGCAACGGACCGCGCCCATGCTACGTTGCCGGAGCATGGACGCCATCGCAAAGCTCGAAGCCCGCATGGTTGAGGCCCGCGCCGCTGGCGACGACGAGACCGCCGACCTGCTCGGCGAGGCTATCGAACGCCTGAAGTCCGGGGAAAGCGCGCTCACCCAGCAGCAACCCGGCCGCATGGGCCTGGGGACCAGCCAGGAGGCCTACGCCTCCGCCGCCCGCCCGCCGCCGAAGAAGCCCGACCCGATGACCAAGGGCCACAAGCCCGGCGGCCGCCGCAGCCGCTGATCTAGACCCCTGCGCCCGTCACGCTTCGCATGCCTTGACATGCAAGTAAATACTTGCCTATTAAGCCGCCATGACCGACGAGATGGACCTGGTGTTCAAGGCGCTGGCCGATCCGAGCCGGCGCCACTTGCTGGACCGCCTGCACGGCGAGGCGGGCCAGACGCTGGGCGCGCTCGCCGAGGGCTTGGCCATGACCCGCCAGGCGGTGAGCCAGCACCTGGCGCTGCTCGAGGCGGCCAACCTGATCGCCACGGTGAAGCGCGGCCGCGAGAAACTGCACTACCTGAACCCGGTCCCGATCCACCAGATCCACGCCCGCTGGATCGCCAAGTTCGAACGGCCCCGGCTCGACGCCCTGGCCGCCCTCAAGCAACGCCTCGAAGGAGAAGACGATGGCTAAGCACGCCTATGTCTATGTGACCTACATCCTGACGACGCCGCAGAAGGTGTGGGAGGCCCTGACCGACGCGAAGATCAGCGCGAGCTACTGGGAGCGCGAGAACGTCTCCGACTGGAAGGTGGGCTCGCGCTGGGAGCATCGGCTGCCCGGCAAGTCCCCCGACGTGGTGGGCGAGGTGCTGGAAAGCGACCCGCCGCGCCGGCTGGTCACCAGCTGGAAGGTCCCCGGCGACGAGCAGAATCCCGACCGGACCAACCGCTGCGTCTTCGACATCGAGGACGCCGGCGGCAAGGTGAAGCTGACGGTCACCCACTCGGACCTGGGGGACAAGGCGCTCGCCGACGTCTCCGCCGGCTGGCCGGCGGTGCTGTCGAACCTCAAGACCCTGCTGGAGACTGGCCGGACCCTCCCCGACCCCTACGGCGCCGTGGCCAACCACCCCAAGGGCTAGGTTGTCGGCGCCGCCCTAGTGCGGGGCCTCTTCCGGGGCCGGGGTGACGTTCTGGATCACCTCGCCGACCTTGTCGCCAGGCGCAGGCGCGGTGGGCGGCGGCGGCACGCCGGGCGGGGTGGTGGCGGCCGCGGCCTTCACCGCCTCGGCGGCTTCCTGCCGGGCCTCCTTGTCCGCCTCGGCCTTTTCCTTCTCCTCCGGCGTCAGCTCGCGCGGGGCCAGGCCGATGATGCGGTCCTGGCTCAGCGGCGTGGCGTCGGTGGCCGCCAGCGGGGCCGCGCCCTCGTCGCCGGCGACCTTCTCGCCCGGCATGCGGCCGCGCTGCGGGGCGTTGATCACGCCCATGGTGAAGGCGGAGACCGCCACCAGGACCAGAAGGCCGGCGATGACCTGAAGCACGCGATGAGGCATGGACCACTGCATGGCGCGGACCCTAATGCGGCCGGCTTTCCCCCGCAAATCGCGCGTCGCCAAAGCCTGAAAGTAAAAGCCGGTTAACCCTCTTTCGGCCACAACGGATCGGTTGATTTGAGTGGGAGTGCTTCGGGCATGGCGCGGACGGCGCGGAAGACCGGCATGGCCTTGGTTTGGCACATCGCGGGCCTTGCCTGGTCGCACCCGGCGACGGCGCGCCTGCGCGGCGGCGTCACCGCCGCCGCGGGCGTGGCGCTGGCCGTGGCCTTCGCCACCTACAACGCCGCCGACCCGAGCCTCAACGCCGCCTCGCCTTCGGCCGCCACCAATGCGCTGGGCGCGCCTGGCGCGACGCTCGCCGACCTGGGCGTCCAGTCGCTGGGGCTGGCCTGCGCCTTCCTGGCGCTGACCGTCGTGGTCCTGGGCCTCTGCCGGGCGGCGGCGGCGGAACCCGCCGCCGGCCGCGGACGGCTGCGGCTGCGCGCGCTCGCCGGCGCTGCGGGCGTCCTGGCCGTGGCCGCGGCGCTCGCCTGGCCCGCCCCGCCCGTCGCCTGGCCGCTGGCCAAGGGCCTGGGCGGCCTGTGGGGCGACGCCCTGCTGACCGCGCTCGCGGGCCTTTTGACCTATGCCCACCTGCCGCTGGGCCAGCCGATCGCGGCGCTGCTGTTCCTGGGCCTGGGCCTGACCGCGCTCGCCTATGCGATCGGCCTGCGTCCCTCGGAGCTGCGCACGCTCGGCGACGCGCTCACCGCCATGCTGACGCCCAAGCCCAAGCCGGCGGCCAAGCCGGAGCGCGCCGCCCGGGTGGCCGCGCGCAACCGTGGCGAGGGCATTCCGGACTCGGCGCTGGGGCCCGCGCCCATGGCGGCCGAGCCCGGCGAAGGCCCCAAGGTCAAGCCGCCGAAACTCGCCGCCAAGGAGAGTCCGCGCGAGGCGCGCGAGGCCCAGTCCACCTTCGAGTTCGTGCGGCCCGGCGGCTTCGCCCTGCCGGAGCTGTCCATGCTGGCCAAGCCCAAGCCGCGCTCGGCCCAGTTCGACGAGGGCGCCCTGCGCCAGAACGCCCAGCTGCTGGAAAGCGTGCTGGCCGAGTTCGGGGTCAAGGGCGCGGTCGATCAGATCCGGCCGGGCCCGGTAGTGACGCTCTACGAGCTGGTGCCGGCGGCCGGGGTGAAGTCGGCCCGCGTCGTGGCGCTCAGCGACGACATCGCGCGCTCCATGAGCGTCGCGGCCTGCCGCGTCTCGGTGGTGCCGGGCCGCAACGCTATCGGCATCGAGCTCCCCAACCAGCACCGCGAGACGGTCTATCTGCGCGACCTCCTGGCCAGCCCGGAATACGAGCGCGGCGGCCAGACCCTGCCCATGGCTCTGGGCGAGACCATCGGCGGCGAGCCCTACATCGCCGACCTCGCCCGCATGCCCCACCTGCTGATCGCCGGCACCACCGGCTCGGGCAAGTCGGTGGGGGTCAACGCCATGATCCTGTCGATCCTCTACCGGCTGCCGCCGGACCAGTGCCGGATGATCATGATCGACCCGAAGATGCTGGAGCTCTCGGTCTACGACGGCATCCCGCACCTGCTGGCGCCGGTGGTCACCGACCCGAAGAAGGCCATCGTCGCGCTGAAATGGACCGTGCGCGAGATGGAGGACCGCTACCGCCGCATGTCGAAGATCGGCGTGCGCAACGTCGCCTCCTACAACGAGCGCGCCAAGGAGGCCGCCGCCAAGGGCGAGCATTTCGAGCGCACCGTGCAGACCGGCTTCGACGAGACCGGCCGCGCCATCTACGAGAGCGAGAAGATCACGCCCGAGCCGATGCCCATGCTGGTGGTGATCATCGACGAGGTCGCCGACCTGATGATGGTGGCCGGCAAGGACATCGAAGGCGCCGTCCAGCGCCTGGCGCAGATGGCGCGGGCCGCCGGCATCCA
>Ga0105240_10003420_pt1 | contig 24659 bp, 23 predicted proteins | sample KBSC54metaG_FD_80426 | JGI IMG/M metagenome (GOLD analysis project Ga0105240, IMG submission 80426) | Corn rhizosphere microbial communities from Kellogg Biological Station, Michigan, USA - KBS C5-4 metaG | ecosystem: Host-associated > Plants > Roots > Rhizosphere > Soil | place: Michigan, USA...
GATTCATCCATTCCATCTTCGTCACCGTGCCGGTCAGAGTCACCGGCTTGTTCGAATCGTACTCGGCGGCAAAGGAATGATGCGCGAACAGCGGCGCAGCCGCCAGCGCCAATAAGATACCCGCAGGCAAAATCATCGATCGCATTTTCATAATGAAATCCCCCGGCAGATAATCTACTCCGATTCCTTCCGGAGCTCAAGGGGCAGTGAGAATCTGATTCAGCAGTGGAATGCTCTTCGCGGACGGCGCTGAATCCGGCAGAGTCTTGAGGTACGCATAGATGTCCGCCATTTCCACATCCGGCACCGCCTTCGCCGAATACGACGGCATTTGATTCGGCCGTGGCGGATTCCGCACGTAAGCAATGAACCCGGCCTGGGCGATCTTCATCGGCACCAGCCGCGCCCCCGGTCCGTTCTGTCCGGAGAAGCCATGGCACGCATAACAGGAATACTTGACGAACAATTCTTTGCCATGCGCGGCGTTCCCCTGCGCGTTCACAGTAGCCGCCAGCAACACGAGTAAGAAAAACTTGAGCATGGGATTCCTTCTACCGCGGCTGCGTCACCACATCGATCAGAGCGGGCTCGCCCTTCTTCACCTGCGCAATCGCGCGCTGGAACGCCGGCGCCAGATCTTTCGGATCGGTGATCGGCCCTTCCGCGTACTGCCCATAAGCCTGTGCCATCTTCGCGTAGTCGATATTGGGGTTCCACAGCTTGGTCCCGATGTGCGCCCGGTCGGCGCCGCGATTGCGGATGCTCGCCTGCTGCTCGATGAACATGACTTCCTGATGATACCCGCGGTTGTTATGCATGATGGTCAGCAGCGGAATCTGATGATGCGCCGCCGTCCACAATACGCCCGGAGCGTAGTTCAAGTCGCCGTCCGTCTGGATCGAAACGCTGAACCGTCCATGCTTCTTGTTGGCGAGTGCCGCCCCTACCGCTGCCGGTGCGCCATAGCCCATGCCGCCCGCGCCCTGTCCGCCGATGTATTGATAATGTTTATCGAAAGTCCACAACCGCCGCGGCCACTGGCTGATGAATCCCTGCCACGACACTAGTGACCAGTCTTCATTTTTGATCAGCGGCCACAGCTCCGCGCACAACCGCGCCAGACTCACCGGACTCGCATCCCAGCCCACCGCAGCCAGTTCGATATCCCGCGCGCGAGCCTGCTTGTGCGCCTCCGCCAGCTTCGCGCCGCGTTCGTCGAGCGCCCGCCTGCGATCCGCGGTGATCAGCCTCTTGCAAGCCTCGATCAGCGCCGGCAGCGTGGCCTCCGCATCCGCCCCGATATTTAGATCCACTTCCGGATAATGCCCGAACTCCTGAATATTGCTCTTGTGCGAAAGATTCAAAGAGGTAATGCTGATAGTCTTCGCCCCGCGTGCCCGCGCCGCCCGCGCGGAATTCGAGACATCGTTCACTTCCAAATTCAGCACCACATCCGCTTGATAACCTGTTCCGCCCGTGCCCGCCAGCGGATGGCGATTCGGAAAATCCATGCGCTCCTGATTACTCACCGGAGCCTGCAGCGTCTCCGCCAGTTCGATCATCAGCGCCGTTCCGTTGGGTGTCCGCGCGGTTCGTTCCGTAATGATCAGCGGTCTCGCCGCCGATACCAGCAGGCGCGCCGCCTCAGCCACTGCTCCCGAATCTCCCTGCGGCGGAGTGGTCCGGCTGAGTTTGGGAATGCGCAGGTCGCGTTGCGGATTGGGATGCGCCTGCAACTCGTAGTTGGCGACGATCAAAACCGGCGCCCTCGGGGGCGTCATCGCGATATCGTAGGCGCGCACCGCCGATTCAGCAAAGTGGCCCAGCGAATATGGCTGATCGTCCCACTTTACGTAATCGCGAACCAGCGCGCCGATATCCTGGGCGCTGTGTAGCGATGCCACGCCCGGACTGCGCTCGGCACCATCAGCGTGATTACCGGCGACCATATAAATCGGCACGCGGTCGACGTAGGCGTTATAGATCGCCATGGATGCATGCTGCATTCCAATGGTCCCGTGCATCATCGCGATCATGGGCTTGCCTTCGATCTTGGCGTAGCCATGAGCCATGGCGACCGCCGACTCTTCGTGGCAACAGGTGAGGAACTCAGGCATTTTGTTATCGCCGTAGTTGATCAGCGACTCGTGAAGCCCTTCGAACGTCGAGCCCGGATTCGCCGCGAGGTATTCGAAGTCCAAGGTCTTGAGTACGTCCACCATGAAGTCCGACCCCGGATTCTCGACGATGCGCGAGGCAACCGTTGCAGGCCGCCGCCCTGTGTCAGCCGCGAGCGTAGCAGTATTTGGTTGCGCAGTCGCATTGCGCGGGACGGCTTCCTGAGCTCTCGCGGCAGGCTGCGGAGCCACCGCCGCGGCAGCACCCACGGCCGCTCCGGCAGCGGCGCCCTTCAAGAAACCTCGGCGGGATCGTGCCATTCGGTTCCCCTCCTTTACATCGCCTGCCACATTATCATATTCCTTTGCCATGTCATCTAACCGATTTGTGACCCTTCATGGCAGCCAGCGCAAGCCACTCGCCAACTCTCGCGCGGCGGGTCCCGCAGATCCCGCCGAAATCGCCAGCATCACCGTGCGCGTGCGTCCCGCCAACGATATTGCCGCCTTGGCCGCGACCGTCGAAAAGCTGTACGCCCGCACGCTCGCCAAGCGTACTTATCTAACCCGCGAGCAACTTACCCGGCGCCACGGCGCCCGGCGCGAAGATCTGGACGCCGTCGAATGTTTTGCGCAGCGCCATAATCTGATCGTGTCCCATCGCAGCGCCGCCGAACGCTCCCTGACTCTCACCGGCAAGCTAGGCGATGTCCTCGATGCATTCCCGGCCCGCGTCCGCATGTTCGAGCACTCGACCGGAACTTATCGGGGACGCAGCGGCGGCATCTCCATTCCCCACGAATTCAAGAGCATCATCACCGGCGTCTTCGGCCTGGACACGCGTCCCCGTGTAAAGTCCTCCTACCGTCCTCGTGCGCACGGGGTAGCCGGCCTGGTCCCAGCTACCGAATTCGCAAAGCGCTATAACTTCCCCAAGCTGGACGGTGCGGGCCAGTGCATTGGCGTCATCGAGCTGGGCGGCGGCTTCACGCATAACGATCTTCACGCATATTTTCGGGACATAGGAATCGAGACCCCCAATATCGTCGCCGTTTCCGTCAATCCCGGAGTCAGCCGCAAGCCACAATTTGCCGACGGAGAAGTGATGCTGGACATCGAAGTCGCCGGCGCGGTCGCACCCAAAGCACGCATTGCCGTGTATTTCGCGTCGCACCGGGGCTCGGGCTTCCTCGATGCCGTGAACGCCGCTGTCCACGATTCCGAGCGCAGCCCCAGCGTCATCTCCATAAGCTGGAGTTCTCCGGAGGACCCCGATGAGCAGCAAACTATAACCGCGTTCCACGAAGTGTTTCTCGAAGCCGCCGCCTTGGGCATCACCATCTGTGCCTCCTCCGGGGACCACGGCACCGCCGGTATGGATGGCGCCGATTGGGACGGCAAAATCCACTTAGCGCATCCGGCTGTCGATGATCTGGTGTTGGCCTGCGGCGGCACACAAATTGACCAGCACGGAAACGACGTCGTGTGGAACGATGGAACGCCGTTGAGTGCCGGAGGCTGGGCCAGCGGTGGCGGCATCAGCCAAACGCGCCGGGTACCGGCTTATCAGGAGCACGCCAAACTGCCCGCGCCTATTGTCGCCGGCAAGCGCGGCCGCGGCGTGCCCGATATTGCCATGAGCGCGACCGGCTACCTGTCGCGGGTCCACGGCAGGCAAGGGCCGTTAGGTGGCACCAGTGCCGTTGCGCCACTAATGGCGGGATTGGTGGCGCTGCTCAATCAGGCTAAGCACAAAAATGCCGGTTGGTTAAATCCGTTTCTCTACGCGAACGCGAACAAGGGAATCGTGAAATACGTCATGGAAGGTACCAATGCCATCGCCCATACCGTGAAAGGCTATCGAGCCAAGGCTGGTTGGAACGCGTGTGCCGGTTTAGGAACACCGGATGGCGCGAGGATTCTGAAGAACCTTTGACTTACGCGCGCTGAGCCGGCGCGTCCTCGCTGAAATGTAACGTTGCGGTCGGGTCGCCAACCGGCGTCATGCCCAGGCGAGTGAGCAACTCCAAATAGCGCGGGTCGTCGCGCAAAGAATCATAGGTCGGAACGATCTGGATGTAACACACCAACCCGTCGAACGCGTCGGCGGCCCGAAATAACCGTTCAAAGGCTTCGTTCTTTTGACCGAGGGCGGTATAAACCACCGCAAACGGCAGATGTAGCGGAGGGCCGCCGTCATTTTCACGCTGCTTCAGCTCTTCCAGAATCTCGAGCGCCTGATCGCGCCGGCCGGCGTCGGCATACGCGGCCCCCAGCCAGCACAGGAATAGTGGCTCGCGGCCGGAGATCGTTGCGCCCGCTTCAAACGCCGCTATCGCGTCGTCGAACCTGCCTAGGCGCTGGTAGGCCATTCCGAGAACGTAACGCAGCTCGATGAAGTAGGGATGCATCTCCAAGGCCTCCTTACACCTACGGATGGCGGCTTCGGAGCGTCCCATGTACGTTAGCACCATGGTTTCCGCGGCCGTGGTGGAGGGCGAAAGCGGGTCCAATTGATGCGCGATCCGCGCGCGGCGGAGGGCCTGTTCCAGCCGCCCCGTAGCCATGAAATAGAAACCATAACGCAGGTGGGCTTCGGCGAATTGCGGCCGCAACTCCAGCGCTTTCCGAAATTCCAACTCGGCCTCCGCCCAATTCCGGTCATAGAAAGTTAGCACCGAACCGAGCGCCGCGTGCGGCTCGGGAAGCTGCGGATTGGACGCAATGGCTTTCAAGGCGGCAGCCTTGGCCTTGGGCCACATCTCGCTGGGAGGCGCCAGGCCGTAACCAGCCATCAGTGTGTATGTATCGGCCAGTCCTGAGTACGCTAGCGCGCAGGCGGGATCCTCGACTAGAGCTTTCTCAAAAAATTCATGAGCTTTCTCGAGACCCGCCGGCGTTTTTTTATTCCAGTAGAAGCGGCCCTTCAGACACATCTGGTAGGCTTCGAGGTTGGTATCTGGGTGGGACTCGGCCACCGCTTCGCTATTGAGCGGCAGCGCCACCTTCAGCGCATCCACAATGGCGGCGCTGATTTGGTCCTGAATTTCAAACACGTCGCTCATTTCGCTGTCGTAGCGATGCGACCAGATATGAAATCCGGAGGCCACCTCGGTCAATTGGGCCGTGACCCGCAGCCGGTTTCCTATCCTGCGCACGCTGCCTTCGAGCAGCGTTTGCACTTTCAGAACCTCGCCGATCTTGCGGATGTCCTGCGCTTTGCCCTTGAATTCGAACGACGAGGTTCGCGAAACCACTCGCAGTCCCTTCACCTGGGCCAGAGCATTGATGACTTCTTCCGTTAAGCCATCGCTGAAATATTCGTTGTCTTTATCGCCGCTGAGATTCTCGAAGGGCAGAACCGCGATGGCCGCGACTTCCAACGGTTTTGAGACCGAACGCGCCGAAGACGGCTGCCGGTGTTCGCGAATCGCCTCCAGGTCCGCGAGCATCTCGGAAATCTCGGTATAGCGGTCTTTGGTATGCTTGGCCAGAGCCTTGGCGATAATCCAATCTACCTCCGGCGGAACATTGGTAAATTGGGGAGCCACGGGCGTCACCTGTTGGGTGAGAATGGCGTGTAAAATCCCTTGGCTGGTGGACCCCGTGAAAGGCGCCACACCCGTCAACATTTCATAAAAGACCGCGCCGACGGCCCAGATGTCTGTGCGTGGGTCTACAGATTTACCAGTGGCCTGCTCGGGCGACATGTAGCGCACCGTGCCCATGGCCTCGCCCTCGCGGGTCAATCCGGCATCGTCGGCAAGCTTCGCCAAGCCGAAATCCAGCACCTTCACCATTCCTTTGGTGATCATGATATTGGCGGGCTTGATATCGCGATGCGTCACTCCGTGCTGGTGGGCCCGCTCCAAAGCGCGTGCGACTTGGATGGCGATATCGAGAGTGCGCTCGAGCGATAGCGGTCCGCCGCGCAGCATCTGGCTCAGGGTCTCGCCGGGATAATAGGCCATGGCGAGAAAAAGCTGGCCGTCTTCGGCTTCGTTGATTTCGTAAATAGTGCAGATGTTGGGATGGTCCAGCGACGATGCTGCCATGGCTTCGCGGATGAAGCGCTGGCGCTGCGCTGGGTCGGCGGCCAAGCCTCCGGAAAGAAACTTCAACGCCACAACGCGCTTCAGCTTGGTGTCGAGCGCCTTGTGGACCACGCCCATCCCGCCCGCGCCGATCTTCTCTTGAACTTCGTAATGCAGGATCCGGCGGTCTGCCATCGTGCCCCCAAAGATGCGGTTATTTTAGCATTCTGGCTTGCGGCCCTGCGGGAAAAATTAGGGGACTAAGTACGCGGAGGCCGCGTCGGGGTGCGACATCTCGAACCGCTTCAATAAATCTTCGTATACCCGCGCCAGCAAATCCACACTCTGAAAAGCATTTACCCCGAGGATGCTGTGGTGCCATGCGTTCAGCGGCAGAGAATCCACCAGCTGATCGAATTCGGCCACATGATGCGGGTCCACGGTAGCGTGGAAAAACTGGGTTGCGAAGGCTTCACGCGGCAATCCCGTGCGCTCGATTGCCTGTTCCAGGAATTCCGGCGACGGCGGATTTTCCATCACAGCCTGATAGCTGAGATACGCCACCGGATGGACGTGATGCATCCAGTAGTACTGAACGCCGACCAGCGCTGCCGCGGCCCCGGACGGAATGCGCTGCCAAGCATCTTCACGCTTCACGCCCAGCTTCTCCAGGTCGCCGAGCGTCCATTCATCGTGATCTTTTTCTTCGAGCGCGTGGGCGGCTAGATATTCAACCATGCCGGCACAAACCGGATCTTCGGCGGCGCGCGCGCGGGCGCATTGCTCGGCGGTTTTGAGCGTCGGCACCGTGGCGCGAATCACGGAATGGATCGTTGCCAGCAAGTCTGGGAATAGCTCCGCCAGCCGGGGATGATGCCATACTTCGCCCGCCGCCTGCCGCAACCGCGGCCGCACTAATTCGATCTTCCCCCGCAAGATCTGGCTGTTGGTCGGCGACACCGCGGGTGCCGTCTAGTAACTGAAGCTATCCGGATGGGGGAACTTTCCGCCTTTGGCAGTCTTCTTGATGAGCGCGTCGCCCAACTTCTGCCTGGCGCTAATTAGGGCCGCCACTTCGTGCTCAGTGAGGGTGTTCACCTTGGCCTGATCGCCCAAGGTCAAGTTGTGTTTTGCCGGGATGATGCCGGCCTTCTGCAGTTGTTCGACATTCGTCTTGGCAGCCATTTCCCGCCTCCTTGCAGGATCACTTTATAGCAGCAATTCTTCGGGTGTGTCAACACAATTTAGTGGCCTACCCCGCAAGCGACGACAAAGTCAGCAGGCTTTTCAGCAGACCCAATTGTCTTTGCAGATTCGCGTCACCCATTTCCTGCAATCGAATCGTCACGATTTCGCGGCCCGCGATTTGGAAATAGGCGGGCATTGAAACTCCTCCGTCGGCCCGCAGGCTCACGTCGTTAGCGAAGGTTGTGAAGTGGGGAACGTTCAGGTTCCCTAACGCTTCTGCTTCTTTCTGGAGGACGGAAGGACTCAAATCCAGTGGATCGCGCCCCACCCATTCGCGCAGCATCCCAGCGCGGCGCTCGGAATCTCTCAGATAGCGCGGATGGAGCGAACGATTGATGCTTGACACATACGCGCGGGTGCTCCGCAGCAAGACGCGAGGCTGGCACCGAAACATCGGCGCCAGCGGACCGCTGTCCGCCAATAACCGCGGACGCCGGTCCACTAGGAACCCATACATTTGTTCGAAGCCTGCCAGAAAATCCCGAGAATACTTTAGAATCTCCGCACGCACGCCATTCCGAACGGGAACATTTTTTTGCGCGAGCAGGATTCCGGGCACAAATTGAAGAGACATGGAATCGGTGTTGACGTCCCGCCAGACTGGAACTCGAAACTCCGTGTTTTGTCCGCTATCGCCGCCGAGACCGCTCAAGTCGGCGGCACCCCCGCGCACCATTTTGGGGCGTGGGAGCAAGGCCGCGCTCAATAAATCCTCCAGCGCTTCGAGTTCAGGGTCGTAATCCCCCGCGGAACGCCGCGGCTGCAGCAGGCATTCCGCGTCCACCAGCACCGGAAAGCCGCTCGCCGCCAAGACGTTGCCCATATGCGCATCGGTGGCATGCAATACATAAAGCACGCACTGCAGAGCCCCGGCCCGCGTAAAGTAATCGCGAACTTCGTCTTCGCGGCGGCAGGGTGTATCTTCGATCCATTCGGCCCAGCCGTACCCGGAACCCTCGACAATCTGCAAAACTCTTTGATCGATCGGCGCACCCTGCGCGTTGAGCCAGTTCAAGAGAGCGAAGTAGGAGCTCTCGAGCGCCATGTCCCGAGGCTTGTAAACCAGTTTCAAGCTGGATTCGAAGGCGACGCCAAGCACCGAGCGGCCCGCATGGCGGTCGGAAAGGGCTGGATCCAGATTCGCAATTTGCCCGGTCGCACCCACGCCGAAAGTTTCCGTCAGCTGCTTCCGGTCCGCGTCCAGGCGGAGAAGGAACTCGTGATTTGCATCGCGCCAATCGGCGATGCATTGCATGACCAGCCGCGACAGTTCCGGAAATTCCTGCAAGAATTCCGCTAGCGCGCCGCGCCGCAAGCGTTCACTGAAATCCCGATACACTTGGTTGCCGGAAGGTTCAAATCGCCGCGCGTCCGCGTCTCGAAATACCGCGAATGCCGCGAGTAACGGCCCGCTGCTAAGTTGCGAAAGCAGTCTCTGCAGATCGCCCGTGAGCGCGGCGAGCGCCCGGGCGGAAAGCGATGGATTGGATTTCAGTTGACTGGCGGCGCCGTCGGTCAATCCGCGCAATCCATCTTCGAAGGGGAGCGGTGCCGCTGCACTCATGGGCCCGGTCGCAGAACACGCTCCCAGAACGCCAGCAGATCGTGATCTTGCTCCGCCGGCGCCACACCTTCGGGGATCACCAGGTGCAGAACCCGCGAGCTTTCCTGATGCACTACGACGCGGAGATCCTCCGGCAAACGCACGGGCTTGCCGAGCAGCAAGCTGCACTCGCGTTCGACCGTCACCCGCGGGTTGGCGAGCAAATCCCGCAAGAACGTCTCATCTTCGAGGGCCCGGGCCGCTAAGCGCGCGCGAAAGCTGGTAGACCGCAAAAAATCCGGCACTCTTGCAGAACTCAAACGATTAAGCTACCATACGGCGTTCCTATGCGACGGTCCACTACATTGCGCATCCTGGCCGCGCTCGCGTTAGTCGCCGCCGGTGCGCTTACGCAGCAGTTTCCGCTCAAGCAGAATACGGAAAAGCTGGCGCGCGGCCCCATGCGCACCGAAAGAGTGAAAGACGGATTGTACGTGATTCGCGGGCCCTTCCTTCCTTGCGGCACGCGCGGCTGCCGGCCGAATGGACCGGATGACGGCCTCATCCACGAGCCCGGCGATGTGGCTCTGCGCGTGACCCCGGAAGGCTTGATCCTCATCGATGATAAATACCCGGAAAATGTCGCGGACATCCTCGCCCAAGTGAAGGGTGTTTCTTCTATGCCGGTGAAGTATCTGCTCAATACTCACCACCACGGCGATCACGCCAGCGGCAATGTCAATATCCGGCGGCTGGGCATTGACATCATCGCTCACAAGAATATTCGGGCAAACTTTTTGCGGATCAAACAGCCCGGCGAGCCCAACATCGTTTTCGCGGACCAAGCCGCCGTCTACCTGGGCGGCGTTGAAGTCCAGCTCTTTTATCTGGGGCGCGGGCACACCAATGGCGACACGGTCATCTACTTCCCCGACCTAAAGACCGTTCACACCGGCGATCTGATTATCGACGGCATGCCGGTGATCGATTACGACGCTGGAGGCAGCGCCATCGAATTCATCAAGACCATTGACAGCCTGCTCAAGATAGACTTCGATACCATGATCCCCGGCCACGGCCGCGTTATGAATAAGAATGACGTCCGTGCGTATCGCGCCCGTTTTGCGGAAATGAATCGCCGCATGCGCGCCTTGGCACAGAAGAAAGTGCCGAAGGATCAGGTGCAAGCTCAACTGAAGCTGGATGATTTGGGTTGGGGCGATTCGGTTAGCACCAGTGCATGGGCCACCGGCATCGGCCGCTACTACGACGAAATGGCGGCCGCGCAATAGCCCGCCGTCGGACCCATCCACGTGCCACTATATATAGTTTAGGCTCGAGAAACACAGGGGACCGTATCACGACAGGGGGAGGCATGACGACGTTGCGTATGAAGTATATTTGGCTGGGAGTTTTGCTGCTTGCGCCGGGGCTGGTCCGAGCTCAGGTGACCGCCGAAATCTCCGGCCGGGTCGAAGATGCGACTGGTTCCGCTGTCGGCGGCGTCACCGTCACGGTGAAGAGCCTGGAAACCGGCGCCACGAGGTCCACTATCAGCAGTGCCGATGGCGACTTCCGGCTGCTATCCTTGCCCGTCGGAGAGCAAGAGTTGAAAGCGGAAAAGCCCGGCTTCAAGGCAATCGTCCGCGCCGGCATCAATCTGGCGGTGGGCCAGGAAGCCGTGGTGAACCTGAAGCTCGAAGTTGGCGAACTAGTGCAGCAGGTAACGGTGGTTGCCGAAGCGCCCGTGGTGAATACCACTACGTCCTCTGTTTCTGGTGAAGTGAGTGAAAGAGAAATTAAAGATCTGCCGCTCAACGGCCGCAGTTTCGACAACCTTATCGCCTTAAATCCGGGGGCGATCAGTTACGCCTTGAAGAGCCCCAATACCATCACCAGCATGGGAAACACTTTTTCGGTCGCCGGGAGGAGACCGATGGACAATCTGTTCCTGCTCAACGGCGTTGAATACACCGGTTCCAGCCAGCTATCGGTGACCCCCGGCGGAGTGAGTGGCGAATTGCTGGGCATCGATGCGGTGCGCGAATTCAACGTTCTGACGGATACCTACTCGGCGGAGTTCGGTAAGCGCGCCGGCGCGCAAGTCACCGTCGTCACACAATCGGGAACCAATCGCGTGCACGGCTCCCTGTTTGAATTTCTGCGCAACAGCGCGCTTGATGCCCGCAATACTTTTGATCAGGGCTTTGTTCCGCCCTTCCGCCGCAATCAGTTCGGAGGAGCATTGGGCGGCCCGATCAAGAAGGACCGCTTATTTCTATTCGGCAATTACGAAGGTTTCCAACAACGTCTGGCGGTCACCAATGTCAGTGTCGTTCCCGACGCTCAGGCGCGTTCGGGTTTTCTGCCGAACGCTTCAGGCGTCTACACCAAGGTAGCCAACGTCAACTCGGCGATTCTGCCTTACATGTCATTCTGGCCGCTCGCGAATGGCCCCGAGTTGCTGGTCCCAGGAACCGCGCTGCCCAGTGGAACCGCGAAGGCGTTCTACAATCCCCGGCAAAGCATTCAAGAAAACTTCGGCACCCTTCGCTCGGACTACATCCTCAGCGATCATGATTCGCTTTCCGGCGCCTACACCATTGACGATGGCAACAGCATTATTCCGCAGGCCGACCCCTTGTTCGGATCGGCAGTGGCGCTTCGCAGCCAAGTGGCCAGCGTTCAGGAGACTCACATTTTTTCTCCCCGCATTCTGAATAACTTTACGGCAGGGTTTTCGCGTGCAGCCTTCGGCTTCGGTTCGCTTACCTTCACGGCACTTTCGCCGAGCCTGGACTTCGTCACCGGGCAGGGCCCCGGCGGCATCATTATCGGAGGCGGCACTACGACCACCGGGCTCGCCTCCATCACTTCAGCGGGACCGAACAACGCGGCGGGCGTTTCCAATCGGCGTAATCTGTTTACGCTTTCCGACAGCGTGCAAATCGTAAAAGGCATCCATCAGATCAGCTTCGGCGTATGGCTCCAGCGCTTGCGCGATAACGAGGACACCGGCTCACGCCGAGTCGGGGTGGCAAACTTCGCCAGCCTGACCACCTTTCTGCAAGGCAACACTACGACGTTTCAAGTGCTCCCCAACCCCTCCCCGCTCGGCTGGCGGAGCTGGCTCGGCGCATGGTTCGTCGAAGACACCATCAAACTGCGCCCCAACCTGACGTTGCGCGCGGGCATCCGCCATGAGTTCTCGGATGGTTGGAACGAAGCTTCCGGCCGTGCCGCCAACTACGTCACCGATTCCAATGGCGTGCTGGTTACAAACCCGGCTGTGGGAGATTCCGTGTTCACGAAAAACAACGCGACCAAGTTGTTTGGTCCCAGAGTCGCTCTCGCCTGGGACCCGTTCGGCAACGGAAACACTGCGATCCGCGCCGGATTCGGCACCTATTATTCGATGATCGACAACCTGGCATTCCTGCTGAACTCGCTGCCGCCCTATAACGGGTCGGCCACGTTTTCGGGCGCGCTATTTTCTATCACGCCGATCGCGCCGGGCCTGCAACCCCCAGCTTCCTGCACCGGAGGCGCCAATGTGCCCGTTCCAGGCTGCTCCATATTTGCACCGCAAGGAATTCAACCGGATGCGAAGACGCCTACCGTTCAGGAGTGGAACTTCACCGTCGAGCAACACTTGAGCTCCAACACCGTGCTGCGCGTTGCTTACGTCGGTTCGTTTGGAATCCACGGGCTATTGAGCCTGGATCCCAACACCATTCCCGCGGCGATCTGCTCCAATCCGGCCGGGTGCCAGGCGGGCGGGACCACTGCGGGCGGGACTCCGGCAACCGCCGCCAACCAGAGTCACGTACCGCAGGGCGCGCAGTATATTCCCGTGGGAACGCGTCCCAATCCTTCGGTCGGCGCGGGCTTCTTTTGGTACACGGAAGGCAATAGCCGCTACAACGCTTTGCAAACCGATATTGTGCGCCGCTTGAGCCAAGGCTTCCAGTTCCGCATTAATTACACCTGGTCCAAAAATCTCGACATGAATTCCGGATTGACCGGAGCCCAATCGAATAACCAGGCGCAGATGATTCTCAATCGCAATGACCTCAGCAGGGATTGGGGACCGTCGGCATTAAACGTCGCGCACCAGGTCAGCATCTCGGCCCATTATGAGTTGCCTTTCGGCAAAGGCAGGCGCTGGATGGGGAATACCGGCGCGCTCGGCAATCACATCGTGAGCGGGTGGCAAGTGAATGCCATCACCACTTTGTTGAGCGGCTTCCCGTTCACCCCGCAGTTCGGCTCCAATCGCTCGGGCGACGGCGACACGCGCAATCCTGACCGGCCCTCGGTGAATGGCGCGTTCAGCGGGCCCGTCGTCACCGGCAATCCAAATCGCTGGTTCAATCCGGCCGCCTTCATTGCCCCCGCTGCGGGCACTTGGGGAAACTTGGGCCGCGGCGTGTATTACGGGCCCGGTTTGGCAACGGTAGACCTCTCGGTGTTCAAGAACACCGCCATTAGCGAAAGAGTCAATTTGCAGTTCCGGGCGGAAGCTTTTAATCTGCTCAATCACGCGAATTACGGGACTCCCAACGCCACCGTCTTTTCGGGGACAACGGTCGATCCAGTCACGAAATTGACGGTACCCGCCGTCAATCCGTCGGCGGGCTTGATCACCTCGACGGCAACCTTTTCACGGCAGATTCAACTGGGCTTGAAACTGATTTTTTGATCCAGAGCTAAGGTTGCAGATCGCGCTTCGGCGCGAGCACTGCGGTGAGAATTACCGAAACGATGCTCACAATCAGCGCGCCGATGAAGGCGGGCGCGAAACCATCGACGTAAAAGCCTACATGAAACCAGCGGACGGCGATGGCCGAGGCGAGCCACAGCGTGATCCCGTTGATCACCAGGACAAACAGCCCCAGCGTAAGAACAATCAGCGGGCAGGATAAGAATTTCAACAGCGGCCTCACAAAAGCATTCACCAGGCCGAGGATGATGGCCATCCCGGCAAACACCGTCCACGCCTCCCGCTCGACGCGGATGCCCGGTACCAGCCACGCGGCGACTACCAGAGCAATGCACGTGATAAACCAGTGGATCAGGATTCTCATCTGTCTTCAATGGAGCAGATAGGTGAACTGCGACACGCGTTTCACTTGTTCGAAGTCGTGAATCGACTTCAAGAGTTCTTCGACCCTTTTGGTGGGCAGTCCGGAATCCGGCATGAGTGCGTGGTATTTGGCATCGACATCGCTCCATTCAATGCCCCGGGGCCCGGAACCTTTGGGCGCGTCGACAGTGCTGGTAAAGCGGGCTCCCGACTTGGTGACGATGGTGACCGTGCCGCCCCAATTCCAATCGTAGTGGACCGCGGGCGGGGCCGGGTCGGATTCAACTAAGCCGATGAGCCGCACGACCACGGGGCTGTGGATCTTTTCTGGCGCGACGTTACTCCAGTTGAAATCTTTGTCAGCTACGCCGGAAGCCACGAAATATGCCAGGCTGTGAATGGCCTCAATCATGTCCTTCGGGGGGTGCGATTCAAAATGCACGCTGGTCTTGGCAGGGCCGGAGACCAAAATCCTGGCGATCTCTTCCGGCGGCACATTAGCTTTCTTTGAGGCATTGGCCGCCGCTTCCGCCGAGGAATGCAGCGCATGGGCACCCGGCACCAGCTTCACCGCCAGGAACTTTACGATGTCCCATTCGGGACCGAGATTGCGGGTAACTTGCCTCGCGTCCCATTTGCCATTGCCGAAAACCTCCAGAAAGCCGCCCTTCGCTTCGAGTAGATCCGGGTTAACCGTATAACCGCGGCCGGCGGCCAGCGCGGCGTTGACGGCGCAGAGGGCCGCGTTGCCGGCATGATACTCGCGAGCCCAACTGTCGGTGCCGATCAACAGGCCGCCCATGGTGGTGGAAGTCATGCAGATAGCGTTCGCCATTTGTTCGGGCGTGAGCTTAAGCAGCTTGGACGCCGCGACCACGGCCCCGAACGCAACAATGATCGAAGCGTGCAGGCCGGTTCTGCCATTGTGGAGCGCCTCGCCGATTCGGCCAGCGGCTTCGTAGCCCGTCACCATCGCGGCGAGCAGTTCCGGACCGCTGGCGCCCGTGCGCTCACCGATGGCCAGGCCGACCGCGGTGAGCCCCGTGCCGGTGTGCGCCACATTGCGCAAGTCGCTGTCATCGGAGGCGGCGGCATCGCTCAGCATCGCGTTGACGCGCGCGGCCGCGCTTACCGGCAGTCGGGTCCCGTCATACCAGAGAGTCGCCTCTGGTTGGCCCCCCTGCTGCTTCGCGAGATCGCGAATGATGCCGGCGGAACCGATCCGCGAGCCTGGCGCCGCGCTTGCCAAGGTGCTGGCGAGGATGATCTTTGCGTGCTTGATCGCGACCGGTGGCAAATCGGCGAAGGTGACCCGGGTGAACAACCGCGCCAAGGTGAGAGCCAGAGGAGACGCAGCGGGTTCTTGGGCTCGGGCCGTTATACTAACCAAGCCCCCGGCGGCCAGAGCGCCTTTCAACAGCGTCCGGCGCGAGGTCTGCAAGGGCGCGCCTGGATATTTTGGGGTCCTCAAGGCCGTAGTATACACTTCGGATGTAGGCCATCGGCATGAGGCACTTTCACCCCCGATAGATCTCTGATACAATCGGCGTTCGAAAGCATCATCCTCGCGTTACCCAGGAGAACGTAATGGCAAAACCGAAAAGCTCAACCGCGGGTCGTCGCGGATTTCTGAAAGGTGCGGCAGCGGGCGCCGCCGCCGGAGCCGCGGCTCTGGTAGGAACGCCCACCGCCAAGGCCCAGGAAGGGACTCAGCCTCGAGGCGCCCGGCCTCCGAGCGTGGCGCAGCGGGCTGCCGAAACCGGACCGCCGGCCGCCATTTCCGTCGAGACCACGGAGCATCCCGGATCCGACTACATGCTGGATGTCGTCAAATCGCTGGGTATCGAGTACTATGCCTCGAATCCCGCATCGACGTTGAAGAGCTTCCACGAATCGCTCCTTAACCATGGCGGCAACTCCAATCCGGAAATCATCACCTGCACGCACGAGGAAGCTTCGGTGGCCCTGGGCAACGGCTATTTTAAAATTGCCGGCAAGCCGATGATGGCGGGACTCCACGGCACGGTGGGATCGCAACACGCCGCCATGGCGGTTTATAACGCGTATTGCGACCAGGCGCCAGTCATCGTCATCATGGGGAACATTATTGACGCCTCGCAGCGCCACGGCTATGTGGATTGGCTGCACAGTTCCCAGGACGTGGCGGCAATCCTGCGCGAATATACCAAATGGGACGATGCTCCGATCTCGCTTCCGCACTTCGGCGAGTCCATGGTCCGGGCCTACAAGATGGCGATGACACCGCCGCTGCTGCCCGTGGCGCTAGTCTGCGACGAGCCGTTGCAGGAACGCGCCATTCCGAGCACGTTCGACCGGCGCATTCCGAAACTTCCGAGCATCGCTTATCCCACGGCGGATCCGGCCACGACCACGCAGTTGGCCAAGATGCTGATTGCGGCGGAAAGTCCGATTTTCGTGGCTTCCCGCTGCGCGCGCACGCCAGCCGGGTTGACGCATCTGGTGGAATTGGCGGAGCTGTTGCAAGCGCCCGTGATCGACCAGCACTTCCGGATGAACTTCCCGTCGCGCCATCCGCTCAATTATTCCTTCAACTCTCGCGGCGCTGTGGCCAACGCGGACGTGATTGTGGGACTCGAGGTGCAGGACTTCTACGCGGTGGTCCATGCCTACGGCCGGGGCCGGGATGCGAATCCGCGGGCCACGACTAAAGCCGGCGCGAAAATAGTCAGCATTTCCGCCAACGATCTGTTTATCAAGAGCGTCTACGAGAATTTCCAGCGCTTTGAAGATGCCGATATGGCGATCGCGGCGGACGCGGAAGCCACTCTGCCGTACTTGATCGAAGAAGTGAAGCGCCAGCTTACCAGCGATAACAAGCGGGCCATTGCGGCTCGCGGCGCTAAGCACGCCGAGGCGGCTCCCAAATTCCTGGCACAGGCGCGGCTCGCCGCCTCCTACGGATGGGATTCGAGCCCGATCAGCACCTCACGGCTTTCGATGGAACTGTGGGGCCAACTCAAGAATGAAGACTGGTCGCTGGTGAATGACACCGTGTTCATTCAGAACTGGCCGCTGCGCCTGTGGGACGTGAACAAGCACTATCACTTTATCGGCGGACGCGGCGGGGAGGGCATGGGCTACGGTCCGCCGGCCGCGGTCGGCGCGGCGCTGGCTAACCGGAAATTCGGCCGGATTTCGGTCAATATTCAAGGTGACGGTGACTTTATGTATTGTCCTGGGGCGCTGTGGACGGCGGCCCATCACAAGATTCCATTGCTGACCGTGATGCACAACAACCGCGCGTACAATCAGGAGGTCATGCTGGTGGGACGCATGGCGGCCGAGCATAAGCGCCCGGTGGACATCTGCGGAACCGGAACCACCTTGACGGATCCGAATATTCAATACGCCAAGATGGCTCAGGGCATGGGCGTCGAAGCGGAAGGCCCAATTACGGATCCCAAAGATCTGGCGCCGGCCATCGGACGCGGCATTGCGGCTGCGAAGCGCGGCGAACCGTATCTGATCGACGTAGTCACGCAGGGCCGCTAAGGAGCCGATGGTGAAGAACTTTCTTACCTACACTTTGTTTTCGCTGGCGGCGATCGCCTCGTTGGGCGTTGCCGCCGCACAGGATGGCAACCCCACCAAGGGAAAGGCCCTGTTCATCAAGCAGGGTTGCGCCCGCTGTCACGGCACCGATGGCCAAGGCGGGGCTGGAGCCCGAATCGCGCCCAATCCGCCCACGGTGGCGGTAATCATCAAATACATTCGGAATCCTACCGGCGGGATGCCTCCGTATACCAATCAGGTTTCCGATGCAGATATCGCGGACATTCACGCCTATTTGGCAACCATCCCCGCGCCGCCCGCGGTTAAGGACATTCCGCTCCTGAACCAATAGCCCCTCGCGCATCAGGCAACGGCAAGCTACAATAGCTCACGATTGGGGAGGACGCCGATGAATGCTAAGAGCGCAGTTCTGATTGCCGGGCTGGGGTTACTGGCGGTCGTGCCGATGCTGGCACACCACTCGTTTGCCGCGGAATACGACGACAAGAAGCCGGTTTCGCTGAAGGGAACGGTCACGAAGGTCGAGTGGGCCAATCCGCATATCTGGTTCTACGTCGACGTAAAAGACGCCGCAGGGAAGGTCGAACACTGGCAGTGCGAGGGTGGTCCTCCCAACATGCTGGTACGCCAGGGTTGGAAGAAGGACTCGCTGAAGCCGGGCGATGAAGTGGCAGTCGAGGGGTTCCGCGCCAAGGACGGCAGCGCGACCGTGAATTCCCGGTCGGTAACGCTCTCGGATGGCCATAAGGTATTCGCCGGGTCGGCGGACGATGGCGGACCCAAGGCGGGCAATCCGTAATTCAGATCACAGTACCGCGGGCTAGTTGCGCTTCCGTCACTCCGATTTCAACGGCATCTTACTCAGCCAGGCATCGACCACTTTCGGGTCCTCGAACAGCGTCTCCAGTTCTGCCCGAGCCTCGTCTTCCGTTTGTAGAACTGACTCTACAATCGATAGCCGTTCATCGGCCAGGCTGGTGGCCAGTTCCAGGCGGATGCCATTGGGATCGTAGAAATACGCCGACCAGAAGCGTCCCCCCAGCGGCACCGGTCCGATCACGGGAACGCCGCAGGATTTGACGTGTTCCACCATACGGTCGAAGCGCTCCCGCGGTATGTGAAACGCGATGTGTTGCATGCCTCCGGGGAGATCGCGGTTCTGACGCGCGAGTCCTTTGGGATATTCGAAGAAGGCCAGCAGGCTATCGTTGCCCATGTCGAAGAAGTAGTGGCGCAGGTTGTTGTAAGGAGGCTGGCCGCGGTCGCGCTCGAAGGGAACCCGCCGCACGTGCACTAACTGCAACTGCAGAACGCGAGTGTAGAAGTCCATGGTCCCTGGCAGATCGTCGGTAACGAACGCCAAGTGATCGATGCCGCGGGCAGGCGTCGAAATCCGCGGCGGTGCCGGAGAGTTTAAGGCTGGGGTGGTTTCAGGCATGTTGGACCTCGCTTCGCTGCCGCTGGAAAAACGCCACCGCTTCGCGCTCAAACGCGGCGGGATCGCTGCCGGCGATGTCATGCCCGGTGCTCAATTCCACAATTTGGATCCGCGGATTCGACGCGCGGACTTTCGCCACGGTTTCCGGCGCAAACATATCCGAACGCGCGCCGCGCATCACTAGCACGGGGCAGGCGATCTTCCCCATTTCAGCCCACATATCCACGCCCAGCTTGGGTTTTTCGCCGGTTTCGAGAACCCGGCGGAACCGATCCCTGAAGTGCGGGTCGCGCTTGATGGCATATCCGCCGGGAACGGGCTTGAGATACGCCTCAAAGCGGAGCCGCTGCTGGGTGCCTTGCGGCGACTGTGGATCTACCTTGAAAAACCGCATAGCCTCATCAACGCTGGTGAAACTATCGGGCGTGCCCGCGACGGCTTCCGTGACGCGCTGGGCGCCCGCGGGCGCGTTTTCCGGCGACCAGTCCACCAAAATGAGTCCGGCGATGCGGCCGGGATACTCGGCTGCGCAATAGGCGCAATTGCGTCCTCCCATCGAATGTCCCACCAGAATCGCCCGGCTCCAGCCGAGGTGATCGAGCAGCGCGACAATGTCGCCCGCAAAGGCCGGGACCGAATAATCGCTGGCCCAGCCGGAATCGCCGAAGCCGCGCATGTCCATCGCCGCCACCTGGCGATCGGCGGCCAGCACGGCCGCCATCGGGATCCAATCGTAGGAAAAGTAGGAGAGGCCGTGGACGATGACAACGGGCGTCTCGCCGGGCTTACCGAAGAGGCGATAGAAAATTTCGACGTCGCCTGAAGAAAACGTAGCGGTGCGATGATGAGTCAAAGTTTGGTCCTTGAATAGATCTTATGCGGGGCGGAGGCGCGGCGCAATCCCGTAAGATGGGGTATGCCCATTGCGACTTGGAATGGCGCCGTGCTCGCCGAGAGCGACGACTGCATCGTGGTTGAGGGCAACCAATATTTCCCGCCGGATTCGCTCCACTGGGAATACTTTAAGTCCAGCGTTCATACCAGCGTGTGCGGATGGAAAGGCACCGCCCAATACTATGACATCGAAGTCGGGGGCGAACGCAACGCTAATGCCGCCTGGTATTATCCTGAAACCAAGCAGGCTGCCGACCATATTCGGGGTCGGGTCGCGTTCTGGAAGGGCGTTCAGATTAAGTAATCGCTGCGCCCCACGATGGACCAATGATTCTCACCGTCGGCCACTCCACGCATCCGATTGACGAATTCCTGGAGTTGCTGGCGGCGCACGGAGTCGAACAGTTGATCGACGTACGGACGATTCCGAAGTCGCGCCGCAATCCTCAATATAATACCGACGCGCTCGCGAAAACGCTCGAAAAGGCGCACATTCGGTATAAGCACATGCCCGGTCTAGGAGGATTGCGCCATACGCGCAAGGATTCCGTGAACACCGCCTGGCGGAACGCCAGCTTTCGCGGATACGCGGACTACATGCAGACGCCGGAATTCGAAGCCAGTCTGCGCCAGCTGATCGACCAGGCCGCAGGTCATCGCACCGTCATCATGTGCGCCGAAGCGGTGCCGTGGCGTTGCCACCGGTCTCTAATCGGCGATGCTTTGCTGGCGCGCGGTATAGAGGTGTTAGATATTATGAATACCAAGCCGGCCAAGGCGCACACTCTTACGTCTTTCGCGCGAGTCGAAGGCGAGAGAGTTACTTACCCCGGATTGCTACCCTAGGCATTGGCTGCCTGCGCGACCTGCAGCGTGTCCGTGTATTGCTGGAAGCGAATCACTTTGCCGTCCTCCAGGGTCCAGTGGTGTGCGAATTGAGCGTCGAGCTTTTTGCCGGTCGCTTTGAATGCCCCCGTGTAGCGGCCGGTGACGATTACGGTCTCGCCGGCATCGAAGAATTGTTGCGGCTGAGCGGCGAAGCCGTCCCACTCGGTGGCCAGACGCAGGAATACGCCTTGCAAAACCGCAGTCGGCCCAACGTAAGGATTCCCCTTCGCGTAAATGAAATTGTCCGCTTCGCGCCATTCTATATCGGGAGCCAGAACCCCCAACACGGTGGGTACGTCGCCGGCCGCGATAGCTGCGTAGAGCGAGCGAATGGTTTCCAGGTTCGGTTGTGACAAAGCTGTCTCCTTAGCCTTAGAACTCAGTTTAGAGCTTGGGTGCGTAGTAACCGTGACGCGCGCGCACTACCAAATCCTTGCGGCCCTTCACGCGGATATCGACGGCATGATACAGCCCGTCGGCCCTGAGCGGTTCAGGGCGGTAGAACAGGTTGTACTGATGGCGCAGCTCATTGGCGATGTTTTCGAAGGATTGTGCCAGATCCTGCGACTTAAAAGGAAAAAATGCCAGACCGCCGGTTTCCTCCGCGAAGTAGCGCAGGATCTTGTCGCCATCGGTCGGGATCCGCGAAATGTTGGTGGAGATGGTGTAGATTACCACGTCCGCCTTGTGCGCCATTTCAAGTGCCTGCTCGCGTGAATAGCGGCTGTCGTTGTCCTCGCCGTCGCTCAGCATGACAATGGCGCGGCGAAATTTGTCGCGCGGCTGATCGCCCATCAGCTTCTCCTTGCAGGCGAAGTAAATGGCATCGTAGAGCGCCGTGCCGCCGCCGGGCCGCAAGTTATGGATGGCCTTGGATAGCTGATCGGTGGAATCCGTCAGATCGGAGACCAGCTCGGCGTTGCTGTCGAAGCTGACTACCATGGCTTTGTCTTCGCCGGGGCGCACCACGGTATTGATGAAATCCGTAGCGGCGTCCTGCTGGAAGCGGAAGCGCTCGCGGATGCTGTTACTAGTGTCGATCAGGATGCCGATGCGCAGCGGGAGATCGGTTTCGGCGGTAAATTCCAGAATATTCTGCGGCTTCTTGGCTTCGAAAATCTCAAAATCATTCTGGTTCAGGTCCGTGACAAAGCGCCCTTTTTTGTCGGATACGGTGAACAGCATGTTCACACGAGTGACGTCGAGGGTGATGCGTGAGGCGGGATCTTCGTCGAGCGGGGCCTGTTTAGCCTGGGCCGGCCCCCGGGATGGACCTGACGGCGGCGCTGCCGGAGGCGCTTGCGCTGCCAGCGGGACAGCGAGACACAACAGGGTGGCTAAACAATACTTCATGCGAGCATCTTCAATTATAGACTCGCCAACCATTGGGTGAGTTCCTTGGGCAGGGGCGCTTCGACAGTAGCGCGCTGTCCCGTCGCGGGACTGGTGAAAACGATCCTCCAGGCGTGTAGAAAAAACCTCTCGGCCGCTGCCGCGCCATATAATTTATCGCCGGCGACGGGATGCCCAATGCTCGCCAGATGTACTCGGATCTGATGCGTGCGCCCGGTGCCGATGCGCACTTCGAGATACGTGAACTTCTCGAAACGCCGGAGCACGCGATATTCAGTGAGCGCGGAGCGGCCCGTGGCGAGCTTGGCCGTCATGCGAATGCGGCGGACCGGGTCGCGGGCAATGGGCGCGGTTATGCGCCCCTCTTGGTTGCGGACATGGCCCTGCACCAGCGCCAGATAGGTCTTCTCCACTGTTCGTGCGGCGAACTGCGCCGCTAGCGACCGATGCGCCGCGTCGTTGCGAGCTACCAGCAGAACTCCGCTGGTGCCCTGGTCCAGGCGATGGACGATTCCAGGGCGCAACTCGCCGCCGACCTGCGAAAGCGTCGAAAAGTGGTGCACCAGTCGATTCACCAGCGTACCGGAGCGCGCTCCCGCCCCCGCATGCACCACCAGGCCGGCGGGCTTGTCGATGGCAATCACCGAGGCATCCTGGTAGAGGATTTCGAGCGGCAGGTCTTCGGGCGCGGCCTCGAGCGGCGCAGGCTCGGCGGGCGAGACTTCGATGTGTTCGCCACCCCGCAGCACCAGTGATGACTTGACCGCCGCGCCATTGACCAGCACCCGGCCGTTCTTGATCCAGCTTTGCAGGCGGGCACGACTGAACTGCGGCAATTGTTCCTGCAGAAAATGATCCAGCCGTTTGCCCGCGTCTCCCGCGAGCGTCATGGGGATGCGGTGAACAAAAACACCGCTACTTCGGCCATCAGGTTGGGGAAGGTAGTCACCTGGCGGCCGCCGGCGAGGAACATGCTGCGCTCAATTTTCCAATGCTGTTTATGAGCCAGCCCCGCAAAATCGTACACGGTAAGGAAGTGAATGTTCGGCGAATCGTACCATTCGTGCGGAAACAGCTCGGTCTTAGGAGCCCCGCCGGTCCACAGGTGCGCCCAACGTACGCTCCAGTGGCCGAAGTTGGGAAAGGCCACCACTGCGTGGCGGCCGATGCGCAGCATGCTCTTTAAAACCTGCAACGGATGGCGCGTTTCCTGCAGCGTCTGGCTGAGGATCACATAGTCGAAGGCGCCATCGGGATAATCTTCGAGCGCGGTTTCGAGATCGCCTTGATACACCGACACGCCTCGCGCGATGGCCTTTTGAACACTGGTGCCGACCATCTCAACGCCGCGCGCGTTCACGTTCTTGTGTTCCTTGAGCCAGGAAAGCAACTGGCCTTCGCCACATCCCAAATCGAGCACGCGCGTGCCGGGCTCAATCAGCTCGCCGATGATGGCGTAATCGCTGCGCCCATAGATTTCACGAACCCCCAACGGCCGCCTCCCGGAAGGTGCTCGCCAGAAAACCGCGGACGATCTCGGTTTGCTCCTTCACGTCCACCAGAAAAGAATCATGGCCGTAGACCGCTGCCAGATTCACGTAAGCCACGTCGCAGTTGCGGCTGCGCAGCGCGCTGACGATCTCGAGCGCCTGGTAGCTGGGATAGAGCCAGTCCGATGTGAAGCTGATCACCAGAAAGCGCGTGGCGATATTTTCAAATAGCGAGGGCAGCGATCCGTGCTGCGTCAGATCGTAGGTGTCCATGGCGCGCGTGATGTAGAGGTAGGAGTTGGCGTCGAAGCGGTCGACAAACTTGTAGCCGCGGTATTTCAAATAGCTCTCGACTTCGAATTCGTCGGAGGAGCGTAGGCGCCGGCCGAACTTTTCCCGCATGCTCTCATCGCTCATATACGTGATGTGGCCCACCATGCGTGCCACGGCCAGTCCGCGGGCGGGCGGGCGGCGCTCGTAGTAATCCCCGCTTTGCCAGTCGGGATCCGCCATAATCGCTTGGCGGCCAACTTCATTGAAGGCGATCTGTTGCGCACTGTGGCGCGCGGTAGTGGCGATCGGCAGCGCTGCCAAAACGTGATCCGGATAGGCGACCGCCCATTCGAGCGCCTGCATGCCGCCCATGGAGCCCCCCGCCACCGCCAGCAACCTCCGGATCCCCAGATGATCGATCAGCTTCTTTTGCAGGCGCACCATGTCGGCGATGGTGACCGCCGGAAACGACATGCCCCAGGGGCAGCCGGTGACCGGATTTACGGAGCCGGGCCCGGTGGTGCCCCGACAGCCGCCGAGCACGTTCGCACAGATGACGAAATACTGATCGGTGTCGAAACCCTTGCCCGGACCGATCATATTGGACCACCAGCCGCCCTCGCCCGCCGCATGCGCATCGCCCGAGAAGGCGTGCGTGACCAGGATGGCGTTGCTCCTCGCGGCGTTCAGCGTACCGTAAGTTTCGTAGGCGCAATCGACCGGCGAGAGCGTGGCTCCGC